>Ga0315279_10005006_pt1 | contig 17442 bp, 9 predicted proteins | sample YL17G06_20_MG_FD_203694 | JGI IMG/M metagenome (GOLD analysis project Ga0315279, IMG submission 203694) | Sediment microbial communities from Yellowstone Lake, YNP, Wyoming, USA - YL17G06_20 | ecosystem: Environmental > Aquatic > Freshwater > Lake > Sediment | place: USA: Wyoming | collected... | reverse complement strand
CGACGACGGATATTCAGCTCCAACAAACCCTCCTGGGATTATTTGCGTGACTTCTAGCTCGCTCGGATTGTAAGCCACCAAAACCTGCCAACCATGCAAATCCTTGACGTTGTTGACATCAAGAGCCATTGTGAAGGTTCCAATGATCATAGGCGTTTCGTGAGTTTGTGAAGGTTGCGGAGTGACTAAGAACATCGCAAGAACGTAGCCAGAAACCGAAGAAGACAATAAGAGCATCAATACCCACGCAAAGTTCCTCATCCTTCTATCTTGAAAAGTCCTTAAGAAACTCCTCACGAAGCCATTTCCTTTGCCCTTAGGATAAGAAGCTCCATTCAAACTGTACGCTCCATCGTTCTTAACAATGCTCCCACTGCTTCGCAACTCTTTCAGTCGCAAGCTTAGGGTTTTCCGCGAGAGTCTAGTAATGTGCAGCAGCTCAGTGAAGGTTCTCTCCCTAGCCTGCACCGCCCTAGTAATCAAGTCCATGTCTGTCTCTTTGCGGTTTTCCAGACTAATCGTCAGTCCACAATTAGGACATTTGATTTGAGGCATATCTTTCCCCTATCATACAAACGGGCTGCCCAACCTATAAAAACGTTGGCGTAAAAGAAACTCCTCAACTTCTGTGCATTTCCGAACTTTGAACGAACTCGGTTTCTATGAAACTCCCCCCTGCTCAACCGCATAATCCCCATCAGCTTCTAAGTGCAGGAAGAACCCATGTCAAAATAATTCACTTCTACTCAAACATGTGACAGATATTTCTCGAGGCCACGGCCTCCGGATTCGCTTGCGGCACATTAGTGTTGTCAGAGCCGCTGCAATAGATAGCAGTGGAATAAGAAATAGCGCGCACGCTGTTTGCTACCATGGGCCTTGTCCGAAGTGTGTAGCTGCTGCTAGCACGTCGTCGACCCTTATTTTCAGGTCATCATTTATGTCCAGGTTGGGGCTGTATTTTGGTTCTCCCCAGTTGCTTCCGAACGCCGTGGCCACGGCTAGGATGTCGTCGACTCTGACTTTTCTGTCGCCGTTCACGTCGCCTATGAGCGTAACAAGAACCATGCCGTCGCTCATGTTGTTGTCTGCCGTGTCGGTTTCGCCTGGAACAGGCCAAGCATAAGCGCTTAGGGTATAGTTGCCCTTAGCAAAACCTGTGGTGCTCCAAGTGAAGGTGACAGTGGTCGAGTTCTTGCTTGTTAGAGTGATTGTTTTGTTCTGGATGCTGGTGTCATTGGCATAAGTAGTCACGTTGAAGGTTTCGGTTAGGTCGCCTTGGTTTTCGACTGTTACGTTTATCCTCATAGGGTAGCCTTGGCCTACTATTGTCTTTAGAGGTGTGACGTTGGTTGTGGCTATGTCTGATGTTCCTAGGACTTGGATTGCTCCGTTGTTGCTGTTGATGGGCCATATTGGGTTTCCGTCTGGGTCGGCTAATACTAGGTCTGTGAGGTTGAGGGTTGTGTTTCCGCCTCCGTTGGGTTTGAATGTTATTGTTGCTAGTGTTCCGCTTCCGTCTACTCCTTGTGTTACTGTTCCGAGTTGTGTGCAGGTGAGCCATGCTCGTCCGTGGGTGGCGTTATAATCGTTTGAAAGGTCTACTATCCAGAACCATGTTGATTTGCCTCCTGATTTTAGGAATGGCCCTTCTTGGGCTGTTAGGGCGTTTAGTATGGTGTTTTTGTAGTATAGTATGAATTCCCAGGCTGAGACGTTTGATGCTTGGTTGATGCTTATGTTTATGTTTACTGCTGTTTCGTTGATTTGTGTTATGGTTAGTGGGGGGTCTACGTATATTGTTGGTGTGGAAGAGGCTTTGGAGGAAGCGGGGAGGAGGATTAGAGATGAAAAGAGTAAAAATGTGATTGATAGGAGAGTCTTGGTTTTGTGCATGCTTGTAATCCTCCTTTCTCTAGTGTTAACTAGTCATAGGCATAATTTAAATTATACGGAACATAGTTCTATTTTTATACTCTTTATGGTCCACTTGAGGATACAAGTATACTTGGAAAATTAGCGGGCGCTGCTACTTCATCGCGGTTTATGTCGTACGGGGAGCCTAAGAGTATGCATGTTAATCCGTACGAACCGGCTACTTGTTTTATTGAAACACATTCCAGTTATCTGGGTTCTGCTAGGGTTGTAGATGGCGCAGGGTTCATCGAGTTCGTCGGACAGGCCAGCTTCCTTTTTAGATGGCAAGGTAACTTGCTTCCGAAGAGAACGCCAAACAGTGAGGCAGTAATTAAAGTTAAAAATTCGACCAGTAATGTGAATTCTGGAACCACTGTAACTATTCCATCGGCATCTTCATGGGGAATTGGAGAGGCGTTACTATTATAAAGTAGTACATCTGCCAAATGGAACGGGCTGGAGTCGGCTGCGGCAAGGGATTTAAAATTCATTGTTGCGAGCACTCCGCTGCCATTTGTGCCGGGCAGATTTTCTGTTAGGGTACAAGTAACGCATACGACACCACGACCTGAATCATAATGATCGGTGAAATTCATTACCCAGAAGAAGGTTTGGCCACCGCTTCTAAGAAAAGAACCTTCACTAACTTGCGTCCCGTTCATGATAGTTGAGTTGTAATATAATTTGAACTGATAAGCGTATAGATTAGATACGTCGGCTATGCTCACGTTAACTGTGAAAGAATCTCCTACATCGCCAACCGTCTGACTGGGTGGATCTACAAAGACACGCGCTAACCCTGCGTTAACTGTCATAACAGCACCCAGAGGCATTGTTAAAAAGACTATTAGTGTTGAATACTTGAAAACTTTGACAGACTTGATTGAGAGTAACATGCCCAGTCCATCGTTTCAGATTCTAAGTATTTAACGGTCCGGAATCTTGTCTTCCTCACTTCTTATTTAAATAGAAAAAGGGGGGTTAAACGTTTTGTTTGTTTGTGTTTAGATGTGGTCTCCGAAGTGTTGTGCTACTAAGACGAGATCTATTATGTTTACATAGTGGTCGCAGTTCACATCGTATGGCCAGCCTGTGGGTACCCACCACATAGGAGCATACCTTGCAGCTAATAGTCTCAGGTCAGCGACATTTACAACGCCGTCAAAGTTTAAGTCGCCGGGCAGCGGTTTATAGACATAAACAGCATCGTGAACTAGCACGTCCGGATTGAAGTGTTGAATCTTCGGAAATGGACAGCATACGCTAAGCCAACTGTTTGCGTCATCAATGTCGATCTTGCCAGTGAGATCAGGGTTCTGCCAGAACGTCGCCATTATCACTTTGAATTCGATTATGAAGAGGGTTCCATTGCCGGTTGCGTGCGGTGACTGCGTTGTGTCTTGTTGGGCCCATACTGTTATTCTACCTGTCGCCTTGTCGAAGGTGTATCCACGGCTAATGAATGCGGGGCCTGGCAAGTAGTCGCCGAAGGTGACGCTTACTGGCTCAATGTAACATTTCGGGTATGTTATTTCTATGTGGAAATCGGTGACTTTGATTCCTAATTTGATGTCCACGGAAGCATGGAAGAATTGTTGTGGAACGTTCGTTTGTATTGGTGTTTTATCTAGCACTACTTCGACTATTGGTTGAGGTGCCGATATAGTGTAAGTAGCTCCATAAGACTGCTCCGGCGTGATAACATTGGTGGTGCTGTTTGTAAGTACTGTCCATATGAAATCAATTGGGGTGGTGTATACTGTTGGATAGCATGGGTCAAGTTCAATGTGGAATGTCAGTTTAAGAACAGGCTTCGTTCCTTGGAATCCAACTGCGTCTTTGAGGGCTGTCGCAACGAACCAGAAAGTGTCCCAGCCTAACCAATGTCCACTTTCGTTTTTGGCAACGAACCATTTGTTTGTGCCCCACAGCTGGTTAAGGTATGGTTCCCATTCGACAGCTACTAGTTTGATTAGAGTTGTGTTATACTTTATCATGAAGTCCATTGCGTATAGGTCTCTGCCGCGCTCTATGTCAAAGTTTGCGGCGTACACAAAGACGTCGAAGGTTGTGCAATATTTGGGTGCAGTGAATGGTGCTGGTGAAGTTATGTAGAATGCAGTTGCATTTACATATTCGGCTATTACTGTGTGTGCTCTATTCATCGTACAATAGAAGCTGTTAACGCCTATTCCTTGAGATACACCGTTGTCAAAGAGTTCTTTGAATACCCACACTCCAACCGACCCTGGTGGTGTATCAGTCCAGAATGTCATACCTTCGGGGAGCCACCAGCTTCCTTTCCACCCTCCTAAGTTGGATACAGGTGCTGTATCCCTTTCAAAGTAGTAGAATCTCTTGTAGTTGGCTGTCACGTTCATAGGTTGATTCAATAAAGCGCCTCCAGTCTGACGCCAGGTAGCGTTCCACATTGCTCCTGGACCCCAATAGAATCCATTCAGCCACCATTGTTTTCCAGCGTCGGTATCGAATCGCCACATGTGATCTCCTGGCACTAGTTCAGCTACGTCTGGAACCAAGAAATTGACTGTTGTGCCTGCGTCAAACCAGCCGCCAATTGGAGGTGTTCCTATGATGTCAGAGCCCTTTATCACAACCTTTGTAGGTAGCCCTGGTGGAGCGGTGGTGTCGAGTTTCACATAGTATTGTGTTTGATAGCGTGCCGTAAGTATGTCTGCCGGTCCTGTCGGATGATATTGCATTGTTTCGGTGTTGGCGTGGAACACACCGTTCAGGTCCCACCACGCCCATCTGAATTGCGCGCCTGCACCAGCTGCTATTGGTGCGGGAACCGGAGGCCAGAGGGTGTAGGTTGTGCTCCAGTTGTACCAGCCGTTAAGGGTGCTGACGCAAGATATGCCGCCTATGTTGTCGTTGAAAGTTACGTAATCCTGTCCCCGATAGAAGGCTGTAGCTTTGTGAGGCCCAAGCATTGTCACTGTTATGTCGCGGTTTTTGCTGTATAATGATCCATCGAGTTCCCAACGGGCAAATATGTATCTCCAGGTGACCATGTCGCCTCCATCATACAATGGAGCTGACAGAGGGACGCTGACACCGGTTGCATACCATCCTGTTCCAGGGATTGCAGGGCCTGCGCCTGGTCCTGGTAGCTCCAGCTCTGAGGTTACTAGTATGTAATATTCTGTGCGCCAAACTGCTATCGCGACTTTCCGACTATCCATAGTTATACCGTTACTTAGTGCGAAGTTCGTTCCACTAGCGTCGCCTTCCCAATGATCAAAGAGATGCTGAATTCCCCACGCTTCCCAGACGTATCCGGCTAGAAGGCTTGCATAAGCAGTTGAGCCTGCCCACCACCAACCCACGTAGGCTGGGTTCGGGCTGCTACGTGGAGTGATTATTTCTAGCCAGTAGCATGTCTTGTAGACTGCGGTAACGTTGATATAATCTCCCGCAGCTGGGCCGAGTGTTGGGAAGGTTGTAGGATTAACTGATCCCTTGTCGGTTCCATTTTCTTCCCAATGGTCAAACCGCCATTGAGTATCATGAACGCCTTTGTCCACCGGAGTCGGAGCAGTCACAGGTCCCGTCCATCCAACTGGATAATTGCCTGTTCCAACAATGCCTCCAGGAATATAGTCATTGACTTCTGCTGGACTTGTGAAGACATCCAAGTGCCATGTCGCCGCATAAACTTTAGGTGCAAAGTTGAAAGTCATTCCGATTGCGCTGATGAAAAGCAGTAAGATAGCTATTGTCGATAGTAATTTCTTCATATTGTCTTTCTTCTCCTTTCTCATTTCTTTTGCTGAAGAACACTCCAGTCTCGAAATATATCAAAAACAGGAATATCCTTCAGTGGTAATAAAGAAGTACCACACTCGTATATAAGTTATGTGGAGATTAGTTCTAGAGCATACTGTACATGGACCAGGGAAGGATATAATAGTACAAGAAGAATCAATATGTTCATGTACAAGTTTTAATATAATTCAGGCATATAATTTGATATGGATAGAAGCGTGATGACACTGAAAAAATTCCTCTGCATGCTCCTCATCGCATTCACGGCGGCATACTCCATAACCAACACCTCACCCCTCAGGATAAAGGCACAACCTCCCTTGCCAATCCACAACATAAACACAGGCCTAAACTACACAACAATCCAAGAAGCAATAAACGCCCCAGAAACCCTAGACGGACACACCATCACAGTAGACGCAGGAACCTACTACGAAAACATAATCACAAACAAAACACTAACCATCACAGGAGAAAACAAACAAAACACCATCATCGACGGAAACGGCACCGGAAACGCAATCTACGTAACCGCAAACAACGTCAACATCACACAATTCACAATACAAAACAAAGGTGCACGCGGAATCTACCTATTTCGCTCAACGGGAACCAACATAAGCCACAACATCCTCACAAACGTCAACTATGGAATCTGGCTCAGCGGATCCACAAACAACCAAATCACCCAAAACAACATCTCACAAAATAAATACACAGGAATCACGATCAGCGATTCCGATAGCATCACCATCTCAGAGAATATTGTCTCTGGCAACGACTTTGGAGTCGCGCTTATAGGCTCCAGCAACAACCTCCTCACTGAAAACAATGTCTCCTCAAACAACAAAGACGGAATATACTTCTACTCCTCCAACAACAACATTCTTTCAGGCAACCACATCTTCTCAAACAACAACACCGGAATCCAACTCAGCGAATCCACAAACAACCAAATCACCCAAAACAACATCTCACAAAACAATGAAACCGGAATAACCACGAGCAACTCAAACAACAACATGATCTTCCACAACAGCTTCAACAACAACACCAAGCCGCTAACAAGCATCAACTCAACAAACTCCCTAGACAACGGCATAGAAGGCAACTACTGGAACGACTACAACGGAACAGACGACAACCAAGACGGCCTCGGCGACACACCCTACACAATCGACGAAAATAACAAAGACAACCACCCACTAATGGGAGCCTTCTCCGACTTCACAATCACCATACAAGAACAAACCTACCACGTCCACACCATTTGCAATTCAACAATCTCCAATTTCAACTACAACCAAACAGAATACACAATGAAGTTTAATGTAACAGGCTCCAACGACACAAAAGGCTTCTGCAGAATCATGATCCCACAAACACTAATCAACGCACCACACATAACACTTATAGATGACGAAAAAATCAACACAACCGTACTCCCAGTCTCAAACGCCACCCACACTTATCTATACTTCACATACACCCTCAGCACCCACAAAGTCACAATAGCATCAGAATCTTACTACGAACTACTAGAAAAATACAACAAACTATTAGAAGAATGCCAAAAACTCAACCAAACCCACCACGAATTATTAAACGCCTACAACACACTACTCACAGACTTTCAACAACTAAACTCAACATTCAGCAAGCTACAAGCCGACTACGCCATACTGCTCAACGACTACCAAACCCTAAACACTACCTACCGTCAACTCTTAGACAGCTATACCCTGCTACTCGCTAACTACATGACCCTAAACGCAACTTACAGCAACATACTTGGTAACTATACCCAACTTCAAGGAAATTACAATTCCCTGCAAATCAACTACAACAATCTATCACAAGAATACAATCTACTAAACTCAACATACCGCACACTAAACTCCACCTACAATAACCTGCTAAACTCCCACTACCAACTAGAAACAAGATACAACGAAACAGCAAACGAACTAACCAACATCAAAAACCAAGTAACCCTCTTCACACTAACAACAATAATAGAAACGATAGTCTTAATAATCATGCTTTCACTCGGCATTAAATACTACAAAATGTTCAACGTTCAAAAGAAGACCATAGAAGCATACCAACACGAATTAGAAAGAATCAGCCACCTTGAGGGAGCCCGTGCACGATTCAAGACAGACGTAAAAGAACGAAGAACAAAAATCGAACAATTCGAAAAAAAATATAACGTGAACATCAAACCACACACCACCCTGGAAGACATCCTCACAAACATAAAACCAAAAGAGGAAGCAAAAGAACATTAACCATTAGCCAAACAGTATAATTTTAACCAACAAGCTAAGAATACGCTTACATTTTAACAAACCAACCAAACATTAATTTGATGCACTATGAAAACCGTGACTTTCGCCGTCTCAAAAGGAGGCGTAGGCAAATCACTCATCACAGCAAATGTCGGCGCAGCCCTAGCAAACAAAGGCAAAAAAGTAATTCTAGTTGAAGGAGACCCAAATCACCCCTTACAGGTAATTCTTGGAATCGACACATCTTCGAAAGATTTCAAACTCGACGAAGTCGTAAAAAAGGACATGGAAATCGAAAAAGCAGTATATTCTACAGACATAAACAATCTACATTTGATACCCTCAGGCGCCTCTCTCCAAAGCTATTTTGAAATTAACCCCCTCACTTTTGCAAAGAAACTTGCCGGACTAAAAGCAGATTTTATGTTCATTGATGTCCCATTCCCATTAGGCGAAGCAGCATTTTTATCACTTGGTATTTGCGAGTACTCCATCATCATACTAACGGAGGACGAATTTGTTTTATGTGTTGAATCAGCCATAGACACAATACGCTTGGGCAAATACTTTTTCAAATGCATCCCACTCGGCTTCATATTAAACAGAATCAAGACACCTGAAAAATTCAACAAGGACTTCATCAAAGACCTCGAAGACCTTCTTGAAATACCCTGCATAACAAAAATAAAAGAAGACCAAGATGCTTCAAAGTCCTACGGAGGAGTAGGATCTCAGAAAGCATTCTTGGCCTACCAGAAATATCAAGAAAGCGAATTCGCAAAAAGCATTGATGAAATAGCAACTCTACTTCTCAGCGGACTCCCAAAAACAGAAAAGAAAGACATCATTGGATTCATTGAAGAACTAGTAAGATCATCAAAATCATGAGAACCTGATGATTCTATACAAACGCAATCATCATTCTCCAAAGCCTTACTTTCTTCTTCTCATCCTCGGTCAAAAAACTATAAACCTCTTCTGATTCACATTGAGCAAGCAGAGATTCAAGACGTTTTCTTTCGCCTTCGACCAGCCTCAGTCCCATTCCTTGAACCTTCCGCATTAACTTGGCGGTTTCGCTGAATATCACTCCGGCCACCAAGAGACTCCCTACATTATTCTGTAGGTGCTGCAAGATTCTCTCCACTCTTTCTTTTCCCTCCAATAAATAGATGGTTTTCCTCGCATCCGGCTTTTCAGCGAAAATTCCAGATTCATGTCGCACTATTCCTGCATTTTCTAGTTCCCTCATGTGCTTGAGCAAACCCGGAAGTGTAATCTTCCAACCAAAATCACGTTCCAACTTTTTAGCGATATCTGATAAAGACCTCCACTCAAACTGCAACAGCAACCTCACTATTTCCACTCTGATCTTGCTCTCAAAAATATGTAAGAGCTTCCAAAAATCAACTTCCAACTTTGAATAGCTCAATTCGATAACACCTAACACATAGCTTATACCGTCAGATAAATCTAAATGCATAACTCTGTTAAAATCTTTACCAATCAGTTAAATTATTCCAAATATGCTAATGTTAATTGTTTTGTAAAGGATGAAAAGACTTAGTACTCTCTTTAAGTTCTTAGCTATACGTCTTTCTTCCCTTTCTCAGGCTGCTTGATGCTTTCACGCGATGAGTAGCAGCCTAAGAAAGGTAAAATATCATTGTTTTCTTTCCAAGCGCGATAAGATGGATTGTCATATCCATCAGTGACCTATGCAAAGTATAAAAATAGAACTATTTTCCGTACGTTTTAAATAAGCCGTCAATAAATCTAAAAGTAGTCAAGAGGAGAGAACCTTGTCACAACACTTGAAACCAACCATCATACATTGTTTCCATACGTTTCTCATCTATCTCTTCAACCTAAACAGAGGCATATGCATAAACAGGTTGAACATATGACTTACAAGTTTGTTTTAGTCTCTTGTATTATTATCATCATATTATTTTCCGCCTTTACATCGTTTAAAATACTTTTGTGTTTAGACGGGGATACATATGAAACCATAATTATCTACATAAATCCAAATTACATTCAATTACCAGAAAATGAAACTGAACAACAGTTCGCAGTAAATGTTTCCATCTACAAGGCAATAAATGTTTATGCCTACGATTTTAAGATTTACTATAATAACACTCTATTTAATGGCACCACGGTAAACGAAGGCCCCTTTCTAAAAAATGCGGGCAACACATTCTTTAATATCCTAGACTTTAATGATAAATATAATAGTACAAACGGTCGTATATGGATATTTTGTACTCTCCTAGGTCTTCAACCAGGAGTCAACGGAACTGGAACGCTGGCAACAATTGTTTTTCAAACAAAACCTTTCGCAGGTCCATCTATCTTGGATCTCACTGAAACCACAGTCTCCGACCCTTCTGCAAATTCAATATCCTGCGATTCGATTGATGGAACAGTATATCTTGGCACTGCTCCACAGATAATAGTGCCAACTGATTATCCAACCATACAACAAGCCATAGATGCAGCAACAACAGGCACAACAATTTTAGTATTGAATGGAACCTACTATGAACATTTAAAAATAGACAAGACAGTTTCGCTTAGGGGGGAAAACAAATCCGCCACCATAATCGACGCAAACAACTCCGAAACAGCTATCTTAGTGACCTATCATAGCACATCTATCGAAGAATTTACAATACAAAACGCTGCCTCCTATGCCATAAACTTCAACCAATCAAGCTTCAACAGAATTCATAACAATATAATAAAAAACAACGGATACGGCATCTATTTGAAAAATTCTATACAAAACAACATAACGAACAATTTAATACTCGAAAATATCCACGATGCTATCCAATTAACTGGAACAGCAACAATAGCCAACAACACAATTAAATTAAACGGAAAGCATGGGATTTTTCTCAATTTCTCCTGCGCAACTATAATAGGAAACAGAATAGAATCAAATGGTTATGGCATATCTATATTTTGTTCTGGCGGAAGCATTCTCAGAGAAAATGACTTATTCAACAATGAACGAAACTTCAGTGTAGACGGTGAACAACTTTCTGATTACATCCAAAACATAGATGATTCTAACAGAATAAACGCGAAGACAATATGTTACTTGATCAACCAGCAAAACATCACAGTAGATCCAGACAATTTCCAAGACATTGGATATTTAGGAATCGTAAATTCAACAAACATTCATGTTACCAGCATTAATTTCAGCCACAACGGAGAAGGAATACTGCTTGCTTTCACCAAAAACTCGATCGAAAACGTCAAGGCAGAAAATAATTTCGTAGGCATAAAATGCGTTAACTCTCAAAATAACAACATCACTAAAGTTAAATGTGAAAATAACTCCAGAGGCATTGAACTTTCAAACTACGCTCGAAACAATGTTATCTCAAAAAATGATATAAGCAGCACCATTCAAGGTTCGGGAGAAATAGGTTTAAGATCAAAGAATTGTTACAACAACACTATCAGGAGCAACACTATTGCAGGATATAACCTTGCGTTTTCTCTTTACAATTCCAACGGCAACACGATATACCACAACAATGTTGTTAACAACTCGCAACAAGTATACGCTGATGACTCGTTTGATAACCGATGGGATAATAGTTACCACGGTAACTATTGGAGTAGCTACGATGGATTAGATGAGAATGACGATGGAATAGGAGATACACCTTATCTACTCGACGCAAATCAAAGAGATCGTTACCCGCTAATGCATCCATATATTCCAGACATCGCAGTTACTAACGTAACAGCCAATTCCACCAAAACCTACATTGGAAACATAGTGGTTATCACTGTTCTTGCCGTGAATAAGTGGTATGAGACTGAAACTTTCAACATAACCATTTACGCTAATTCTACCTTGATCAAAATTCTAACAGTTACGAACCTGACATCCTACCACAAAGAAACCCAAACCTACAACTGGAACACCTCAAATCTAGAAGCAGGCAATTACTCTCTACGTGCCCATGCAGACATTCTCCTTGGTGAGATTGAAATCAACGATAACACCTACATTGGATGCAATCTAGAAGCAATTGTATTCAATGTTGATTTTAATGGTGACAGTTTTGTTGATGCTCTTGACCTCCGCATAGCAGCAATTCATTTCGGATATGAAGGAGACAGCCCATACGACATAAACTTTGACAACATTATAAATCTACAAGACCTCAAAATTATAGTAGCAAATTATGGTGACCTAAATGGCTAGGAATATGTAATGTCAAATGCCAGAAAAACTCGTATAATCACATTGGTTTTCTTAATTTTATTTCCTTCATTTACAGCTACTCTCACCGAACAAAGAATAGCAAACAGCAAAATAGAATACGATAAGAAACAATGTGACGCTCCCGCGATCAGTGGAACTAGTTTGAACTGGATGGCTTCATACACAGATGGAAATGGGCATGGAGAAATTCGACAACAACCTTTCATAGTTTCTGACTTTAAAAAGGTCGACAACTCGCTTAGAGAGTACGATGTCCTATGTAGAGAGGGATACCTACAAGATGACGAATTGAGGGTTATAGTCCTTTTGGAAGGAAAGAAAGACATGTCTACTTTTGAATTCTTGAACTACTCAGAGATTTCCTTTTTATCCTCAAATATCCAGAAGTTTAATGCAACAATTTTAAACGTCTGCAAACAGCTCCCCTTCATCACTCTTAGGCTACCGTACAGTGCCGTCTTTGAACTTTCTAAACAGAGCTTTGTAGCCCATGTGTTCCTTGACAAGAAATATCAAACATACCTTGACAAGAGCGTTTCTATAATAAAACCAACTGAAACATGGCATCAAACAGAAATGCGCTACGGACACGAAATCAACGGAAGTGGAATGAAGATTGCAGTTTTGGACACTGGAATAGATATAACCCATTTTGACCTAGATGATTTGGATGATAATCCCCAAACCAATGATCCTAAGGTGATCGCGGAAAAATGTTTTACAGACGAAAATCGCACCGTGGATGGGCATGGACATGGAACCCACTGTGCAGGAATAGCCGCTGGAACTGGACAAGCATCTAACTACACTTATGTTGGTGTGGCCCCCGCAGCAAAATTGCTTAATGGCAAAGTTTTGACTGATGAAGGATGGGGTTATAGTTCATGGATCATTAATGGCATAGAGTGGGCTGTTGCGGAAGGCGCAGACGTAATCAGCATGAGCTTTGGATCAAACGAAAACACAGAAGGAACAGACCCATTGTCTGTGGCTGTAAACTGGGCGAATGATCAAGGATCCGTTTGTGCAGTTGCAGCCGGCAATGAAGGAAGAAAAGGAATGTTTTCAATTGGAACCCCAGGATGTGCATCTTGTGCAATAACGGTCGGAGCAACAGATAAGAATGACAATCTTGCTTCCTTCAGTAGTTTAGGATATACGGCTGATTTCAGAATTAAGCCAGACATATTAGCCCCGGGCGTTGATATAATCTCCTGCAGGGCCAATAGAACAAGCATGGGTACTATCGTGAATACCTACTATACTAAAGCTTCAGGAACCTCAATGGCTACTCCTCACATAAGCGGATTATGTGCTCTGGCTTTACAAATTCATCCGAACTGGGACCCGCAAACCGTTAAGTACTCCATTCTCAATGGGGCAGTAGACTTAGGTTATCCCACATACAAGCAAGGAAGTGGAAGAGCAAACATCTGCAACTCGCTGTCTAAGCCACTTGTAGTTTTGTCTCCAATAGACTTTAAGAGGATTCATCTCTTCAAAGAATACTCTCAAAACATCACCCTAAGAAATGTAAAAGAAGTACCGGTAAACGCCCTTTTGAGCGCTTCCATCAAAACTTTGGACGGAACAGAGTTAAACTTCATTTCCACTAGTAGGAAAAACGCTTCCCTCGACGTTAATCAAATGATTACTGTTCAAGTGATCTTAAATTTCTCTGATTGGATAGAAGGATTCTTTGAAGGGAATTTAGTCGTTTCAAGTGAACTTGATGTTATCCGAGTACCTCTAGCAACTACTGTAATTTCATCATTGAACTTGACCTGCCAAGATGAGCAAGGACAAGAAGTGAAAGATATAAAATGGGAGCTTTACCATTCAGTGTCTTATGATCTGCTTGAAGACACATGGGATCCTTCTCCTACGTTCCTTGTGAAGCAGGGAACATACATAGTGGTGACTTATAGTATGATAATTTACACTGGGAACAGTGTGGACTACGAAGGAGCATTTTTGTTATACAAGAACATTACCGTGTCTATGGATACTGATGTTTTCGTAAATATTCCTCTAAACTTCGGGAAAAAGGTTGAAATTAAACTCTTTGGCCCAGTTAAATGTTTCGCGAAAATGATAAAAAACTACGGTTACTACGGAATAGAGTACACCCTACAACACCCGTATCTATACTTATCAAATACGTGCTCTTTGACGCATTTACAAAAACCAGTATTCTGCTTTTACGGATCACTCGCTTCAAACGATTGGATGGACAAATGGGATATCCCAAAAAGACTTCTTCCGTACTCATTTGACACTTATTTTTGCAGATGGAATTTGGAACAAGTAATGACAGAAATGCCAGATCAACTTGTTTTAGCACAAGTCAATTTTGCAGATTATACAATTGAAATTTCTGGTTGCGAGAAATTTCCCGATCGACAAACATATGCGTGGTTCAACCCGTTTACGGATAACTTTGGAACTGGCTTTTGGATAGGCTTTAGAACTTTCCCAGGAGCCCACTGGCGTTGTTATGTCCAACCGATGGAGGGAGCGGACAGCTTGCCATTTTCAAATTGGGGTTTTGTTTTACGCCCGGAAAGCGGTGATTATTATTATCTTATTTCTAGAAAACCCATGGATGGTGAGAAAGAAATTTTTAAAATAGGATACGTCCCCATCCTGCCTCAACGGCTTGTAGAAAGTAACAATCAAATAATATTGCAATATCCACTGAGAGGGTGGGAGGATACACAATACGTTGAGACGGAAGGAAACTACCGTTTGGAAATTTTCAAGAATAGCAAATTAATTAGTAATCAATCTATTAATTGGCAACAAGAGGTTTACTTGTCATATTACATGGGATCACCAGGGGTAGGAGGCAGTGGAAAATATAATTATCGAATATCTGCGAAAACAAGTCAAAACATTTCTCGGGAGAACCTAGTGGATTATCAGATTTTTTACGATTCTTCTAAGCCCTTATCCGAGCAGGATGTTCTGCCTCCCACAATAGACTGTATCAATTGCTCGGCTTTTCGTGTTGGCGAGAGACAAGAACTTAGAATTAAGGTAAGCGATAATTCAGGAGTTAAAAATGTGTCAATATGGTTTAAGCCAAATAACGAAAATTGGCGCGAGGCTCTCTCCAAAAATGAAGGCGGAGGAATATACTCTTTTAATATAACGGTAGCTGATCCAAGCGTCCAATCTATTTCATTGCGAATAAATGTGACGGATGTAAATGGAAACGCAATCATGTATGAAACGGCGCCATGCGCAATGAAGGGGGTGGAAACTACGCTACACCTTCAACATCCTGATCATTGCGAAGCAAACGACATAATAACTGTTTACGGCAACTTAACCGCGTCTAATGAAAAATTGCACACTCCAGTGTATCTATCTGTTCTTCTTAATGAGGAAAAATACGTCGTTCTTACAGAGTATTCCGCCGAAACTGGAGAATACAACGGTGAATTGGCTTTTACATTTATAGTCTTACAGAATACGCTCATCAATGTGGTTTTCCAAGGATTCTCGTTATATTCATCCATTTCGTACGTAGGACATGTGATTGTTTCATTGCACGATATAGGAATTGTTGATGTTAAGTCAGCCTATACACGTGTATATCAAGGATATTCTATCAACGTAACCATAATAATTCAAAATCAGGGCAATTTTGTCGAATCATTTAATGTGATTCTCTATGCTAATGGCAGTATCATTGAGAATGCAACAATTGCCAATCTACATCCAAGCGACCAATGCAATCTGACCTTTACATGGAACACCAGCAATGTAACGCTAGGCAACTATACCCTTTGCGGTTATGTTGCAGCAGTAGAAGGTGAAGTGGATATCAACGATAACGTGTATGGTGGGCCCATGATTGAGGTAGTTTTGTTTAATGTTGACTTTAACAATGACGGTGTTGTTAATGCTTTTGATTTACGCATAGCTGCTATCTATTTTGGACAGATGGGAAACCGTTCATACGACCTAAACTTCGATAACGTCGTAAACCTAGAGGATCTCGAAATCATAGTAATAAACTATGGAAACCCACATACCTAGGATTGAAGAAGAGATGAACTCAATATGCTAAAGGTGCAATGGGAAATGCGTAGAAAATCATGCAGTTACATTGGTTTTCTTGGTTTCATTTTCATTGTTTACACTTATTCCTGTTCAACAAAAAGTAGCGGACAGCAAGATACGATATGACGAGAAAAGCAATGATGCATCGGAGATCAGTGAAATCCGAGAAAACTGTGTGGTCTCGTACATAAATGGAGATACGCTAGAAAAACTTCAACAACAAAGGACCCGCAAACCGTTAAGTACTCTATCATCAACGAAGCAGTTAACCTAGGTTACCATAAATACGAGCAAGGAAGCGGAAGGGCAAACATCTCTAACTCGCTATCCATGCCGCTTGTAGTCCTTCTCCAATAAGCCCTAAAAGGATTCGCCTCTTCGAAGAATACTCGCAAAACGTCACTCTGAGAAATGTAAACGGGACCCCTATGAACGCCCCTTTGAACCCCTACGTCGAAACTCTGGACGGAACCGAGTTAAATTTCATTTCCGTCAGCAGGAAAAATGTTTTTCTAGATGTCAATCACGTGCACATGAACATGGAATTATGTTCTATTCTTACAATACCTATGGACCATAGGTGGATAACCTTTATATTCCGAAGAACTATGATGATAACAAGGAAGCGGGAAGGTGACTAGGGTCCAGAGTAGGTTCGTCATAAAGCTAACCCTTTCTCTCGGTTCATTTTCCCGCTTCCTCCCCCTTCTCCTTCTTGAACCGCCATAGCTCACGCGCGCGCTAAGCCGTTATGATATGCAACAATCGCTCTCCTAACAATAATCTCTATTTGGTCGATATGTCGAATACGTTGCTTTTGATTCACATAGAATATCCACAAGACACATATCTTTATATAATGTTTTTCAGATTCAATAACTATTCAGACCTACTCTGGACCTGAGCACTATGGAAAAGAACGGCAAAGATAAGTATACGACAGTCCATATACCTACAACCTTAGCTGAGTCAATTGACGAGATTATCGTAAGCGAAAGGTATGCATACTCAAGCCGTTCAGAATTCATAAAAGACGCCATAAGAAGATTCTTGGAATATTACAGCTATTACCCATCAAGCAAGCGAAATTCAAAAAAAGAGGAACAGCACGTAGAC
>Ga0315279_10005004_pt1 | contig 17449 bp, 25 predicted proteins | sample YL17G06_20_MG_FD_203694 | JGI IMG/M metagenome (GOLD analysis project Ga0315279, IMG submission 203694) | Sediment microbial communities from Yellowstone Lake, YNP, Wyoming, USA - YL17G06_20 | ecosystem: Environmental > Aquatic > Freshwater > Lake > Sediment | place: USA: Wyoming | collected... | reverse complement strand
ATAATTGTATAGACACCGGAAACTAAATCCCTCCTCCCCTCCCTTTACAAAAGGGAGGAATTACCCCTCTTTGGCAAAGAGGGGCGAGGGGAGATTTTCTGAGCAATATGTCTACTCAATTATGGACCCCTTAGTAAGATTCCCCTGCAACTCATTTGCTGAATAGCCCCGTATCAATCCACTCCTTCTTCAGAATAGACCAAAAATCCTCAGCAAGCCCCTTGAGAACATATTCGTATGGAAGCCATCCATAACCCTCTTCCCCCCAGCTCTTCCCCCATGAATTCCGTATGAGAAGTGCCCCCGTTGTTTCAATCCTTCCATATTTATTCTTAATTTTCATCTTGTCGTTATAACCTATTGCCACAATGGCATGTCCACCCTCAATCCTTTCTTTGGGTGACGGGAAGGGGATTCTTCCTGTCTTTTCCGCCTGCTCAACTGAATTATAGACCGTAAATCCAAACATCGCTGGGTGCCCAATGGCCAGGTAGGTCTTTACCTTTTTTAAGATTGAACCTGCTCCTTCCTTAGGAGGGTCATGCCTGAAATATTTGATCGTCTGATAGTTCTGGGCAAAGGCATAACAGAAGGCAGGAGGTTCTTTATCAAACTCTTTTTCGTCATCGTTATAGGGCCAATAATCCTCTGGTGGTACACCAAAGAGGACCATTGCTCCCATGGTAGTTCGTAAGTATCCTCCGATATCCCCTTTCATCTTCATCAGATTGCGGGTGACTTTGTAGAGGAAGAGTCGAGAAGCATCGATATGCCTTCCAAAAGACTTCTTTTCATAGTATTCGATGATCCCCACACCTGCATGGGCAGTGCAGGACCCAATCCTCCCTTGATCTTCGACTGGGGAACACCATTCCCTCAGATCAACAGATTCGGGCAGCTTTTTGATTTTATGCAATCCTTTGGGTTCAAGAATAGATTTGACCTCCTCGGTCTTTTCTGTATAGTCTCTGAGGTCAGGATAATCAGGGATCCAACCCATTCCATATTTCTCTTTTCCCATAGCCATAAAACACTCTCCCCTTGAGTTTTTGTCCTCCTAAAAGTAACCCGCCGGTTGCATGAAAAATGCTCTAAAAGGCAGTTGGGTGTGTTGAGCCGGCAGACCATAGGAAAGAAACTTACCTTTCCGGGAGAATCCCCACCTATTGGTGGGGATTCTCAAAACCTTTACACCTGCCTGCGCGTAGCCGCTTCGGCGAAGGCAGGGCGGCACCTTTAAACGTTTCACCACTTAGTTTCCAAGCATATTTCAAAGGCCACCTCAGGTGACATCGCACGTTGCCCACAAGACATATGAAAGACCCGCTTGGTAAAGGTTTGGAAGGCATACCCGGCTGCCGATTTAATGTGCAATATTAGGGGTAATTCTCCATTTCTGCACCACTATAGGTGCAACAATAAAAGCGTATTATAAATCGGTGGAAAAGGCAAGGTTAAAAAGGGAAGGTTAAGAGGAGGGATTTAAAGGAAGAATGGATTGGAAACAAAGATATGAACGGATCATAAATACTGGAAAAACTTTGAAAGCATCCTTGGCCGATATCGAACCATTAGGGTGCATCAATTGGTTAAAAAGAGATATTTATTCTGAACGGTCAAATTATGAATGGAGTACTGAAAGGGTTTAACTACCGGAATACCATCGAAGGGATTGAACTTCGTCTGAAGTTCCCGAAGGATTAATTCAGGGATTAAGAAATGGTTGACAATCACTTTGGAAGATAGAGCGTATAACTCATTATTCTTCACTTTGATCTGGAAGGCAGCATAACCTTCGAGTTTCCCCCCTTTAATAAATTTATCCAGTAACTTCAATGTCTCAGGAGAGATCTCCTGGGCCGGGACATCGAATAAACATTCGATATAGGGAGGGGAGAATTTTATTGAAATTTTATTATACCTTTTCTTAACTTGATTCGCTTTAGTACTGAAATATTTCTCAATCCCACCGGTAGAAATCAGGATACTCACCTTGTTCTTGGAGTATGAAGAAATATTCACCTCTTTTGACTCCCTCAGTTTGACGAGATCAATGACCGGGTCTTCGTAAATAATGGTCATATAATCTGCCACCATCTGTCCCAAGCTTATACCATCGAACTTGACCGTAAGGGTCTTCAACACGTTGGCCTTCTCTTTTTGGGATCCGATCTGGACCTCTATCTTTTTGCACTGGATACTTTTACTCAATGCATTGAGAACCTCTTCCTCAAGGGGTGATTTCTTAGAAGGGTCTGGCGATATGGCTATGGATGAGATAGGTAAGATGAGGATGATGAGAATGAAAAAAAGGTAAGGGGAAAATCGATTTTTAATTTTGGATAATGTTTCCATTTTTAACAAGGAGCTCCTTAAGGCCATAAGAGGCGGGGTCAGAAATACCAATTTGATATTGATCCTTTCCGTCTGACTCATAAATAAAGGGTTTTCCGGTCTTGGGTTCCAAGGGTATTTTGTCAATAAATTCGGGTTGCAACTGTTCGAGTCTTTCAGGGTATCTTAGATTTTTGGTATGGTAGGCATCGACGGCCTGAGATAAAGCCGTCAAGTCATTTAAAACCTGGGCCTTTGGTGATTCTGCTTTTGTCACCGGAGGACGATAATTCTCAACGCCTCCTTTTTGATAAAGATAGAATAGATAGCCTGCAATGATAAGGACTATAAAAAGGATGATGCCCAATATAATTTTTAACTTACCATGGGATGACATAACAAACCGTCTCTTTGGATCGAAGGTCTTTGAAATAATATTACCGAATTTTTTAATGAAAGTAAAGATCGATTTTTCTGATGTCAACTAATACAAACGCATTAATTCATAATACCCCCCACCCCACCCTCCCCCTCAAGGGGGGAGGGCGAGGGTGGGGGTGATGTAATTTTATTTATTGCGTTTGCATTAGTCATTCTTGATCACTACATTTACCTGGATAGAAAGACATTTCCATTATAGGCTTCGTTAAAAACTTTCAGGGTTTCAATGGCACATCTTTCCCATGAGAATGACTTAGCTCGCTCTATCCCTTTTGTCATACAGCTATTCCTCAAATCCTCATCAGAAAGTATGCGGCTTATCCCATTTGTTAGGTCATCCACCGAATAAGGGTTGATGAGGACCGCTGCATCACCTGCGACTTCGGGCAAGGAAGAGACATTCGACGTCACAACAGGGACACCACAAGCCATCGCTTCAAGCACTGGCAGTCCAAATCCTTCATAAAGCGAGGGATAGACAAATGCTGAAGCACCGTTATAAAGGAAGGGTAAAGATTCGCTTGGGACAAAACCTGTAAAAATAACCTCTTTCTCTATGCTTGAAGAAGCAACTCTATCGAAAATGGATTGATAGTCCCATCCCTGCATACCCGAGACGACTAATTTTTCATTGATTCTTTTTTCTTTTTTCAACCGAATGAAAGTCTCTATCAATCTCTCAACATTCTTTCTTGGTTCCAGGGTACCCAAATAAAAGAGATAAGGGTAATCAATCCCAATACCTTTCAATCTGCTCTTTAGGTATTGAACATCTTCGATTCTTCGAAACTCATCCCCCACCCCACAATAAATTGTCCTTATCTTATCTTCAGGAATATGAAGGTATTTTACAATATCGGATTTCGTATTCTCAGAGATTGCAATAATCAGGGATGCCCTTTCCTTAAAGTAATTAAACACCTTCTCTTGATGTTCCACCACTTTTCTCTTATGAAATTGTGGAAAAATAATCGTGGTTAAATCATTTATAGTTCCTACGACACAGCATCGGACGGGTAAAAGAAATGTCCCAGGAGTCCAAAAAAGGTCCCAATGATTCAAATACCGTTTTGAGATAAGATTTCCACCTCCCAGGTGGGATAGAATAGCGAACAGCCATTTTTGATACCGTTCGTTAAAAACAAAACCTTTATAATGAAGTCCTTCAAAATGTTTCTTCGTCTTCTCTGTTAAGAAGGGAAAAAGCAGAACCTCTCTTTCCTCGTTGAGTTTTAAAATATTCCTTACCAAATTGATCGTGTAAGATCTGACCCCGACACTCTCTAAAAGCAATGGGCTTATGTCCAATATAATCTTCATTTATTTTTGAAATAACCAGGTCTTTATTGCAGACAACTCCTTCCGAGAATAGAATCCTGTTGCGAACAGACTAACGATGTAAAGCACGACTGCTCCAGATAGAATGAGAAAGAGATTCCATCCTTGAAGCCAATGGATAAAGAAGCCCATAAGCCCCAAAGAGAATAAAATTTTTAACAAGGAAGTATCAAAGACTGAATCTTCCCAATAATACCTCAGAACTCGATATTGGATGATCAGATTTACCCCTTCCGTCGTCAGGGATGCAATGGCCGCCCCCACATATCCATAAGAGGGTATCAAAATAAAATTCAAAGCTAAATTCAATATCATATTGAAACCGCAGATGATGGCCAATTGTTTTTGTTTCTCAATGGCGATCAGACAACTACCAGTAAAGTTGGTTAAAAAGATAATGGGCGTCAGCCAGATCAATATTTTCAAAACTTCTTTCGATTCAGAAAACTTTGCCCCATAAATGAGGGATATGATCTCCTGATTCAATAACATCCCACCCAAGGCAATAGGAAGGCCTAAAGTGATCAAGACTTTAAAGACACTTTTATAAATAGGAAACGTCTTTTCTTTGCTCATTCCATTTTCTTTAGAAATAATAGGGAAAGTTGCAAGAACGAGACTATTCGAGATAATTAAGAAGGTCATCACGATCACATCAACCGCTCCGTAGATTCCTGTTGCCTCCGCTCCTCTCCATTTGAGCAACAAAATCTTATTTATTTGGAGGTAGAATGTTGTAAAGGCAATGATGATCGCGATAGGAAAACTATCCTTCATGATAGACGAGAAATTTGCCTGGCTTTTTCTAAATTGAAGGGGGAAAAAATTTCTCTCAACCAATCTCCAGCTTCCAATGAGATTCAACAGACTAAAAAAGAGGAGGACCAGAGAAATACTGATCAATTCCCATCCGCTGTGAATTGTCCAGAAGATAGTAAGGAGAAGGGTTGATCGAAGGGCAAAATTAAAGTACATCTCATACTCTGCCTTCTCAAAGGCGATGAAGACAGAGCGGAATGAATTGGAAAGATAATTTAAAGCGGTTGAAATACCCAAAATGAGGATGAGAAAGACCTCCAAACCTCTTATTTCAAATAGAATTAGATATAGTGAAAGCACCAATATCCCAACGAAACAGGAGACAATCTGAAATTTAAACTTAGAAGAGAAGGTAATGGAGGCATCGGATCGATTCTTAGCCACATCTCGAATGATCAATCTTCCGAGGCCAAAGTCCCAAAAAAATGTAAAGAGGTTTGCAAAAGCAGTGGCATAGACCAGTCTTCCGTAGTCGCCTTTCCCCAAGTATCTGGCCAAAAGGATCGCCATTAAAAAGATTAAAATCTTTTCAATGATTTGAGATAATACAAGGAAAACGGAGTTCCTGCCAATCGATTTAAAGGATGACATATTTGTTTTCCATCCCAGTACCAAGAGGACCACGGATCTTATCCTTGGGTGGATTGGTCCTCTGCTACGGGATGTTCGCCCCTTGTGATGGGTTTCTTGGGAACGACGGGCTTTGCCCGTGGGGCTCCATTTTATGATGACCAGAAGATTTTCCCAAGGGCAGGACCAAGATCCCTCGTTTCATGTCTTACCCCCATCAGATAAGGGTTCCAGGTTCGGTCCACTTCGATCTTGAGAAAAATTTCAGAACCTTCCATATTTTGGATTGGATACTGTAGCATATGCCAATCGTTGTCTTTAAAATCTAAATGATCGATGATTCTCCTGTCAATAAAAATCTTGGCTTTTACCGGGTGTTCCTTAATATCCGGATTCCCAAGCCGTATAGGAATATTTATCCATTTGCCCTTTATTTCCAGAGGGAAAAGAACTACCTTCTCGCCCCATCGATACTCTCTTCCTCCGTCCTTGAACTCTTCTGGATAGAGCCCCAGAGTTTTTTCTGATAGAGAAGAGAATTGGCATTTATGGTAAATCTGAAGAGGAGTGATGATAAGGAGGATAAGTGATAACCCGATGAGTAGTTTTTTATCGGAATGTTTTCGGGAAATTTGAGAGTTCTCATTTTCTATCTCACCTACGAAAAGAAGACCAATAAATAACCAGAAAAGTAATTGCATTTCGGTGTTCCAAAGATAGTTGTCTCCGAAAAAGGTAAAGACAAAACCTAAGATACCAAACCATAATCCTATCTCAACAAAATCCTGCTTTCCCCTAATTGTGTGAAGTCCTTTAATAAAATTTCTCCATAAGACCCATAAAAAGGCATAGAGTCCTATCAAACCCATCTCTGCAGCTATTTGAAGGAAATAGTTATGTGGATTGAAAATCACCTCTCTATATGGATCGAAAATAGTAGAAGAATATTTTGCCAATGCAAAATTAAATTCACCGATACCCACCCCCCATATGGGGAAATCCTCTATTATTTGGATTGTAAATTTCCACAAAGGCAACCGAACACTTAATTTCTGTTCAACGGGAATGCGCCAATTCAAATCCTCACTCAGCAACCCTAAAACATTTCCCTTCTTTAAATAAATGAAGAAGGCACTCACAATAATAATTAAACTGATTATAGACACAATTATCCATTTCCAGTCAAAAATCTTTGTAGGAGATCTAAGATTAGATTTTTTCATATAAGAAATGGTAGAAAAGATTCCCATGAAAAATAAAATGATGACGAAGGCAATCCATGAATCCTTTGATCTGCTGAGGATCAATGCCAAAATGGAAAATATAATAAAGATTGTAAGAGGTATCTTTTTTAGAAAAGGCTTACGGATACCGTAAAAGATTGCAAAGGGAAAGAGTAAGATGAGATAGCCCCCAAAAAGGTTGGGATTATCAAACATAGAAAACATCCTCGCCGGCCATCTTTCGTTTCCGAGTGTCCCCCCAAAATATTGGATGAATCCTAAAATAATCGCGATCCCCCATCCCAAGATCAATAGGAAGTAGATCCGATTTAAAACCTTTTCCTTTCTAACAAAATTAGCAACTAAGAAAAAAAGGAATATCCCTTCAAATATCGTAAAAGTAGAAGTGAAGATATAAGAATAATCATACGGATTACGAATAAAAAGCATCCTCTTTAAGACCCCCAGAACCTTTTCTTTATAGAAGAAATCCAGCGGGTAATGTGTGATAGAGGTTGATAAAAATGAACCGATTACAACTAAAGAGAAGATAATAATTGGTAAATCAATAGGGGTTCTCAAGAGAGCGAACTTCTCTCTATCGAAGATGACTTTCAAAAGGAAAGCACTCAAGAGGCATAAAAAGAGTAATTCCGAGGGAGAGAAGAGGGGGAGATTAAAGAGTTTCGGAACCTGGCTCATCAGAGGAAGGGTCAATATAAAGATGTAAATGGCATATTCCAGAAAGAAGAAGGCAAAGAGGATGATTAATATGAATCCGAAAAAGGTTAAAGAGTTCTTCGAGAAGACGGAGAAATAGAAAAGAAAATAGCTGATTAGAATAAACAAAAAAATGATGAGGCCCTTGCCAAGGCAATGAAATATCTTATTTTTTATTTCTTTCAATCTACCCACCCAGATGAATCACTTCCTTTGGGATATTATCCACAACAAAAAAATAAAAGCAAGAAGATATCATCTTTCTTGCTTTTATAGAAAGCTCTGAACTCCCAATTCTCTCGCCCGATGAGATGGTATGTGATAGACTCTCCTAAATTCCCTCAATCAGTTCATATCTTACCTCTGAGTTTCGCCCAGGCTAAGCCTAAGTATTCATAGAAAGCCCTCTCAGCCTTGTAAATCCCAGCAGCACTTGGGTAGAACATACCTGGACTTATTTCTTGGCATTCTTTCACTAAATGATCTGTCGGTGCCGGGATGGGGTGCATGCCCAGCCTTTTGAAGAGGGCAATTGAGCGTGGCATATGGGAAGCAGAAGTGACCAAGACAAACCTATCCCGGCCAACAGCCTGTTGAATCAGCTGCGCTTCCTCTTCTGTATCTTTAGAAAGTTCTTCGAGGATCAAATCCTGGCTTTTTGCTCCGATGGCAATGGCCACTTCAGCCATTATTTTCGCATCCGATATTCTTTCAAAAGGGGCTCCTCCCGAGAGGATGAGTTTGCTTTCAGATATTCCACGATAAATACGAATTCCTTCTATAAGACGAACGAGGGAAGCCTCGGAAATTTTGCTGGTAATGGGGAGTTTCGGGTCGGATACATGCCCACCCCCCAGGACTACGATCCATTTTACGTTCTGGATACTTTTCAGGTTAAGCAAGGGCGGATACTGATATTCCAACGGACGGAGAAGCACGTCTGAAACAGCGCCGTAGCTTAACATGCCAAGAAATATGATACCTATTAAAACAACAATTTTTCCGGTCTTCTGTCTTCGAGTCAATGAGAGAAGAAATAATCCAAAAATTAATATCCCGAGAGTAAGTGTCATAGGAAAGAATAGGGGAGCCACTATTTTTTTCAGTAAAAACATTCAGATCATCTCCATAGGTGGATTTATAGGAGTTCTCAACTTGGTGAATGGAGGCTTCCTATTTATGGTAGTGCTTTGTAACGGCGATTATTTCTATCCTGTTGTCAGGCAAGCAGATGAATAGTGCTCTATACTTTTTATCTATTCTAAATGAGTAAATAAGACGATGTTTGGGCTCCAGCAGTTCGGTATTTAAAGAAGGATGAGAAGGGGCGTTTTCAAAAAGTCTTTTTACCTTTTCCCACTTTGGTAAAAGGCCATGGTTCTGGATATATTGTTTGATTTCCTCTCTGAGGTCAACAATAACTGGCACGACGTGTTATCTATATGGTGAAGATTTTTTTAGACCTTCTCTTAGATCTCTGAGGAAATTGTCTTTATACAAATTTGTTGCCTCAAAGTCAGCCAAGATAGAATCAATCTTATCCTTTTTGAAAGGACTTAATTTAACAAGTCTTTTTTTAGCCCTTTCCAATAACTTTGTCCTTTCTTCCTCACTTAGATTGTCAATGAGCTCACAAAGAGTATCTATGGGTATTTCTATTTCCTTGGTTATAGTCTCTTTGAGGGTTATGCGTGGCATATGTTCCAACCTCCAATTTCTAAAAATAAGTTACCACAAATAAATCATTAAATCAATCCGCATTCCGAAATTCGCAATTCGAAATTTATTTCTTAGTGCTTCTGCCGATTGAAGTAAAAATCGCAACCAATTCACTTGCTTCCTTCATAAGAACCCGGCGTTTTTCAGGCTCACCTAATTCCGACCCATCGTAAAGCTCCAGCCAATATTGGGTCTCGCTTGCCTCCTTCTCAATGATTCCTATCTTATGAATAAAATCTGCTCGTGATTCAGCATGATTGGCCTCTCGATAGTTTGCTCCGATTGACGTTCCGCATTTTAATAGTTGGCGCCCAAGGACATCAGCAACCCTGGTATTCGGCAAAGAGGCCACAAATTTAATCACGGCTAACGAAAACTCTTTCGTCCTTTTTTCAAGATCTTGCTTTTCCATAGAACTTAAATCCAAATTTGTAATTTCGAAATCCGAAATGTCTTTATCAGAATTTTAAATTCGAAATCCGAAATTCGAACTTCGAAATGTTTAGTCTGCTATTCTTCAGGAAGGTCGTACGGTTCATACTCCGGCACAATTTCCTCCAATTTCTTCTTGATGCCCAAAGCATCCTGTTTCTCGGCCAGCACTGTCAACTCATCAATCTTGGTCTTTAACCAGTTAAGGTCACATGGTGCCTTACGAAGAACTAATATTTTCTCATGCCTGGTAGGAATGATATCTTCCCCTTCAGTGATGAGTTCTTCATAGAGCTTTTCTCCAGGACGAAGGCCAATGAACTTGATTTCGATGTCTTCATCTGGCTCAAAGCCTGAGAGTCGGATGAGATCCCGTGCCAGATCAAAGATCTTTACAGGTGATCCCATATCCAGAATGAAGATCTCTCCACCTTCTCCCATGGCGCCCGCTTGAAGAATCAATTGAGCCGCTTCGGGAATAGTCATAAAATATCGGGTGACCTCTGGGTGGGTTACGGTGACAGGGCCTCCTTTTTCTATTTGCCGTTTGAATAGGGGGATGACACTTCCAGAGCTCCCAATCACATTTCCAAATCGCACAGACATGAATCGGGTTGGATTAAAGCTGTTATTGTAGCATTGGGTGAGAAGCTCAGCGACCCTTTTGGAAGCGCCCATGACATTTGATGGTCGGACGGCTTTATCCGTAGAGACCAGAACGAAGCGATTGACTTCGAATTCCCTAACCACCTCGAGAAGACTATATGTTCCTTTAATATTGGTAAATATGGCCTCCCATGGATTAAGCTCCATGATGGGGACATGCTTGTAGGCTGCTGCATGGAAGACCACCTGCGGTCGGTATTTCAAAAAAAACTTCCTCAAAACCTCCTTGTTTAATACATTGCCGAGAATAGGGCTATATCGAAGGTAGGGGAAATCTCTCTGTAGTTCCATCTCGATTTCATAGAGGTTGTTTTCGGTTCGATCGAAGAGGATTAGATTTTTGGGAAAGTATCGGGCAATCTGTCGGCATAGTTCTGCACCAATAGACCCTCCAGCCCCTGTAACGAGAATCGTTTTGTCTTTAAGATATTCACCGATTTTTTCCATTTCTAATTGAACGGCCTCTCGACCCATAAGATCCTCATAAGCCACATCTCGAATGGCCTTAACGGTTAACCTTCCATCGATCAACTCACCCATACCGGGTATAATTCTATACTTAAGACCTGTTTCCTTACATAAATCCACGATTCGGCGCATCTCCTTTCGTGTTGAATAGGCGATCGCGATCAGAAGCTCATCCACCTCATGCTCACTGATAAGGTCCAATAGTTGGTCGATATCGCCAAGCACTGGCACCCCATGGATTTGCATCCCGTGTTTTTTGGGATCATCATCTAAAAACCCTACTACATTGTATTTGAGTCGAGGATTGTCGCGTAGTTCTCTAAGGATTTTCTCACCTGCATCGCCTGCGCCGATGATGAGCAGCCGTTTCAGCCCTTCTTTCGTATTCTGAAAAAAAGGAAATTGGGCCATACCTGTAATATTCGATGTCGCCTTTTGAAGAATGAGACGGATAAAAAGACGGATGCCCCCAATTAATACCAACGTCAGAAACGCATCAATGACAAAGACACTTCTCGGATAGCCCTCAAATCGATGGAGATATAGAATGGTCAAAATAATTACGGTTGAACTAACGAAAATAGCCTTAATGAGGTTGGTCAGGTCATTAATGCTTGTATAGCGCCACATCCCTCTGTAGAGATTAAATAAGAAGAAGATAAAAATCTTAGAGGGAATGATGAGCCACACCGTATTCTTGAAGTTTGAAATTTCTTCAGGAGGAATCTTCCCTTCAAATCGGATAAAATAAGATAAGAAGTAAGACAGGCAGAGAAGGAGAATATCAATACTTAAAATGATCCAGAAGTTTCTTTTTTTAATCAGATGTTTCATCGACTTGGAGAAGACTTTAGCCTTATTACCGGACAGGAAGTTGAGGACTTAAAGCTTTCCGAATAGAAACCGGTTGCTTTCTTTAATTGGATTTGGGACGTTGACTAAGCAGTTGCTTCACGTATGACACAGCCTCCCCAGCCATTGTCACCGCCATCTGTGCCGGGTCTTATGTATAAACATTGGCCGGGATACCATCCGGCAGGCTGTTCGGGAAGCGCTCTCCTTCTTCAAGGGAACCCCTTCTCATATAGCACCCGTCCTGTTTCAACGGCCCTCTTGATCAGCCCTTTTTCTTTTTGTTCCTCAAAGTCGCCAGGGGGTATATTTCATGGAATGGATAGGGCGAATTTAATAGCGGCGTCAATTTGTTCCACCTTCTCATTCCGGAGCATGGTGATTCTCTCGATCAACAACTCCTTCCGTATCGTTACAATGGTATCTAAATTCGCGACACATCTCTTCGGCAAGCCATCTTCAGGGCCAAGAGCTACCTCTACTGGAATGCCCCTGATTTGTGTGGTCACCTCTGGCACAGATATTGCGCTTCTTACAGTATAAGCTTCGTCACGGGAAAGAAGGACGACCGGACGACGGCCAAGGGGAGGAGGTAATTTTGCCCACCAAACTTCACCCTTTCGCATTACCATTCCTCTTGAGAGAAAACACTCACTGAAGCCCTTTCCCAGGCCTCTACATCCTCAAGGCGTTCTGGAACTCTTTTATAACCGTCTTCGTAAATCTTTGTGAGTCTCTCTTTTCTCTTAACTTCTTTCCAAAGCTCAAAGGCCTCGAGGACGAGCTTGCTTCTGGTGGCCCCTCTTTTTTTTCTGAAGGTTTCCAAGTCTTTAAATTCTTTCTCGGGAATACTAACTGCAAACTTAACTGACTGTCGCATATACGTCCTCCGGTATGATAAAATTCATACTCAAATATAACCGGAAAGCGGGTTCCTTGTCAATTCAACTCAAAAAGTGACTGAAAAATTCAGTCAGAGACGGTTAGGGTTATTTTAAATAATGTAAACCTAATCGGGCACAAGATCGAATCCGAGCCGATGCGCATTCGTCCGAATCCGCTCATCAATGCTCAGTATTGCCAGTCCAGAGACAACAGATCGGGCTAATAAAGCACTTGAGAGATGGAGAGCATCCAGTGTTCGGATCGGTTCATTGGGGAAGGGACGGGAAGCTCTGTCAAGGACCTCTTTTTGAAGTCGGAGCATATGCCAATGAACTGCTGCCCGGTATAGCGTTGCCCTACGGTCTGCTACATGGGCCTCTGTAGCACCTCCGATTATCTGGGCCCTGATAAGAACTCGTTCACACTCTACCAAAGTAAGATCAGAGGCTATGATCAATTCAGCTTTTGCCAAGACCATTCGAACCGGCTCGCCAGTCGGCTCGCCGAAAAGCCAGGCGAGTACAGCGCTCGACTCAGCGTAAATATTCAACGTTCGCTCCGTTCTTCGTCTAAGAGTTGAAGAACCGAAAGATTCTTAACCAACCTGGCCATACGGGGATAAGCGTTGGGATCGTTAGTCTCACCAAGCGAAACATTGCCCTGGGTGACTAAAGATGCCAAGCCCGAGGGAAGCTCTGATAGTGTTGAAGGATCGACTCGTCGAAGCTCGGCAACCACCTCTCCCCGGTCAGCAACCAACACCGGTTCACCCGTACGGGCCAGACGCAGGTACTGGCTAAGATGGTCTTTTAATTCTCGAATGCCAACCACTTTCATACATTCATTGTAGCTTCATGAGGCTACATTGTCAAGAAAGTAAATCCTCGAAGATGTTCCAGATTTTCAACCATGAACTGCCTTAGCTAAAGTTTTACTACATAGATCGTTGATTATAAGCATGACTGGAAAAAGTAGTCCTGCCCAACAACTCAAACCCTCAAAGACCTAATGCGTCTGATGCTTGACTTACTGAGGAGTCCATAATAGGGTAGACATCCTCGAATTGAAGGCTTGCCCGTTTGAAAACCTTGGGCTGGACTCCGGCTTTCGCCGGAGAGACGAATTTGAGGCATCGTCCCTTTTCGTCATTCCGGCCCCGCATCAAGTGCGGGATAAACTCCAGCCGGAATCCAGTGGTATAGAAGAAGAGTTTGATGTCTATACAATTACGGCCTTATTAGTAAAAATTATGTCAGAGGATTAGAAAAATCTTTAGCTTTGGGATTTGACCTATGGGTATAAGGGTCTAAAGAAGACTACCCCGTTTTCTTTCTTGTATTGTCCAGCGATCAGCAAAAAATAGAACCGTCCCCTTTTTTAAGGTGAGATAATGCACAACGACCTGCTTCAGAGAGCTCAGATTATCTTGCGGCCTTCGTTTTTCTTATACGGAGAGGTTTGCTTTCGGAAATACAATCCGGAAGGGTGTAAATCGTCTTATAGGGTTCTTTTTCGATTTCACTCTCTGGAATTTCTCTAAATCCTTCTCTCTTCAGAACGGCAACAATCTCTTCTTCCTGCGTCTTTCTCACTTTTCTAGCCATTTCTTAAACCTTTCAATGTAAAACTGGTAATTGTCTTTCAGATCCTTAATAGCGAGATCTAAGGCCTGCTCATTGTCAGAAAACTCATACCATATTTTTCTAATCACTTTTCCCTGAGTGTTTAAAATGTCTTTATGTGGGCAATTATGACCGCTATCAAATCTAACAACTTCGTGGTAAGTATTCTCCAATTCTAAGACCAATTTTACCATAAAATTGATTATCAAACCACTTATTGTTTCGAAAAACACATGAATTTCAATTTCTTCTGAAAGACTAATCTTAAAATACCTCCTAGACACCTAAAGCCTCCAAATACTAATGAATTTTTATCTCCTAAACCACACCGGCTTTAAATGACGCATAAATAGAGTGACAGTACAACCAATCAGACATTGGGTCTTTGTGGCATTAGGTTGTTGAGCCGAAGTACCAAATAGGGAGTTGACTTAAAAATTAAGTCAGCCATATCATTTACTAAAGGCCAACTCTAACGGAAGCCTAACTTCTCTATTCGGCGACGGGCTTCATCACAAATGGAATTCTCTTTGCTGAAGCAGAATTCACGACGAAAATACAATGTCAAATAAACGCCTCATTTCCTTTTCTTGAGTTCATCCATGAATGCCTCCAACCGTGGCAGTTCTTCCTTATCCCTTTGTCTCTTGGCGGCTCTTTTACTCTCAATAATATCCTCGATTGAAGCACATGGAAATCTATCATCAATAAGCGTCTTGCACTTCTCAGCTTCATCAAATGACTCTATCCCATCTGGTGCAAATACGATATCAATGGGAAATGGTCCTCCTCTGATCTGGATAAAATCTTTTCCTGTAATGATCCCTTCTTCGAGTGTCTTATCCATATCAAATCCGAGTTCTTTTAATGCTTCTGCAAGATTCTTACAATTCTCTTCTGATTTTTTAGGAAATATGTCTATGTCTTGAGTTGTTCCCGGATAGCCATAAAAGATAGCGGCACCTTTCCCGATAAAAAGGTACCGGACACCATGCTTGCGTAAAACCTCCACTAATCTTATAAGTTTATCAATCATCCGCAGAATAATAGCCCAACCAGCTGGGTAAATTTCGATTTGCCCATTGACGATATTTTTTGGTGCTACTAAATATCCGATAGGGCTCCTCATCAATGATTTGCAATTTCATCGGAATAAATCCCAATTCAATCCTTTCATGCAGGGGGCGAGAGAGACCATCCGCAAAGTCCAGCCCCAACGCTTCATCTTCGGTCAATCTGCCTATGTGATAGAGGACACCTTTCATGGGATGATTTTAAAACATTCTCTCCTTTGAAAACCATATAAAGTTGACTTAAAAATTAAGTCAGAGAGTTTTAAAAAGATATTTCGAAATTCGAAATCCGAAATGCTAAAGATCTCTTCGCGTCTTAAGAGAACACTCATGGCATTTCTCCAGAAATGGGCCCAAAAACATGTTCAACCTTATACCTTGCGATTCTTCCGCGTTTTGTTTCCTTTTTTAGTTTGAAAGGTAAATCCTTATCTATAAAATCAAGCTCAGCACCATTGGGCAATGATTCTATGGTCTCCGGATGGTCAATAACATATTTTATGAAATCAAAGGTCATTCCAATATTCCTTTCAACATACTCTCTCTTTGTCATTATTTCATCTCCTTCTTAAATCTCTCTTTGTACCATTCCCATCTATCTTTTATATCTTGTTCTGCATAGGTTAAAGCATCTTTAAAATTTTGGATAGAAATTGACTGTTTTGTTTCTTTCCCCTTTGGATCTAATAGATCGCGGTGAAAAAAACCATGGGAGCAATCATATCTTACTATGGGATACCATTTTTCTTTAATCTTCGATTCATACTGGACAACCACATCGACGACTTTGCCTTTATCAACATTGATCCGAACTCTTAATCTATCTTCTCCGTCTGGACTCAATTCTTTTGTAAATTCTTTCTTTCCCACTGTACCTCTTGATCTTGATCAAGGGAAATAATACTACCAACCTCCGATCGATTTTTAACAGATAGAAATAGTTCCTGTCAATGAAGACCTTTTCGCCAAACTTCACGCCCGCCATGAAACCTAATCACTCGTTCTTCGGCGGTTTGGTTTTTTGTTTGATCTGATGAGATTTTGACTTAAAAATTAAGTCAGAGAGTTTTAAAAATAAGAACAAAGGAAGTTGTGAAATTGGGAAGTTGAGAAGTTCAAAAGAGTCTTCAGATGGTCTATGAAAAGGTTTTGAGGCGGTTCTCAAGGTCTTCGATTCTGTCTTGAAGGACTGATACACGCTGCTTTAAATCCTTTATCTCTTTTTCGATCATCTCTCTTATCGAAATTTCTTTATCAAGTTTTCCGTTTATTTCGTTCAGGCGCTTTTCCACTCCATCAAACCGTACTTCAATCTTATCAAGACGCTGTTGGGCACCGTCAAGACCCTGCTCAATCCTGTCTAATCGTCTTTCTATCCTATCAATCGCCGCATTGATCGCATAATACTCGGTTTCAAGTCTCTCAAATCTCTTATAGATCTCATCGAGATGTTGAAGGATATCGCGAAATTTCTGATCATGCTCATCGAGTTTAGCCCGAATTGCACTAAATTCAGGTTCGATCACTTTCCCATAAAATTCTGTCAGCGTATCAAAAATATCCTTTTTTGTAATCTCTGCCATACGATGCCCTCAATTCATTCACAAAGGTAACACAGTCAATGGATTCTTTCCAATATTTCTTGAGCAACCGAAAACTGGACTTTTGACTTAAAAATTAAGTCAAAGAGTTTAAAAAAGATATTTCGAAATCCGAAATTTTACTTATCTTCTCATCTTCACATCTTCTTATCTTCTGCTTTTCAAAACTTCTCAACTTCCTATTTTCCTATCTTCGTAAAAACAGCACGGTTTGCCGCAGGCTTGCTCGATCGTTTCACTCCGTACAGAAGCTCAGCCAAAGTGACGACCGAGATGCACTGGTCATCGAGCGGGACGGCATTCATTCTTGCCCTTGCCTCCGGAGGTTTATTCCGCATGATGTAAGAGCAGATATCGGTGTCCAACAGGTAGCGGGCCATCAGAAGATTTCCCGTGGCTCCGGTGGCGGATCAAGGCGTTCTGCCATAAAATCGTTTGTCGCCTTCAACGGGCTATCGAAAAAATCATCCCAGGATGTGGGTTTCGCCGATAGGATGACTTTGTCTTCTTCCCGGTATATGAATACTTCCTTGCCTTCAAAGCGAAATTCGGATGGCAAACGAACAGCTTGACTACGACCGTTTTTGAATAGCTTGGCCACATGAGACCGCATGGCTGAACTCCTTTCTAACTTCCATTATTGGTCTATACCAAAATATAGACCATTCACCAACATCTTGCAAGTT
>Ga0315279_10005003_pt1 | contig 17457 bp, 13 predicted proteins | sample YL17G06_20_MG_FD_203694 | JGI IMG/M metagenome (GOLD analysis project Ga0315279, IMG submission 203694) | Sediment microbial communities from Yellowstone Lake, YNP, Wyoming, USA - YL17G06_20 | ecosystem: Environmental > Aquatic > Freshwater > Lake > Sediment | place: USA: Wyoming | collected... | reverse complement strand
TACACGATGATCTCTCTTCAGGAATTCCCATCAGGCAAGTCCATCCCGATCACCGGGCTCCCGGACGACCTCCGGATGGAATACCTCGGTTTCTCGCCCCAGGGCTCCTATTTCTCACTTATCCAGGTCCTAAAAACCGGACTCGAACTCTGGGTCATCGAGCTGAAGACGGGGCAAGCCCGGCGGCTCAGCCCGCCCGTGCTGTCCGGGGTCCTTAGCTATCCCTACATCTGGTCCCCCGACGAGCGGACCATCTACGCCATGAAGCGTCTTCACCCGGAGCTCTACGTCGAGGAGAAGGAGATTCCGACGGGTCCCGCCATTCAAGAAGCGTTGGGCACCAAGGCCCCGGCCCGGACCTTCCAGGACCTCCTTCGCAACAAGCAGGACGAGAAGCAGTTCGATTATTTCGCCTCCCGCTCCATCGTTCGCTACTCGCTTGACGGCACCGAACAGACTTATCTTCCCCCGGCAATCTATACGGGCGCCCAGCTTTCCCCTGACGGCGCTTTTCTCCTCGCCGAGTCCATCCATCCTCCTTATTCTTATCTCCTGCCCTACGACCGGTTCCCGTCCCGGGTCGAAATCTGCGACCTCGCCGGCAAGAAGGTCGTCGAATTATGCGACAAGCCTCTCCGGGACACCATCCCGATCGACTTCGACGCCGTCGAAGCCGGGCCGCGCGATCACCAATGGCGGAACGATATGCCGGCCACTGTCATCTGGTGCGAAGCCCAGGACGGCGGCGATCCGGCCAAGCCGGCTGAGATCCGGGACCGCCTCTTCCAGCTTCCCGCGCCCTTCAACGGGGAACGCCGTCCCCTGTGCGGGACGAAAAACCGTTTCGCGGGCATCACTTGGGGAGACGGACGTACGGCCGTCGTCCAGGATTCCTGGTGGAAAACCCGCAACACGAAAACCTACCTCATCGATCCTTCCGGGGAGAATCCCTCTCCCCGCGTTCTCTTCGACATGTCCTCCGAAGAGCTCTACGCCAAGCCCGGCGATTTTGTCACCGCGCCCAACGTGTTCGGGCGCTACTCGCTCCTTTTCAGCAAGGACAAATCCAGGCTCTACCTCCAAGGCGAAGGCTATTCCCCCCTGGGGAACCGCCCCTTCCTTGACGAGTACACAACCAAGACGGGAAAGGCCCGGCGGCTTTGGAGGGCGGACGGCCTGAAGACCTACGAGTCGATCGTCGACGTCCTGGACATTAAATCCGGGACACTCCTCGTCCGGATCGAGGGCCCGCAGACCTATCCCAATTATTTCATCCGCCGCATCGATTCCAAGGCCCAGCCGCGGCAGGTGACCTTCTTCGAGAACCCCTTCAAATCGTTCGAAGGCGTCACCAAGAAGATGATCAACTATAAAAGAGAAGACGGGATCGACCTGCGCGGAATCCTCTTTCTTCCGGCCGGTTACGATCCGCAGAAGAACGGGCGCCTCCCCATGCTCATGGAAGCCTACCCGGTCGAATACAAAGATAAAGACGCGGCCGGGCAGATCGACGATTCCCCGCACCGGTTCGTGTTCTTCTACTGGGGCTCTCCCGTTTTCTGGGCGGCCCGGGGCTACGCGGTCCTCGAAAACGCCGCCTTCCCGGTCGTGGGCCAGGGCAAGGAGGAGCCTAACGACACCTACATCGAGCAGCTGGTCAGGGACGGCAAGGCGGCCATCGACGCCGTCGACCGGATGGGTGTGGTCGATCCCAAACGGGTCGGCGTCATGGGGCACTCCTATGGCGCGTTCATGGTCGTCAACCTCCTAGCCCATTGCGACCTGTTCGCCGCCGGGATCGCCCGGAGCGGAGCCTACAACCGGAGCCTGACGCCGTTCGGCTTCCAGGCCGAGGAGCGCACCTACTGGCAGGCCCAGGACATCTACAACCGGATGTCGCCGTTCAACTACGCGGATAAAATCAACGAGCCCCTGCTCCTCATCCACGGCGACGCCGACAACAACCCGGGAACCTTCACCCTTCAAAGCGAGCGGCTGTTCCTGGCCGTCAAGGGATTGGGAGGCAAGGCCCGCCTGGTGCTCCTCCCCTACGAGAGTCACGGTTACGCCGCGCGCGAGAACATCCTCCACATGCTCTGGGAAATGGACGCCTGGCTCGAAAAATACGTTAAGGGCGCCAAATAACAGGGATTGGCTGGTGGAAATCAATCGATATTGACAGGGGCTGTGCTATAATCGGGCCGCTCCATGCGGAACGCCCTCCTCGTCATCGTTTATGTGTTCTTGTTGATTCTCGCCGTCCCGATACTTCTCGTTTGCGTCCTCTTCGGGCTCAGGGAGACGTTTCTCGCTTACGGGCACTGGATGATGAGGGTCGGCCGGCGCATCCTCGGCATCGACGTCAAGGTCACGGGACTCGACCGGCTTGATGCCGCGACCCCCTACGTTTTCATGTCCAACCACCTGAGCTTCCTGGACGGCCCCCTTTTGATGACGATCCTCGACAGGCCGGCGCGGGTGATCGTGAAGCGCTTCGTCTTCCGGACCCCCGTCTTGGGATTGGGCATGCGGTTTGCCGGTTACGTGCCCTTGGACAAGGAGGGCGCCGGCGCGGGCAAGAGGAGCATCGCCCGGGCGGCGCAGCTGATCAGGGAAAAACGATACTCGTTCCTCATCTATCCCGAGGGGACGCGGAGCTGGGACGGGAATCTTCAGCCGTTCCGGAGAGGCGGCTTCTTCCTGGCCGTCGAGTGCGGGGCGCCCATCGTGCCCGTGACGATCCGGGGGACGTTCGAGCTGATGCCGCGCGGGAAGATGCTCGTCCGGAAAGGGCCCGTCCGGATCACCTTTCATGAGCCCGTCCCCGTGATCGGCTTCACGCGGAAAACCATGGCCGAGCTCATCGAAAAGGTGAAAGGCACGGTTTCGTCGGCCCTGTGAGAATCGGCTTCCCGCTCTCTTCTCCCTATTTCCTTGGGATTGTATTTTATGAAATAATGACTTTATCCGGTGATGCGCATTCGAACGAAGAAGTTCTTAGCCTGGCTGTGGGTCGGGCTCTGTACGCTTTCCATCTTGATTATCGTACCCTTGGCCAGGGCCATCCAGCAATTCGTCTCGACCCATGGGGGACGGGCGCTTTTCGGTTATGCGGTTATCGGAGCGACAGCCGTCGCTTTTTGCGCCTTGATCTATGTCCTCTTCTTTCACCTGAAAATCCGCTCTGTCTCGCAGTATGTCTGGCTGGTTCTGATAGCTGCCTTCTATATTTATTATACGCTCCGACTATGGAATGCTCCTGAAGAGGCTGTCCACTTTCTCGAATATGGCCTTCTCGGATTCTTCCTCTTCCGGGCACTGAGTTTTACGACCCAAGACAAGAGCATCTATTTCGCAGCATTCTTTGCGGGGTCTCTTGTCGGGATCTGCGATGAGATCTTTCAGTGGGCTGTCCCCGGCCGTTACTGGGATTTGCGCGATGTCGGTCTGAACGCTCTGGCGGCGGGTCTTTTCCAGGTCGCTCTCTGGAAAGGGGTGAAGCCAAGAATTATTAATCAAGCTATGAGCGCCAAATCCGTCCAAAAAGCTTCTATCCTTCTAGGGGCAAACCTCCTGCTTTTGGGGATATGCCTATCCAACACGCCAAACGTGGTCGCTTGGTATACCCGGATTTTTCCCAAGCTTGCCTTCCTTCAAAAAGAAGAGGCGATGTCTGAGTTTCGCTACAAGCACAAAGACCCGGAAATCGGTGTTTTCTATTCGCGTTTAAGCCTGGAAGAATTGAAGAGAGGGGACGCGGAGCGAGCCGAAGATTATGGCCGGCGCCTGAACGAATGGAAGGATAAAAAATATGATGACTTCCTGCGCACATTCACGGGTTCGACGCACCCTTTCCTTTATGAGTTGAGAATTCACCTCTTCAGAAGGGATCGGAAATACAAGGATGTCATGAAGGCCGCGGACGAGGCTCAAAAAAAGAACTTGCTTTTTATCGCCTATAAAGAAAATCTCATCGCGCAGAAATACTTCCGCCGGACGCTCAATAGGTCTGTTTACGAGTGGCCAAAAGAGAAAATAGAAGAAATCAAAGCTCAGATCGACCCGAGCATTCCCTATAATAGCCCGGTAGGCTCCGGCCCTCTTGCCACTCTAAAGATAAAAACCATGTGGCTTTCGATAGCCATCGTCTTGGCTGTTTTAGCGATTCTCAACATTCTGCTCCGAAGAAGCCAACATCATCAATTCCCCCCTCTCCCCCCTTTATTTAAAGGAAGATATAGGGGAAGGGTTAATCTCATATAAAAAAAGGAGGTGCGAGATGAATCGCAGAGTTGGATCAAAGACATGGCTGATAGGCGTCCTCTCCATGTCGGTCCTATCCATCTTGGCCGGCTGCGCTGTCAGGAAAGTAAACTTGTGGGGAGATCCTCAGACCGGTCTGATCCTGACCTACCGGATGCCTGGAAAGCAGCCTTTAAAGTACCAGTTTAAAGCGGAGCAAAGCCAGACGATTGAGGTCATGGGACAGTCTATCGCCACCGAGAGCAATGTGGCTATCGGATTCACGGTTCAACCAAAGGGGATGAAGGAGAACCATTATCAACTTGGTTTGACCATTGATTCGATGAAGGTCAATGTTGAAAGTCCGCAGGGATCGCTTTCGCCGGATATGAGCACGGTCATAGGAAAAAGCTTTGACATGATCATGACTGAACTCGGCAAAGAATTAGACATATCCGGTGCGGCCTCCATCCAGTATGATCTCGGGCCCGCCGGAAAGCGCAATATCGCCTCAACTTTTCAGGCCTTTTTTCCCGACTTGGCGGGCAGGCCGGTGAAGATGGGAGACACCTGGACAGCAGAAGATCTCATCAAGGATGAAACGGGCGGCGGCGAAGTCCGCATTCGTTTGAAGAGTGAACACAAACTGGACGGGTTCGAGACCGTGGATGGCCTGGAATGCGTCAGGATAAAGTCGGCTGTGACCGGCGGCCTTGAAGGTGAGGGAAAAGAACAGGGGATGGATCTGACCTTTAAAGGTGACATTGAAGGCGTGGATACTTGGTATTTTGCTTATAAAGAAGGCCTTTATGTCAAAATGAATTCCTCTGCTTCCATCAAAGGGACCATCACCACATCCGGCGGCCAGAGCATGACCATTCCTCTGACGCAGAAGCTCAGGATGGAAACCAAACTGACGCCGGCTAATCTATGACTTCCAGCGGAGATAGTGACCGCTTATCGATTCTCGCTTCCCATTCAGGCACAAAACAGTTTAGATAACGCTCAAAAATCAGTTGAGAAAAACAGAGGTTCTTTTTGTTATGCTCTTGACGAGCGGGAATATGCCCCGCGGCTTGCCGCGGGGAACCGCTCGTCGGGGGATCCAAGGGGGTATGACCCCTTGGTCGCAGGGCGCGGGTCCATGCCCCGTCCGAGAAAGGGAGGCAGGGAGCGAAGCGACCGTTGGAAGGGGGAAACGCGAAGCGGGTTCCCCCTCCAAGTTGACTCCCGAGGGGGTGCGTCACATAGTTATATGACCTACTTATGTGTAGGTTATTGGCGAACCGCTGGGCAAGTATGCCGGACAATAACAAATTCCATTACGGAGGAAAACATACATGATTAATACGAACTCCATAAGAAAAGTGATTAATTGTTTGAACGGACCTGAATGCCGTCCTCAAGCCCCCGTAGCGGAGGGGGGACCCGTCATTCGATGGAATCTATCATTACGGCGACACGCCCAAGACTTTATCCATATTTCTTGCCACCCCCTACCCCCTCCGATAATCGGAGGGGGGCTCTCAGAATGTCCGTGTCGCCGACAGAGGTGCGACGGGGGGAACCGACGGGACTGGTTCCCCGGGGCCGGGGGAATGAGGGCGGCTTCAGGCCACTTAAGGTCAGATGTCAAACCATTAAGTGCGTTTTTATTAATTTGTTTGATGGCTGCTTTATTAACCATCATTTCGTGTTCGCGGGAAAACTCTGATGACCTCATCAAGCAAAGAATTGATAGGATCGAAAACGGTCTGGTCGAATTCACTTCCGTCAAGGACCTATTTCAAGTCGGCAGCGTTAAGAACGAGGATTTAAGGACGCTGGCGGAACGGATGAAACATTACCATACGCCAGGCGTCAGCATTGCCGTCATCAAGGATTTTGCGCTCGACTGGGCTAAGGCCTACGGAGTTTTAAAAGCCGGCGGTGATAGACCCGTGGCCACGGACTCTTACTTTCAGGCGGCTTCGACGTCTAAATTAGTGGCTGCTGCAATTGTTCTTCATAATGTCCAAAAGGGAATCCTTAACCTGGAGGAGGATGTCAACGCCTATCTCGAATCCTGGAAACTGCCTGAAAACGACTTTACGCGGCAGCAGAAGGTCACGCTGCGTTTGTTGCTGACTCATCAGGCAGGCTTGCCGGCTACCAATTTTCCACAAAAAGAAAATGCGGGCGATCCCACCCTGGTTCAGGTCCTGAAAGGAGAGTCGCCGGCCATGAATAAGCCGGCCGTCATCGAATATATCCCGGGCATAAAATGGCAATACTCCAATATTGGCTTTGTTGTTATCCAGCAGATTCTTGAAGACGTGATGGGCAAGCCCTATTTCCAAATCGCGCGGGAGACAGTGTTCGAACCTCTCGGTATGAAACACAGTACGTTCCAATATCCCTTAAATCAGAAACTCCAAGCGAAGGAAGCCATGCCTCACGATGCAGACGGAATCGCCTGTGAACCTGCCATGCCTCCTACGGCGCTGGCGCAGGGAGGACTTATGACGACTCCTTCTGACTTAGCCATATTGGCCATCGAATTGATGCGAGCCTATAACGGTTTGTCCGACAGCTTGTTATCAAAAGAGATAGCCCATCGGATGTTCCGCAAGGAATTAGACCTGGATCCCGGGATGTTTGGCGGCCTGCCATTAGGTGAAGGTTTGGGTGTTATGCTTTACGGAGAGGGTGAAAATCTCGTTTTCGCTCATCCCGGCAGTAATTTCCCGGGCATGAATTGCTGGTTATTCGGCTATCCCAGGACAGGAAGAGGCCTCGTTGTTATGACAAATGGTGCTCAAGGCGAAATCTTGGCGCTCGAAATCATCTCCGCCGTCAACAGAGAATACGACCGATCCTGAAACCCTGTTGATATTTGTCGTTTCCATCCCGGGAATCGTTTTCGTTCTCTGAGACCGCCTCCCTCATTGTAACGATTCGGGCCGTCGTGCCCGCCTGAACTGTCTGTCGATGGAAAAAATCCATTCGTGTACAATAGAAATGGATATTCCAAGAGAGAGGAGAACGGCTATGGGAAAGCCCATAAAAGTCCCCGTTTCCTGGCATGAGGCTCCGGCAGGCGGCGAAGATTCCGCTCCTTTTTCGGGTCCGGACGAGACGAGCTCGGGCCTTCAGGATTCCGAGCTCCTGGATGCCTACTCCCGGGCTGTCATCGGTGTCGTCGGGGCGGTCGGCCCGTCCGTAGTCAGCATCTCTATAGGGAAAACCTCCAAGGCCGATGAATTTGAACCGGTCGGCGCCGGATCCGGTTTCGTCATAGCCCCCGATGGATACATCGTGACCAACCGCCATGTCGTCCAGGACGCTCCAAAAATCGAGGCCGCCTTCACGGACGGCAGCCGGCGCAAGGCCACACTCGTCGGGATGGATCCGTCCACCGACCTCGCCCTGATCTCCGTCAACGCCTCCGGCCTGCCCTTCGCCAGGCTCGGCGAATCGGGCGGTCTTAAAGTCGGTCAGCTCGTCATCGCCACGGGAAATCCCTTCGGCTTTCAATCGACCGTTTCGACCGGAGTAATCTCCGCTCTCGGCCGGGCCCTCCGCAGCCAGCAGGGCCGGCTGATCGAGAACGTCATCCAGCACACGGCGCCGCTCAATCCGGGGAACTCAGGCGGCCCGCTGCTCGATTCCCGGGCCCGCGTCGTGGGGATCAACACCGCCATCATCGCCATGGCCCAGGGAATAGGCTTTTCCATACCGGCCGACACGGCCCGCTGGGTGGTCTCACAGCTCATCAGCCAAGGACGGGTCAGGCGGAGCTACCTGGGAATCGTGGGCCTCCGCCGCCCCCTCGACCGCCGGTTCGTACGCTTCTATCAGCTGGCCAGGGACCATGCCGTGGAGGTCGTTTCCATGGACGATGCCGGGCCGGCGAAAAAGGCCGGCCTCCGGGTTGGAGATATCATTTTGAACCTGGATGGAGAGAGCGTCTCGAGCATCGACGATATTTACAGGATCCTGGGAGAGTGGCCCGTGGGAGAGGCGATGAAAGTATCGGCCCTGCGCGGTAAGAACCTCAAGGAGTTCAGCGTCACGCCCATCGAGGCTGCCATCACTTGACGGCTGAAGGGTTGAACAGACCGTTATGGACCGAATCCGCTGCTTGCCTGCGCACTTTAAAATTCAATCGTATTCCAGACGGCCCTGCCATCACGGTTCGCAAACTTGATCTTCAAGGTCTGTTTTTTGCCCTGGCTCTTGAGGATATCGACGCGAACCTGGCCATTCCACACGTAGACGAAGCCCTTGAGTTCGATGAGGTTTTTCAGCGTCTTGATGTCCGGCGGGTTGGTGACCGTGAGGGAAGAGGACGGAAACAGGGAGAGGCTGCCCATGATATCGCAATCAGACAGGGTGACCTTGACTTTGTAGGATTTCCTGGAAGATGTTGTTTCGGTTAGCAGAGGCTTTCCGCCTTTGATGAGAGGACCGGAGTATGCTTTTTCTTTGGAAAACATTACCTTCTTTACAGCATTGAGATGCTCGAAGGCGTAGTTTCCAATACGGCGGACGGGCACGCCATCGAGTGTTTTCTGAACATAGAACCTTCGCTCTGGCGGATCAATCTTGGTCGGGAGGATCGTCGTTCCTTCCGCCCAGTTGTTGGATGTGCCCCAGAATACATACCGCGTCCCTCCCACAGGTTTAGCAGCAGCCAGGCCTGCGGCCAGGTATGTTTCAACTTCAGTGCGGTTTTTAGCCAGGACACGGGTAGGAGACTTTCCGATGAGCAAAGCGAATTCGGTATCGTCGTACTGGCAAGATCCGGCCGGGATGAAGGATATCCCCCGCTTTGCCGTCTCCTCATTCCAGGCCTGATAAAGATCGGCAAAATAGGGAATCCACTCGCCGATCGTGGTTTCTGCCGATGCGAGGACATCGATAACGACGAGGAATCCGGTGGCGCAATCGAGCGGCGGCAGCCCATCGAGATAGGATGGGTTTCTGGCCTGGGAGTTCTGGACGTCGCCCAGGAGGTAGACGCCCTGCTTCCGGGCTTTGGCGAAGGCCGCATCAGCCCCGGTGAGGGCAGGCACGTTCCAGATGTATAGGACGGGCTTGCCCTGAATCTTCCAGTACTGGCGATGTCCGAAGTAAAGTTTGCGGAGGTGTTCTAAGTCGCCCTCCCACATCTTCCGGATGGCCGGATTCCCAAAATCAATGGGCGGCGTCTGGATCAATTTCCGCTGCATGGCAGCAAGGACAGGATCGTAAAAAACGTTCCAGAGGGTTTTATCGCCGAGCTTCTCGAGAATGGGAAGGAAAACGGTCTGGATAAAACTGTCAATCCCATCTTTCGGCTGGATCCACTCCTGGGAGACGATGAGGCCCGATCCGTTCCGGGACGTGTAGCGGAGGAGCCATTGGAGCTCCTGTTTTTTGACCCTGACGTCCCAGCTATTCGTGTAACCGAGGAGGGGCATGATGGGGATCATGCTTTTTCCGTTCAGTTTGTAGTTCCCGTAGGATGGAGGTCCTGAGAACCATAGGTTGTCCTGGGTGACCAGCCGGAATGGAGTGGATTCTTTTTCTTCGGCCGGAAAACCAGATCCAGACGCCGCTATGAATATGACAGCGATAAAAATAAAACACAGTTTCTTGGAGGATATTCCTCTCATATGACCCTTCCTCCGTATCGCTGAAAAAGATTATAAGTAAGACAGGGGACGATGTAAATGGTTTAGCCTCACAAGGGTAACGATCGAGCCCATTCATCCAATTGACATCCCATGATCCATCGGTATAAACTTTTAACGTTGCCCGGGGTGGAATATTAAACTTCACAACGTCTATTCTCAAATAAGGGAATGCTATGAGGACTCAGCATGAATTTTCCAGCAGAGGCTGGGATATCAAAGGAGGCATAAAATGCAGACTTTTGTTTTATTGACCAAAATGTCGCCCGAAGTGTCGAAACAGCTAAAAGATCGGGCAAAACTGGGCCGAGCCTGGCTGGAGCAGGTCAAGGAAAAATGCCCCGAGGTGAAGTTTCTCGCCCACTATGCCCTGCTGGGGCGTTATGACTTCATTGACATTTACGAAGCTCCCGATGCAGAAACCGCGGCCAAGGTCTCAATGATCAGCCTGTCCAATGGCGCTTTCCAGGCTGAAAGCTGTATTGCGATCCCCTACAAGCGTTTTGTGAAGCTCGTCGAAGAGATTTAAGGCAACATCAAGTTTGACTCTTCTCCCGATTATTGTTACCCTGAACCCAGCCGGCTAATAGCTTGAAGTTTGGGGAGATTTCTGGCTCGAAAACATCCGCGGCAAGTCGCGCTTCAAGAAGCTCATGGAGTGCGTGAAATACGAATGGGAGCATTTTGAAGCATCGCGGCGGCTTGATTTAGCACACCGGTTGCTTTGAAATAGCCACCGTTCACCGATAGGGGGACCAGATAAGGGGTGGATTTTTAAAAACTGCGGTTTTTTCTCTGTCGATACCCAGCACAAGACACCAATAATTAACCGCCTTTTTGCTGAGATTGCGGTTTTTCAGGAGAACATCCCGAAATCTGTCCCTCCCATGTTTGTTCTGGACTTCTTCGATGTAATCCAGCCCGCCAAAATTTATGGCTCTTTCGATCTCAATCTCCGGTGTGATATTCTGCTCGAGCCTATCCCAAAAGAGTTCTTTCCTCACAGGCAAAGCCTCACAAAAAAATCTTTTATTCCCTTCCAATCTTTCTCGGTAATACTCCGAATGCCCCCTGATTCATCAACGACCATGATGGCCCCGAGCTCTTGTTCGGCATCGTCAAAATAAACCATGGCGGTCTTGAGATGATAATTATATTTGCCGTCGAGGCCGCATTTGCGCTGGACAAGGAGGGATAAATCAGCAAATGAATGCCCGGTTTTTTTAATTAAATAGAAGAGGTCAACGAAATCTTTGGCCGAGCCTCTCTGGACAAGGGCAAGGGTTTTCATCGCCTCGATATCATCAAGAACGGCTTCATTCTGCCCTAAGCTCATGTTGATATTTTATCATGGAATCGTATCCAATCATATAATCAACAAACGAGAGTAAGACTTTTATTTTGATTGATTTACAGAATTTCTCATGATAGATTCATGGCAGTAGGTTGGGGAGACGATGGACTCTTCGACAGGGGAAAAGGCTGCTACCAGGGGGAAAAAGAAGCCATTTCTTGGCGGATTCCTTACTAAACTCAGAAAACGGCACATCATCGAGACTCTTGCCGCGTTTATCGGCGGCGCATGGCTGATCATAGAGGTCGTCCATTTTATTTTAATCGGGCACTACCATTTTCCCGAAAAAACTCTGGATATTACAATTGTCACCCTTCTCTGTGCTCTTGCCTGTACCCTGGTCTGGCGGTGGTTTTCCGGGCGGGAGAGGCCAAGAAAATTCAAGCTGGAGCTCATTCTATTACCTCTCATCGCGCTGATTACAATCCTTCTGGATATCAATCTTTTCCTCCACCTGAAAGAGCCTGAATCAGAGCCGTTTTCTGCAGCTAAATGGAAGAACTCCATCGCCGTTCTTCCCTTTGTCGATATGAGCCCACAGAAAGATCAGGAATATTTCTGCGACGGCATGACAGAGGAACTCATCAACCGGCTGAGCAATATCAAAGAACTCAAGGTTCCGGCAAGAACTTCAACTTTTATGTTCAAAGGAAAAGCTGAAGATATACGTGAAATCGGCCGGAAGCTCGATGTCCGGACGGTGCTCGAAGGGAGTATCCGGAAAGAAGACAGCCAACTCCGGATTACGGTCCAGCTGGTTAGCGCCTCTGATAGTTTTCATATCTGGTCGGAAACGTTCGACAAAGAGCTGACCAAGGTCTTCGCCATCCAGGATGAGATCGCCTTGACGATCGTCGATAAACTGAAACTCACGTTGTTAGGCGACGAAAAAGCGCGACTCGTCAAGCGGCCCATTGATAATATATCAGCTTATGAATGCTATCTCAAAGCCATTCATGAAATTCTTCGTTATAGAGAAGATTCATTGGATCGAGCCATCCAATATCTTCAGAATGGCATTGATATGATCGGAGAAAATGCACTCTTTTATATCGGGATGGCAAATGCCTATTTCCAATATGTCAATATTGGAACCAAGCAAGAAGATTATATTGCAAAAGCTGAAGAATACGCCAAGAAAGCCTTGGCTCTGGAACCCGATTTCCCCAAAGCCAACGCTCTTCTTGGATGGATCTATTCAACCTATCGGCGAAGCCATCGAGAGGGGATTCGGTATATGAAAAAGGCGTTGTCCGTCAATCCCAATGAACCAAGTGCTTTGGAACGGCAAGCGTTTATGTATCAAGACCTCGGAAGACCCGAGCAGGCAATTCCATTCATGAATAGACTTAGGCAAGTGGATCCGCTGAACCCAAGAAATGATTTGCTACAGGGATACCATTATCTTTCTGAAGGTCAATACCTGCCCGCTCTTGAGCCCGTGAAAAAATTCTACCAATCGGATCCTGAAAGTCCAATGGCTCAGTTTGTCTATGCGTTGTCCCTTGCCTATAACTCACAGCTTGTTGAGGCTTTTTCCATCATCGACCGTAGCGCAAAGGCAACGCCAAACAATGCGGTTACTAAAATCGGGCTTTTACTGAAATATGGTTTGCTGAAAAACAGAGAAAGAGCATTCCAAGAAATGACTCCTGATTTCCAAAAAACATGTCAGGGGGATTTTGAGTGGTCATGTTATGTTGCGGACGCGTTCGCCTTGCTAGACGAAAAGAAAGAAGCTTTGGATTGGCTGGAGAACGCGGTCGATCGCGGCTTTATCAATTACCTGCTACTCGCCGAGAAAGACCCCTGGCTCGCTAACATCCGAGGCGAGCCGCGCTTTCAGAAGCTCATGAAGCAGGTGAAATACGAGTGGGAGCATTTTGAGGAGTAGCCATGCCCGCAGACAAGCGAGTTGAGGTCCCTCTGGATTCTAGAGACACTCCGGATGTTCCCGGCCCCTCAAGGCTGCGTATCTTCACCCATAAACTCAGAAAGCGTCGGATTTTCGAGACCCTGGCTGCTTTCATCGGTGGCGGGTGGCTCATTATAGAGGTTGTCCATTTCGTTCTCATCGGACATTACCATTTTCCTGAGAAGACGCTGGATATAACAATTATCACTCTCTTTGGTGTGCTTTTATGCACCCTGATCTGGCGGTGGTTTTCCGGGCGGGAGAGGCCAAGAAAATTCAAGCTGGAGCTCGTTATAATACCACTGCTTGTCCTGATCACGGTTCTCCTGGATATCAATCCCCTCCTCCACTTGAAGGGACCTGAACCTGAGACCATCCCCGCCGCCAAATGGAAGAACTCGATCGCCGTTCTCCCTTTCGTCGATATGAGTCCCCAGAAAGACCAGGAATATTTCTGTGACGGGATGACCGAAGAACTCATCAACCGGCTGAGCAATATCAAGGAGCTCAAAGTTCCGGCAAGGACCTCCGCCTTTTTCTTCAAAGGGAAAGCCCAGGATATCCAGGAGGTCGGCCAGAAGCTCAAAGTGAATACGGTGCTCGAGGGGAGCGTTCGGAGAGCGGGGAACGAGCTCCGGATCACGGCCCAGCTTATCAACATCGCCGACGGCTATCATCTCTGGTCGGAGACCTATGACCGGGAACTGAAGGACATCTTTGCCCTACAGGATGAAATATCGCTTCAGATTATTAATAAGCTGAAAATCGAATTGCTGGGAGAAGTGAGAGACAGAGTTGTGAAGAGGTATACGAATAATACCGAGGCCTATGATTCTTATATGAGAGGGATATGGCTTTTAAATAACAAAGTAACAGAAGAAGAGTGGATAAAGGCCATCCTCCATTTCGAACGAGCCATCGAAATAGATCCAAACTTTTCGCTTGCCTATGTCGGACTAGCTAGCGTTTACATTTTCCGTTCATTTGCCCATTTTACTTCTGCTGATGAGGCTCTTCCCAAGGCCAAGAAAGCATTAGAGCATGCCCTGAAGATTGATCATGAGCTGCCTGAGGCACTGATGTGGGCGGGCTATATCAAATCTCGTTTTGAATATGATTGGCCGGGCGGTGAATCAGATATTAAGAAAGCTCTAGGGCTAAACCCAAACTATGCATTTGCCCATATATGTCTGGCTTCTATTCTATTTTGCAATGGGCAGTTTGATAGAGGTCTAAAAGAGAGTTTATCAGCAGTGGAGCTTGATCCGCTATCTGCGTACAACCAGACAAGTTTTGCATATCTGCTATATGAAGCTCGGAAGTATGACGACGCTCTCGAGCAAAGCAAGAAAATGCTCGAACTCGATCCCGACTACCCTTTCGCTCAGGTCGTCCTTGGTTTATGTTATGTCCAAGAGTCGCTATTTCCAGAATCAATCGCTGCTCTTCAAAAAGCTGTAGTCTTATCCGGGAATGGCACGGAGTATTTGTCCTACCTTGCATATGCGTATGAAGTGTCGGGGAATCATGAAGAGGCGCTTGAAACGGTCAGGGAGCTGGATAAGCTGTCTGACCGCGTATATGTCTCTAAACTATATCTAGCCTCTGTCCAAGCAGCCCTTGGAGACAAAGATGAAGCATTTGAGTCATTGGAGTCGGCATACAAAGAGAGAGATCCCGCCTTGTTTTATTTAAAGTTTGATCCCAAATTTGATGTCCTGCGTTCCGACCCAAGGTTTGGGATGATGTTGAAGAAGATTGGAATGGAGAAGTAAACCATAAAGCCACCGACCCCGGCCTGCCCGAATTCGAGGATGCCAGAAAGCGGCTGGCCGTGCTGAAAGGCATGTGACTTGTCGATCAGCCTGGGCGGGACCCTTTATGAACAGCGCCCAATGAGTCCTATCAGCTTTGGCTAAGGGAACCTAAATCCAGGCCGTCACTAATGCCGTGAACGAGTTCAGTTCATTGACATCGTTCGGCAGGATGCGATAGAGTCGTTTTGCGATGTGAAGCGTCGATTCTCAAGGGCTGGCCACAAGATAAGGATAACTGATGGACAATCTATCAGCTGGAGGCCGCCCGGTGGGGCCGGCCTGGAGACTCGCCGGAATCGTTCTCCTGGTCCTGGTTTTATCATTTTTTTCTGCGGGAGAAGATTATGCCTCCATCTTCGGCGCGAAGTACTCGGATGCCGAGCAGTTCCTGCGACAAAACTCCTGGATCGCTGACTCGCTGCGGCTTCCTCTATCAGAGACCCGGATCGCCCTGGCCGTGGTGTTTCCAGAGATCATCCGTTTCCGGGCCCTGGAGGACGAGATCCAGGTACGAGCACTCAAAGTCCTATATGTCCAGTATGGGCAGCAATACGCAAACTTCTCAATCGGGCATTTCCAGATGAAGCCGACGTTCGCAGAGCAGGTCGAGCGAGACTACAACCTGCTCTTTTCCGAGGACGAGAAGTCGGTCGCGGGGATCGCGGCCTTTGAATCCGGGGTGACCCAAAAACTGCGTAAGGAGCGCGTGCTCAGGCTCGATGATCTGCACTGGGAAGTGAGCTATCTCCGGCTTTTTATGATGGTGATGGGCAAGTTGTACAGGAAGCTCAACTTCTCCAATGATCTTGAGAAACTGCGTTTCTATGCCACCGCCTACAATGCCGGTTTTGCCCAGGGTGAAAAGTTTCTCCGGAAAATGATGGAGGCTAGAAGGTTTCACATCCAGTTGCTCTTTGCCAGGACTCGTTATAATTACGGGGACGTGGCGGCGTATTATTTTAGAACTCACCTTGTTCCCACTGCCAAATAAATTCAAGGAGGAAATCATGAATCGAACCCTGAAAGTGACCGTCGCGGTTCTCTTTGTCGGACTGACCGTTCTTCCGGCCATATCGGCCGCCCAGCAACCGCCCGTCGGACGGAGCGTTGCCTATTGCCTCGAGCCGGGGGAGGAGATCATGTGGGCCGAAAGTAAGATCGCGGTTTGCGCCGACAGTGAGGACGTGGTCCTGGTCATCCGCAAAGGGGAGAACGGGCCGTACTTCGTTTTCAGGGACGGCAAGAAGCAAGGGCCGTTCGCCAAACTGGAGGACGCCATGAAGGCGGCCTATGAGGGCAAGAAAGAAGCCTGCGAAAAGAATCGCGATTGTGCCCAATACAAGCCGGAGCCGGCTCCGGAAGATATGGTTGTCTCGACCGATTCCGACGGGCAGGGAGGCCAAATTCTCCAGTTCAGAGGAAAGACGTTCGGGCCCCATCTCATCATTTTTACGAGCCAGGTCACACCGGACGGAGCTCGGGCCTATTACACGGCGAGCGACAAAGACCGGGCGTGGTTCGCTGACACCGACGGTCGCAAAACCTCGTTCGGGGGCATCCCTGAGGACTTCAAGTTCAGCCCCAACGGCAAGAACGCCGCCGCAGTGTGCACGGGAACTCTCACTATGGCCGAAATGGAAAACGCGGCTTCGATCCCTCCCGAAAAGCTGAACGCGAATTATGACACCAAGTTTCTTTATACCATCGATGGAAAGAAGTTCGGCCCTTTCAACAAGGACTTTTCTTCGGGTTCGTTTTGGTACCCGGCCAACAGCAACGACCTCTACTATGAGATCGGTGGACAGCTTTATATGAATGGAACGCCTTTTTTAAAAACTAATTGGATCGATCCCTGCGCCTTTTATCCCAGCCCCGATGGCAAGAAGTACGCCCTTTTCACCTACGAGAATATTGCCTTCAGCGATGGGATAAAGTTCCCCTCTCCGTTGGACATCGTCGTATTCCAGGAAAAAGGAAACACCGTTTTCAAGTGGATCTCCCTAGAAAACAAAAAGTGCCTCGTCGTTTACAGGAGAGCAATGTAATTTTACCTGGCCTTCGGAGACTAAAGAGTTCCCAAATTTAAGAAGCTGACTCCCTCTTTAATGCATGGTCAACAAGAGTTGACGCCAGAGGGTTGAAGCGCACAGCGGATGCATCGCTTTAGATCTCAGTCCTAGTTACTCTTTTCAAGGCCAGGGCGGTGATAGAAGACTGGGGGCGCGAATATAACCTCCATCGGCTTCACAGCGACCGGGTTTAGCGACTGCTCCTGGACGACTACCCTGACCAATTCTCCCCAGCTGAATGCCGATGTCCCGGCCGGGATAAAGTGGCAATTTCCCGAGGAGATCAGCGGGGCCTACAAAGAAAAGGATATCATGGAGCAGGCAAAAAATGTCGGGCAAAAACTGATCGATTCGGCCCTGGGCGAACTGAAGGCCGGCCGAGATCTTCGCCCAGGAGGTCTCG
>Ga0315279_10005001_pt1 | contig 17460 bp, 15 predicted proteins | sample YL17G06_20_MG_FD_203694 | JGI IMG/M metagenome (GOLD analysis project Ga0315279, IMG submission 203694) | Sediment microbial communities from Yellowstone Lake, YNP, Wyoming, USA - YL17G06_20 | ecosystem: Environmental > Aquatic > Freshwater > Lake > Sediment | place: USA: Wyoming | collected... | reverse complement strand
TTTTTGTTTTTTAGACTTGAAAACTGGATGGTTTGTTTGTTACAGTCTGTCATAGAAATGGCCTTTCTGTTTGGGTATTAAAATAGTTACAACTTTTTACACTACAAACAGTTAGGCCATTTTCAATAAAAAAACGCCAAAATTCCGTGAAATATTCGGGCTAACCCGGATTTTTCAAAGCCACAAAGGTCACCCTTCGACTCTGCTCAGGGCAGGCAGAGGACACAGAGAATTAAGTGTTTGTTATTAAAGAAATTATGGTATGCATTATGATTTTACCGGTTTTCCTGCAAAGGACAGTGTGTAAATTTCAGATGTGTACGTAATCTCTAAAGCAGCAAGAAATTAATCTACCGCAGGCGGATAAAGTCGCATTTTTGCAAAACGCATGAAATATGCGGGTTAATCCTTGCTGATGCCGTATCGCTTTGCTGCATCCTTCCTGATGTAGTCCATAATTGGCGCGAAATGGAGGACAGGTTCAATCCGCCGTCTTCTCATACTTGCATCAGGATAAACGATTTTCAGGATTTTATCCTTTTCCCATTCGCGGGGTTCAAGCTCAAGCTTAATTGAAAATCCGTATTCGGGAAAGATATCGAGATTAGGAACCGGATATAGCTGAGGCTCTACCCCTTCACACCCGGACACAGAAGGCACAACTGTTGGTGTAATGTATCCATCGTCTATACCTATATCGAAGTTTCTTTTCTTAATATCAACAAGAAATGCAAATTGCCCGGTGAACCATTTTCCTCTCATTTTCTCAGACGCAAGTCGCGCGGTAGAAGCCGATTGAGCACCCAGATTGTCAAGCTCCTCTTGTATAGCCAACGTTATTGCCTTATCAAAATTATCTTCACTGTTCAAAAGCACATGGCCAGCAATACGGGCTCCAAGAAGATTTGAAAACGAATCTTCCCACGAAAACGCAGAGGGGAATTCCGGAAAAGGCCCTATAACCTTAAAATCAAACCAGGTCAGGATTTCATGCCAGGAAGTCGAAGTAAAAGCTAAATACTGGCCGAGCTTAATTGAGACAGTTCTGGCAATTTGTTCTCTATACTCCCGGGCCAATACCGTCCAGTAGTCCGGATAGGTAATCTTGACAAAACATCTCGTCGGTTCTGTGTTCATTCGATACGAAAACTCCTTGTCATTTTTCATCAAACGTTGAAAGGTTTTGTTCGCAAGGAATTTTGTCCAGTCTGCGGCTATCCTCACGTGGGTTATATCAACATGCCCTGCTTTGCAGGTGTAAACTATGCCGTTTCTTTCTGCCGAACTGAACTTGTAGCTATGTAATCCTAAGTCATTAGGGTCGTAGTATCTGGTGCCGATTGTTGAGGTGGGATAACACCCCAATCGATACCTGGGTTCATCACCAAATTGACACCCCGCTGCTTCGAGCAAAACTAATAATAAAAATGTAGAAGCGAATGGCCTCAACATCATCGGACCTCTCTCTCAAATTGTGCGACCTTAATCGTAAACAACTACGCTCAATTGCCTCCTGATTGTCTGCTGGACAACAAAACCGCGCTTTTCAGAATGTTCGGCGAGGTCCTCCTAATCCACTTTGGTGCTGTTTCACGTTTTTGTCTTTCTCTTTTGAAACCCTACGCCGTTACATTATCGCTCCTGATTCTGGCTCTATATCTTTAATATTATCGTAAATAATGCGTATCAGGTTAAATTATACAAAAAAAGGTGTGTTCATTGAGTCATCAAAATTTACCTGCATAAATATCCTTTCCCAATCCCGAGCTGCCTCATCCTACTCGGGCTGGAGAGTATAAAATGCTATGGCCATTACCTCAAACTTTTCTGAAAAATGTAAAGCAAAAATCCTCAAGTTGGTCGATAAATATAATGGTTCGGATAGGAATATGCAACTACCGATAAAATAGCAAAATTTTAGCCAATCGCATATTTAACGTCATCGAATTAAATATAAGGCAGAATGCTCTTGGCTATTGAACGTTCTTACGGTAAAATGACGGTTAAACACTCGTTATTTTCGGGAAAACAAATAAGCTATTTTTGATAAGGGTCGGACGATGAAGGGTTGGATTTTTAGCAGTTTCGTGGTGGTTGCGGTAGTAACCTATCTGTGTTTTGCCGCACCCCAGCCGGTTGCGGCGCCCCGCCCGGGCCAGTGGACGGTTAATACCGCTTTTACACATCCTCAGCAAATTGTGTTGCAGATGGGTCCCAATGAGCAACCAAAGTGCTTCTGGTACGTGCTGATAACGCTCACAAATAAGACAAACCGCGATATCGACTTCTACCCCACGTGCGACCTGATGACGGATACCTTTCAAATCATACCGGCGGGTAAAGGTGTTAGCCCGGCGGTTTTTGAGCAGATAAAAAGGCGTCACCAAAGCAAGTACCCCTTCCTTGAACCTCTCGAAAAGACAGGTAATAAGATACTTCAGGGTGAAGACAACGCCAAAGATATCACCATTATCTGGCCCGATTTTGATTCTAACGCCAAGGACATAAAGCTTTTTATCGCCGGCCTAAGTAATGAAACAGTTGCTATTGACCATCCTGTAGCCAAAGACAAAACCGGTAAGGTGCTCAAAGTCTATCTTCGAAAAACTCTCGAGTTAAGCTACACTCTGACAGGCGACCCTGCCTTGAGGTCCGACGTCAACCTCACCTACGCAGGTAACTGCTGGATTATGAGATAGAATTTCGCACACGATGTTCCACATTCGTGCAGCTCTCCCATATCACCACACGCATACGATTATCCATTTTCACAAACAATAGGTCTATCCCGAATTTTTCAAAGCCACAGAGAACACAGAGAACACAGAGAAATAAGTATTTATTATTAAAGATGTTATGGTATTTGATAGGATTTTTGCTGTTTTTCTGTAAATTACAGTGTGTAATTTTTGTATATATACGTAATCCCTTAAGGGACAGGAAGTTAAGTTGATTTTCATGCAATTTATGAAATATTCGGGCTATGGACGTATTGATGCTAGTCTGGGTAAATTAGAGGCCGGAAAAACAATAACCTATCTCGTAAATGTAGGAGGCAATGCGTTCTGAGTTTAATCTTTGTCCGAGACAATTGGTGTTATGTTTTCGCGGAGGGCTCAAAAATCCTGAATGTATTTTTGCCTGCCTTCTTAGCCAAATATAATGCCTGGTCGGAACGGCTTGTAATATCCTCCGGATTAGTTTCAGCATCATATTGGCCAAGACCGACACTGATAGATAATGGTATCAACTCTTTTTTCCATGTTGCCGGGGAGCCGGCAACCGCCGCAACCATTCGCTGGGCTACAATAGTAGCATCACTGAGTGCGGTGTTGGGCAGGATAACGGCAAACTCATCGCCTCCATATCGAGCTGCCGTGTCGATTTGCCGGATGCATTCTTTTATCTTTCTACTGATTTCCTTTATAACCTTGTCGCCGGCACGGTGACCGTAGGTATCGTTTGTTTTCTTGAGGTTATCGACATCCACCATAATCACCGAGATTTGTCCGCCGTACCGGCGTGAACGCCATAGTTCCTTTTCCAGGATTTCGTAAAAAGTCTTGTGGTTGACAAGACCGGTTAGGCCGTCTGTGGTGGCTTGGTGTTGGATTTTCTCAAAAAGATTTATGTTACCAATTGACGCACCGATTAGTTGACCGAATAGTTCTATCAAGGCAATATCGTTGGAGCTGAATTGGTCGCCATTGACCTTATCTGCCAGGTTAAGCACTCCAACCACCCTCTCCTGGCAGACCAGAGGAACAATAGCGCAATTATTGGTTTGATAATTTCCTGCAAAGGCACGCTGTGATTTCCTGATTACGGGCTTTTTATGGGTGTCTATATCATCTGCTAATATGAGCTGCTTACTTCTTATAGCCATAACCATCGGAGACGGTGGACTCTGATTCAGCGAGACGATTTTGTTTATGAGGAACGGATGATTATGCTTGTGCAGGTGCAGCATACTGTTCGCTTCATCTAGTAGATAAAGAGAAGCAAACCTTACGTTGACCATCTCAGGGAGGTTCTTGACACAAACATCGGCTATTCGCTCGATGTCCAGGCAGTTTATTTGTCGAGCCAGAGGAGTTATACGCTCGAGCAGCGAAATGTTCGCGTCACGGTTCTTGTCGGCCTGTTCAGCGCTATTACTGGTTTGATACATACTAAACTAAAAAGCAGCCAGACTTAAACTTATAGTCATACAATTAGGGTAACCTTAATATCTTTCCATACCTTTAGTATCGGATGTTTTAGCAATCGCGTTTGGAAAAAAAACAAACCGTAAAGACCGAAAAAAACAAGCCTGTTCGTCAAACCCCTGACTAACGGCATTCGGCAAAATAGCTTTTAGACTTTAAGAAAAAACAAAAGAGCCGGATAGAGGCTGGTTGGTCAAGTATGGTGCAGACCCACAAACTCCTGGTTAGCAAAAAAATTAAACAAATTTTTTTAAAAAATACAAAAAAAGATTGACAGCAAGTCGGATGTATTTTATATTTTGCAAAATGTAACATATTCTTTGCCTCTGAATAACGAACAGTTATTTCTTGGAAAAGATTGTTTTGGGCCGGGCCGCAAACGAAAAGCCCATACAGGCCTGAATAGATTTAGCAGATAAAACAGCAGATAAAAATCGAAAGAGACTTTAAGAGGCAGTCGCTTGCAAATGATTAGAAATAAAAACTGCAACCTTATGACTAATAAAACGCGGTTGCTGCCTGTCGCACCTTCCGGACATTGTGAAATCAACATTATCGGATGCTAAAAAACCAACGATGAAAAATCTTTAGCGATGCAACCACAAATTGAAAATGAAACGTTACGAGTACCCGTTAAGCTTTACCGAATCGGTGAAGTAGTTACCTATACCCCTTTCTCACGACAAACTATTCACAATTACACGATGATGGGACTTATCCGTGAGGCACAATGGACTGCAGGCGGACATCGACTTTACGACCAGTCCGTATTTGAAAGGCTGTCAAAAATCCTGCACCTCAGGAAAACAAAGTCCCTTTCTGAAATAAGACGCATCCTGAGCGAAGAAGAAACTACCGGTAAAGACCGACCTGCCGGACAAACCATCGAAGGAATAGACGGACATATAAGGTCATTAGGGGATAACTGAAAACAGAAAGAAAAATTGTCAGTGCAAAAAGATAACAGAAGGAAACGTTTTTACTTAATAGTTATTTGACATTGCTGCAAGAATTTAAGGACGATATGAAAGGTTCAGGGATGAACGAACGGCGTTTGCGTTTGGTAACTGTCTTTATAAGACTATTCCATTTTTTTATTTCATCAAACGATATATAGGGCTAATCTCAACGTGAAGGAACACTGCACCAAAAGTTAATTAAGCAGGTGCTACGATTTAGGGAGGAACGTATATGAATTTTACGTCGCTGCCGGCAGACAACATTAGTGAATTGCTTAGCAAGATAATTGAGTTCACACAAATTCGCCAAAAGACCCTTACTCAGAATATAAACAATATCCACAGTCCCGAATTTGTGCCCAAAGATATGGCGGTAGAGGAATTTTCTGCGCTCCTGCATGAGGCCATCGATGAACACACCCAGAATGGGCGACTGTTATTACGCGACACCGAAAATATCAAATTTGGTCTCTGTGGCAGCTTCAAAGTCAAACCAATCGTGGATGAATATGCCAGGGAGCTTCTTGAAGAGGATGTAGGTGACTATTTAGAGCTGCAGATAGATAAAATCATAGAAAATTCATTTAACCAGAGAGTAGCTGCACAGTTGCTAAAGGAAAGGCAAGAGGCAATTTTAACTCCTCTCTGATAAAGTCGCAGGAAGACATCTTCAAGAGGAAGCTTTTGAACGGTTTCTAAAGTTATCGGCCAAAAGGTCGATAAGGAATTCGTTAGGTGTTCTTTATGTTAAGACATTGGTAGAACCAGCAAGTAAAGGGTAATTTCTCCTTATCGGACTTAATTCACAGCTCTATAAATCTATAGGAGTTACGTAATGTCACGGACGAATCCTGTGAAAACTCAGCAGGCACTCGATATCAAGCAGGTTTGGGAACAGTTCCACAAAACCCGCGACGACCATCATCGCAATCTTCTTATGGAGCACTACCGGAACCTGGTGAAATATTGCGCCGAGCGGCTGCACAGCAAACTGCCAGGTAAGGTTGAGCTTGACGACCTGATTAGCGCCGGAATGTTCGGACTGATGGACGCCATCGATGCTTTCGACCCCACCAGAGGCGTGAAATTCGAGACGTATTGTTCGCCGCGCATAAAGGGGTCTATTCTCGATGAGCTGCGCAGTATGGACTGGGTGCCTCGATTAGTTCGCTCCCGCGCTCATCAATTAGCAAAGGCAACGCACTCGCTCGAAACGCATCTCGGCCGCAGGCCAACCGAAGAAGAAATCGCAGAGGAGCTCAATGTTGATATGGAGGAGTTTGTCAAGCTCCAGCGAGATGCCAACGCCGCCAGTCAGGTTTCGTTGAATAATAAATATAACGATGGCGACGGCGAAAAAGACATTCGTGAAATAGACGTAATTAAAGATGAAAAGAGCGAAAACCCCGTGACAGAAGCTCAAAAGCGAGACCTCAAAAGTCTGCTCACAAAAGGACTTACGCGGGCCGAAAGGCTCATTATCGTTTTGTATTATTATGAAGAGATGACGATGAAGGAAATCGGCGCAACGCTGGATTTATCAGAGTCGCGTGTCTCGCAGATGCATTCATCCATTGTCGCCCGCCTCAAAGCCCAGATGAACAGCCGCAAAAAGGAATTCGCAGTCGAGTGATATTCCATTGCTAACGCCGTAAGCCCTGTTCATCTGTCCAGAATTTACCCAACCTCAGCGCACATAATTTGCTTTTATTATATCTGGTTCTTTCGGCAATCTTTTACTGCAATTGGTATGATTGTCTAATCAGAACTGTTTCCTGCAAAGCAACGCCAGGCCGCCCAAAGCCAGCAGCAATACCGTAGCAGGTTCCGGGATACAAACGGCCTCCTTCGCCAAGGTGGCCACGCTTGCCCTGACAACGTCTGATGCAAACACGTAGTTGAAGGTAACACCGCTCGGATTGAAGGGATTATTGGCTAAGCCGTTATCGGCGTCTTCGAGGGAGTGATAGTAAATATTGCAGCCGGAAGACCATATTTCTTCGACGGTGTTCTCCACAACCATAATGGCAGGGAACCCCGCTGAGATAAAAGGAGCCTGGTCACTGGCGTACCAGACAGACGTGTGTGGAGTAGCGAAATCAAAGCTAAGTGTTGGCACGTATGTCTGGGCTGCTGTGATAAATGTGTTGGCCCAGTCGAGACAGGCTGCCGTATTTTGGGTTACAACGTCAAGGTCCTCTGGCTGCGCAGGGTTACTGTCCCAGCCCGGCCGCAGTATCATATCCAGATTAATCATACCGGCGATGGTTTCATTGTTGGCCAGCACCGCATTATTAACGTAGTCACTGCTGCCCTCCATCCAATCCTCTTCAGCGTTGAATCCGATAAAACGAATTGTGCATTCGAAGCTATACTGGCTAAGCACTCTGGCGGCCTCGAGCACCCCAGCTATCCCTGAGGCGTTGTCATCGCCTCCCGGCCGTTCGCCGCTGCCATAAGTATCGTAGTGCCCGCCCAGAACGTAAATCTTCCCGGGTCTGCCGGTTCCAGGCAATTCGGCAACTACATTCCTGTATGTCCCCTGAAGGCTAACGTTTAGACCCATTTCGCAGAATCTGTCGCGCAGGTATAGTGCCGCCTCCTGGTTTCCGAGACTTCCGCCGCCGTCCCAGCCGTCACGGTTACGATAACCTTGATTGAAACGCTGGTCATAAAGTCCAAGGCCGCAACTCTCGACTGCTGTTTGAAAGCTCTGATATTGGCTCTGTAAAACCTGGTCAACAAGGTTCTGAACCGGCTGCACCGAAGCCTGCAGCGAGCAAGAAAAACCGGACGTCATCAACAAAAATATTACGCCAACTCCCCGAATGTTCATATTGACTGTCCTGCTCATTTCTACTTACACTCCTCTATGCCTAAAAGCAGCCTATTATCATTCTACAACTTCGCAAGCTCGGTTTCAAGCCGAAAGGTAATCTTATGTGCAAAGTTTCGGAGACTGGCAAAATTGAAGAGCGACGCCGGACCTGCCTGAAGGCGAAATGACCTCTGCGTGAGACCGGCTAATGTCATCGGCTCTTAAGACCCTGCCGAAACCTGAAATCCTGCCGCCATATTCGAGCAGACCCGTTTTCGGTTGTATCAAAAACTCGACGTTTAAGAAGTCGCCCGGCTTAAACTCGTTGGTCGTGGTCTGAAAGTAAAGGCCGCCAGGACTTATATTGATTGTGCGACCTGCATACCATTTCTCCGCGAAGAAACCGATTTTATGACAGGATAAGTCGAGCATTATTGGTATCCGCCGATACCGCCGATTCTCTGGATTGCCCATTTTCTCTATGCCTCCTTGCATAGTTTTCTCTCATTATCCTTGACCTATATTATCATTCTTTAGCAAATCCCATTCCAAAGCAACGGCAGATAAAATACCCCATTTTTACTTTATACAACTGCTTGCCCATAACACAGTTAAATAAACTTACCAGCTCGGCAACAACAAAATCAGCGAACAATGCTTCTCGAATGTTGATTTATAACAACGCTAAAAGCCTAACTTTTTACCCGAAGACCTAATATCAACACAAAGCTAACAAATTTTAGCCCTCTATTTGACAAAATCTTACGCTTCCTATTAAACGCACGGTCATTTTTGTCCGAAAAAACAAACGGTCGCGTTGTTTTTTTTCAACAATTTCCCTTGACAGCAAAAGACAAGAAGTTCTAATTATCTGGACTATGACAAACAATCGAGAGTTACAACCGAAAAGACCAGCTAAGAGTGATAACCAGCCGAAACCGGCAGTTACGAATAGCCATTTAAGACTCGGGCCGGTAGGCAAGTCAATCTTCAAGTCATTGCCAATAGGAATTGTCGCATTCGATACAGATTTGAAAATCATCGAGGCCAATCCCGAAGCGGCAAAACTCATCGAGTTAGAAGCGGACATTGACAGGTCACTATCAAAAGGAACAGACACTCCCGACAGACCAGGGTTAGACTGGACACAACAATTAAAGTCAGCAATATCAACAGGGCAAATGTGTACATTTGACCAGATAGGTTACACATTGGACGGCAAAACGAAATTGCTGCGTCTGGTCTGCACACCATTGATAAAGCCGAACAGACAAATGCCCCACGGAGCTATTCTTATAATCGAAGACATAACCGAAAAGGTCGAGATTGAGAGACAGTTGGCCGGTGCGGAAAAATTAGCTTGTCTCGGCAAACTCGCATCCAAAATAGCACACGAGTTAAGTAACCCGCTGGACGGCATACTGCGATACATCAATCTGGCAGCCAGAATCATCGAGCAGGAAAATCTCGAAAAGCCGAAAGAATACCTCGCCCGCTGCCGGCAGGGACTTACGAGAATGGTTCGAATCGTAAGCGAATTACTGGAATACTCACGCAGCACGCATTCGCCATTTGAATACCTCAAAATAGAGCAAATCATTGAAGACGCCCTCAGGATGATGGACACAAAACTGGAAACTCTAAACATTAAAATAATAAGAAACTACACGTCCGGCCTACCTCAAATAAGAAGCGGCAACCTGTATCAGGTATTCTGCAATCTGGCTAAAAACGCATTCGATGCAATGCCGAACGGCGGAGAGCTGAAGATATCAACCCGCCTGAATAAGGATAATACTATTGCGGTGGAGTTTCGCGATACTGGTATTGGTTTTCCGCCGGAACACGCTGAAACCATATTCGAGCCGTTTTTTACAACAAAAGATAAAGGCAAAGGCACTGGATTAGGATTGGCAATATGCAAAGACATAGTTGAAAGCTATCACGGCAAAATAACCGCCGAAAATGCTCCCGCCGGCGGCAGTATATTCACCGTCCATTTACCGGTAACAGGTAATCCCTAAACTGTTAAGGATAGTTCTATGAAAGAAAAAAGCATTCTGGTTATAGATGATGACAAAATCATACTGGATTCTTTATGTGAGTTTCTGTCACTGGAAGGATTCCGAACCGATGGCGCTGAAACTCTAAAAGGCGCTTTAGCAAAGCTAAACGAGGAAAATTTTTCTCTGGTCATAGCAGACGTCAATCTGCCGGATGGAGATGGTCTGGAATTACTGGATATTATCAGGAGAGAATATCCACAAACCGTCGTCATTGTGATAACCGGCTACGGCACGATTGAAAGCGCGGTAAGAGCAATTAAGCTGGGCGCCTACGATTACCTTACAAAACCTATCATAGATGATGAACTGCGCCTGGTAGTAGAAAGAGCCATCAAGCAGCAATCGCTTATGAGCGAGAACCAGGACCTGCGCTTGCAACTGGAACAAAAATACAGGCTCGAAAACATAATCAGCCACAATTACAAGATGGCAAAAATATTTGACCTCGTCGAGACAGTTGCAGACACCAAAACCACAATATTGATGACCGGCCCATCCGGCACCGGCAAAAGTATGTTAGCCAAGGCGATACACCATCGCTCCAGCCGACGCGACAAATCCTTCGTCGAGGTAAGCTGCGGCGCACTTCCGGAGACCCTTCTCGAAAGCGAATTATTTGGCCACACCAAAGGTTCCTTCACCGGCGCCGTTAGCAACAAGGAAGGCAAATTTCTGGCAGCAGATAGCGGGACAATTTTTCTTGACGAAGTTGCCAACTCATCCCCTGCCCTGCAGGCCAAGCTCTTGCGAGTCCTTGAGGACAGGCAGTTCGAGCCGGTCGGCAGTAATAAAACTATAACAGTCGATACGCGAATTATACTGGCCACGAACCGTAACCTCGAAGAAGAAGTAAAGCAAAATAGATTCCGCGAAGACCTGTATTACAGGATAAACGTGGTAACAATAAATCTGCCGCCTTTGTGTGAGAGGGTAGGTGACATCCCGCTACTCGCTGAGCATTTCCTGCGACAATACTGTGCCCTGCACAATAAAGAAAAGCTCGGCTTTGCCGATGAGGCAATGCAATACTTAGAGCGCTATTCCTGGCCCGGCAATGTCCGCGAGCTGGAGAACATAATTGAGCGAGTGGTTTTGCTAAGCAAAGATAATTTCATCGGCGTCGAGGACCTACCAGATTCAATCGGACAGGAACAAAACCAGCAGCAAAAGACATACAGTCCAATGAGCTTAAAAGATGCCCTTGCTGAACCGGAGAAAAAAATTATCCGCCAGGCCCTCGAAGTCAATCAATGGAACCGGCAGGCCACCGCAAAAGCACTTGGTATCAACCGCACAACCTTATTCAAAAAAATGAAACAATACGACCTCTACGCCGAAGCCGAACGCCTCGGACTAATGTAAATTGATTATCGACTCAAACTGACCGCTTTTATTGTCATGCCGAGCCCCGCACCGTTTCTGGTGCGGGGCGAAGCATCCGGCCTTAGCAGAAGAAAAAAAACATCTGTTCAAAAGCCAGATTCTTCGCGGAGTTTATCCTTGAGCGAAGCGAAGGACTCAGAATGACAAGGTACTATATTCTCTTATAAATAAAAGAGTTACAATTACTAATGCCATCGAAAATGCACATTCCACAAAAAATTATGGAAAACGTCCAATAATTTTCTTGACTTGTTACCTTTTTATGATAGCATTCCGAATACGTAATCGTAGAGGACGAAAAGAATGTCATTGCGAGCGAACCGCAGGTTCGCGTGGCAATCTCTGACTTTCGATAACGTAAAAACTTATTTTGATAGAAATTCCATGTAGTAGAGGAGCGTAGCCAAGCGTTTAATATGGGAAATCCCAGATAATGGAACCAATACTCAAATCATAGGAAAGGGGTTGAAAATGTTGACTTTACATAATCGCTCACGTTTTTGTATCACAGATATATTGATTGGAATCGTGATGCTGCTCGGCCTGGTTTCGCCGTCCGTTGCCCAATGCCCGGAACAATGGCTTTTGGGCAATGGCATTCCAGGCGTAAATGGAAATGTCAATGCGGTCATCAGGTGGGATCCTGACGGCGCGGGGCCTGAACCCGAAGTGCTGGTCGTGGGGGGCAATTTCACGATTGCCGGCACGACGACGGCCAATCGCATCGCTGTCTGGGACGGCGTTTCCTGGAAATCGCTCGGTGAAGGAATGAACAGCTACGTCTATGCACTGGCCGTTTATAACGGCCAGTTGATTGCGGGCGGCTCGTTCACCACCGCAGGCGCCCTGACCTGCAATCGCATCGCCCGATGGGACGGCTACAGCTGGCAGCCCTTGGGAACCGGGATGAATTCAGACGTCTATGCCTTGACCGTTTGGGGAACACAGTTGGTTGCCGGCGGTGCATTTACCACCGCAGGCGGCGCGTCGGCAAACTATATCGCTCGCTGGAACGGAGTTTCCTGGCAGTTGCTTGCCGGCGGTATGAACAGTTACGTCTATGCCCTGCACGTACATAATACTGTTCTGACTGCCGGCGGGGCATTTACGACCGCAGATGGCAACCCCGTCAACTACATTGCCCGCTGGAGCGGCACCACCTGGCAGAGTTATGGCGACCCCGCCAATGGTGGAGTCCGTGCATTGACCACCTACGACGGCCAACTGGTCGCCGGAGGCGATTTTAACAGATTCGGCGCAGCGACCTTTAATTATATTGCCCGCTGGGATGGCGCCGCCTGGCAATCTCTTGGTGCAGGGGTCAATTCTTCTGTCCATGCCCTGACCGTCCATGCGGGCGAACTCGCAGCCGGCGGTGATTTCACGACGGCCGGAGGCGCGCCCGCACTTCGCCTGGCCAAATGGAACGGGGCTTTGTGGCAGTCGCTCAGTTCCGGCGCCAATCAGAGTGTTCGGGCACTGACCAGCTACAGCGGCGAGTTGATTAGTGGAGGATACTTTACCGCTATCGCCGGCACAGCCACCAACTATCTGGCTCGCTGGAACGGCACCGTCTGGCAATCTGTTGGCATGGGGTTATTTTTTGACGGGACGCAAAACTACGTCCTTGCTTTGACCCTGTACAACGGAGACCTGATCGCCGGCGGCAATTTCACCTCGATCGGCAGTACGCCGACGTCCTATGTCGCTCGCTGGGACGGCGCAATCTGGCATCCCCTCGGTGCCGAAATCGACGGGATCGTTCAAGCCCTGATTGTCTATAACGGCACGCTGATCGCCGGAGGCGACTTTACCGGTCGTATTGCCTGGTGGAATGGCACGCTTTGGCAAACCTTAGGCGGCGGCGTCAGTGGCAACAGAATTCGAGCATTGGCGATCTATAACAACAAACTGTTTGCCGGCGGTGAGTTCTGGTCGGTTGGCGGCTCGATTTTTACCGACAATATCGCAGCATGGAACGGATTGTCTTGGGAAGCTCTGGGTCCGGTGGGAACAAACAACGCTGTCCGTGCACTGAATGTGTATAACAACGAATTGATTGCAGCGGGCGACTTCACCGCTGCTGACTTTACCCCGGCGGCCTATGTCGCTCGGTGGAATGGAGCAATCTGGCAGACGACGGCCAGCGGCCTGAACGCCAGGGTGCACGCGCTGACCGTCTGTGACGATAAGCTCATCGCCGGCGGTGAATTCACCAACGCCCCAGGGACAATCGCCACGCCTGCCAGCTATATTGCCGAGTGGGACGGCATCTCCTGGCAACCTGTCGGAACCGGCGTCAATTATTATGTGTACAGCCTGACCACAATCCACACGCATCTCATAGCCGGCGGCGCCTTTTCTTCCGCCGCAGGAAATAACGCCAATTATATCGCCCGATGGGACGGCAGCGTTTGGCAGCCCCTCGGCAGCGGTACCAGCAACTATGTCTATACCTTAATGCCCTTTGGCAGCCGTCTGGTCGCCGGCGGGCGATTCAGCCTGGCGGGCGAAAAAGCCTCGGTTTATATCGGCCAATGGGGACCTCTTCAGGATGGAGACTTCAATTGCGATGGCTCGGTTAATTTGCTTGACCTTGCCGTTCTGGCAGCCCACTGGCTCGAATGAAGTGGGCCGTAGCCAACGAAAATTTATCCGCCCTGTGTCTGGCAGATGAATCTGTGTTTATTTTTTGAAATTTGTATTTCTAAAACTGGTATTGCATCAGACCTTAAAGAATATCTTGTGTTTGAACAAGAGCCACAGAAACAGCCATTCGATTATGACCACACCAGTCAGCAAAATTAGCGGGCCTGCCGGACCTGCATACTGAGCCAAACCGGCCAGGAAAAGTCCGGCAATGCCATCAAAATCAACCAAACCTCTCAGAAAGTAAATCGTAATCGGGTTGGCCCCGATAACAATAAAGAAAAATGCCCACTTTTGTAATCCCTTAACATCGATAATCCAGTAGAAAAACGCAAGCAACAGTAAGCTCCAACCGCCCGCATAAAGCACATAAGAGCTCGTCCAGATAATCTTGATGATAGGAAAGACAGTCCCCCACAGATACCCTATAATCAGACTGACTATGCCCGCGACTAACAGGCCGACTACTTTTATATTACCAGAGCGGTTTGAGCGCAGCCAATGGCCGGCCAACACACCCAGAAGGGCCGTGCAAACCGCCGGCAGCATCGAAAGGACTCCCTCATTGTCACCATATTTGTAATACAGCACACCGGGAACAACTTTCTGGTCAATATACGAGGACAGGCACCCTTCTTTCGTAAGAACACCTGCCCCGAAGCCTGGAACGGGAATCAGCATCATCGCCGCCCAATATAAAAGCAAGACCGCAGCCACAACTATTGCCTGTGTCCGCCATTTAGTATGGACAACCAGCAGTGCAGCAAAGAAGTAACACAGGCCGATGCGCTGCAATACCCCCGGCCAGCGCATTTGAGGCCAATTAAAACGTAATAGTCCATTCAGTATCAGCCCCAGCAAAATCAATACTACCGAGCGTTTCACGATGTGCAGATAAATTTTGATTCGGCTCTGTCCCTGTTCGAGCCGGCGTGAAATCGAAAACGGCAGAACCACTCCCACAATGAAAACAAATAAAGGAAATATCAGATCCTCAAAGCGGAACCCCTCCCACTCTACGTGACTTAGCTGCTCCTCGATTTTCTGCGCAACCGGCGTTTTCCAAACTTTAGTTAAGCCGGCGAATAACTCTCCGCCTCCAATAATCCAGAACATATCGAAACCGCGAATCGCATCAATCGAAACTACTCGCCCTCCCGATGCAGTCTTCTGTTCATTCTCCAAGCTTCTGCCTCCCGCAAAATCCCGTGTGTCCTATCAAATCTTGATAAACGACCTTTTGCGATACATCCACAATAGTATCAGCCAGACGATGGCAAGGTCAGTTACTCTGTGAATCAAGTCTTTCCAGTTGCCGCAAAATTTATCCAGGCCTCCTACCAGAACATCGCCGAAGATTCGAAAATCAAACAGACTTCGTGCCATATACACCACAATGGCGTTCATTCCGATTACTGCAAAAACAAACGCACATTTCTTAAAGCCCCACACATCTATAAGAAGGTAGAAGAATGCCAACAACAGATAGCATATACCTGCTGAGAAAAGCACAAACGAGCTTGTCCACAGATGCTTTATGATGGGAAAGCCAAGATATTTGCCCCACACAAAACCTAACACAATGCCACCAATACCCAGACCCAGAAGTGATAAGACTTTTATGACATTGCTTTTTTGTGAATGTAATAAATGCCCTGCCATCGCGCCGAGCATTACCGTCCCTGCGAATGTCATACTGCTCAAAATCCAGGTGTAATGTGTTTTGTCCTGGAATCGTCCGAGAATCAGCTTATCTAAATAGATTGCGAGATTTCCATCGGCTGCTAACTTATCAGCACCCTGGCCCGGAACCGGAACCAGCATCATCAACGCCCAGAACAATAACAATAAAACAGCCGTCGTTAGAATCTGGCCGGCCCGCTCCATATTGAGGATTATTATTGATGCGATGAGGTAGCCGGCGGCAATCGCCTGCAAGGTATTACAAAAGATGTGGAGATTGGAAAGGTCAAAGTCCAATAGATTCCCCTGCGCAATCATACCCAGCACGAACAGGAGCAGCGTCCGCTTTATGATATGTAGATATATTTTTCTTTTGCTGTCTCCTCTCGCAAGACGCCCGGACAGTGAAAACGGCATCACGACGCCGACAATGAACAAAAATAACGGCATAATCAAATCTTCAAAGCGAAATCCCTCCCACTCAACGTGGCTAAGCTGCTTTTTTATCCAGGCCGTTTGGGGTGATTTGAAAATAGCGTCCAAACTGGCGAAGATTCTCTCGCCGCCGATAATCCAGAACATATCGAATCCGCGAAGCGCATCGATAGACATTACCCTGCTGGTAATGACATTTTGTTTTTCGCCGTTTGTGATTTTTTGCTCCTTCTGATTTTCCTCAGTATTAAAATCTTCGTATCTCATCTTGTTTCCGGCAGCTACCGTCCCAAAAAAAACTCAAACCTGCACGAGCCGACGTTCACCAGCGTTTGCACCGAGATTCTATGCCGGCACATCCCACGCCTTGAGTTGCCGGCCGCAGCTACAGCTCTTCTGGTACCAGTTTATTTTAGCACCGCACCTGTGGCAAGACCATTCTTTCTTTTGTGCGATTAACCACTTTTTTATACCATTCTTTTTGATGAACTCAAGATTGGGTTTCATCGTCCAATGGTGTGGCCATTTATCATTCATAAAATCATTGATTTCTTTGCAGGGGTATTCGCTGCAAAAACAGCAGAAATCAACATTTTTATCCTTCGAACATTGTCTGAACTTACAGTTTTTTACCGAATCATCTACACTGCCGCTCTGGCAGCCATCGCAACCTGTCGCACCACACGCACCGCAATATAGACCACAGTGACCATACTGTAACTCCTTCATTGTGTTTCTTTACCATTATCTCTTTGGAAAAGCCTACTTCTTTTTTCGTGCAATATCAAACCTTTATCTTTCAGCAATAACTAGCATTTCGAAATCTCCGGTTGATAATTTATCGTTTCGACTGAAAGCGCCAAGCTTCGCTCCATAAATATCGACGGTTTTAAAATTCATAGTCTTTAACAGCCAAGTTATTTCGGATGGCACATAATACCTTACGTTGCATTGCAGCTCTTTTTTATTCCCAAGATCATCTTCAATATATACAGTGTTATGTTCTCGGAAAGTCATTAGATCAAATGAAAGAACATCGCACTTGGCATTCCCTTCTTTTGTTTTTGAATCAAAGAAATCTTTGACGGAATGAAACAGAGGAAACAAGCCGTTTAAGGTGGTCAATATCAATTTTCGTAAGCGTTCAGGCAGATTTTGCTAAATTGCCTGCCGTTTTTATTAATGATGGAACGGGAACACCGTCTAAATGACAACAACAAGCTTGACGCAAATATTCAATAACACTTCTACCCTGCAAA
>Ga0315279_10004996_pt1 | contig 17472 bp, 12 predicted proteins | sample YL17G06_20_MG_FD_203694 | JGI IMG/M metagenome (GOLD analysis project Ga0315279, IMG submission 203694) | Sediment microbial communities from Yellowstone Lake, YNP, Wyoming, USA - YL17G06_20 | ecosystem: Environmental > Aquatic > Freshwater > Lake > Sediment | place: USA: Wyoming | collected... | reverse complement strand
CGGGAGACAACTAAAAATAGTAGGTCGAAATTGGGATATTTATGAGTGAAAATAGTATTTTATCAATAAGTAACTTAACTCATGCGAAAATAGTCAAATGGCAATTTTAAAATGCGCGGAAAGTAGGATGTACTCATGCGATCTCCCGTAAGCTGTGGGGCCTTATCATGCCTGCGCTGGTCCTGAAAAACAGCGGACTTTGTCAAAAAGGCTGTCATCAGCAATGCGATATTCCAGCAGCTTCTTATTAATTTCCTCTTTGCTGAGTCTGCACAAATTGTTGTCAGGTATGAAATACGCGCCCAATCGCTGCACAACCGCGCGCGTGTCATAATAGGCGTTGGTAGTATCGTAGATGAATTCGCCGTCGATCATTCTGTAAGAATGATCCCTGCTGCTACTTACGCCCATCAGCTTTTTCATATCGGAAATCGCAGCGATGGAAAATTCGCATAGCCACACATACTTCGGCATATGCATTTCAGCATAAAGCTCGATAAGCTTTTTTGGCCATTGTCTGTCGACCAGCGACTGTTTGAATCTGCTTCCCTTAACGAGCATTATTCTCCAGAGAACCCCACGGTCTTCTTTCGAGAAAACCTTCTGGCCAAAGAGCACCTTAAACCTCTCGTGTGCATCCTGAAGAATCGAGTCCGGCCTGTTCTTTACATAGGGCGGAATTGGGATGATCAGCGATTTCACATCGTATATTTTAGAGTCGTCCCGGCTTAGTTTGACCGGGGCAATAAGCGTCTTCCCGTCAAAGCCTTTGAGCAGCGGGTCGTCCTTTTCAAGGAAATCCATCCTGTCAAAAGGGCCGTAGTTATCATTGTGCACGTAGTATCGTTTTACGGAAAGGCTTACAAGAAACTGCCTTTGCGAACCTTTGGGCGATAATACTGACATCGCGCATTTTTCAATTGGCGGAATGGCCTTGATATTGGCTTGGAGATGCCCCACTGCGGTAACGGCATGCCCCGACCCTTTCCCTTTTGACAGATTCTGAAGGCAGATGATAACCGGCAATTCTGATTCGACAAACGTATAAAGCTGATCGCGTAAATGCGCATTGCCGGAATCCGGATTTGAAAACAACCGCGGCATAATGACGATAGGTATCGCCCCCGTGCGAATCATTGCGCCGCAAATCTCAGCGGCAGTCAAGCCTCTGGCGAGATCTTCGTTATCGTCTGCCGGCCTGAGAACAAACGGCGTCAGATTTGGCTGGGTGGCTTGCCGCGAGATATCAATGTAGGGATACTTGTGAAGGTCGAACTTGGATGCCAAGACCTGTGAAGCGATCCAGAGTGAGGCGGTTGCGCACATACCAACAATTGGATCCTGCTGTAGAAAGGCTACGCTGTCGACCTCTAGTCGGGTAGCGCCAACATTCGCTACCTGGCCCCCTTTTCCTTTGCAGAATGGAATCCCATCCTCTTCAAGTTTGTCCTCCCCTATTTCCGCTCTTCCGCCCGGCTGATCGGCGAATACTACGGCCGTCCGGCCAACACAGAAGGACGTCGTGGGTCGGATTGTGGCGAAACCAAGGTAGTCAAATCCTTTCTCCAACAATCCTTTCTGGCTCTCTCCTTGGTAAAGTCCAGAAACAAGGCTGGCGGGCTGCTTTTCTCGACTTGTCGTCCATTTAAAGAAATGAATACGCCAGCATTGTTTTCTCTTGCAGCTGAAAGACTTGCTGTGGAAGTAGGAGAAAGTGTCCCAGAATTCGACCTCGATATAGGGATCTTCAAGAACTGCCAGGTTGCTGCCAAGTCGGCCCAGAAAGATGCGCAGAAGAGACCTCAGCGGAATCGGATTGAGATTTTTCTCCAGCATGGGGGAAAAAACTTCAAGCGGGCCCAATGTGCCGGATGTCATCATCTCCCTTTTGATGGAGTCTGGCCCACTCCACGAATCCAGCACTTCCGAGAGCTCCTTAAGATATTGTCTATCAATGAGTTGGAGCTTGATGTGGTCTTGATCTGAGGATGGAATTGTTCCTTGGCAATTTTTCATTGCATTGACAAGTTCGTGATTAGTGTCTTGAGAAAGAGATTTAGCGGTCTCAACCAATGAACCGCATTGCTGCGAGATCCTGCACTCCGGCCCTGTCGGATTCCATAACTTCGCGAACAAAGTATGCGGCAGCTTGTTCAGGAGTTCCCTCAAATTCCCCAAGAGAAGGGTCAACATCCGCCGTTCCTTCTCTAATATTCTTATCGAGCTCTAGGATGAATTCCTGATCGGTCATTGTATTACCTCGCTATTGTTCAGAATTCTTCTCATTATACATGTTTTTTCGCTTGAAATCAAGTTTCTTTTCATTGCACCGGCTAAAGAATCCAATTCTATATAGCGCCTTCCCCTTCAATCGATATCCCCCTGACTAAGAAGGCGTATGGGGTTGAAAAAGCTGGCAAGAATATAGAATATGCTGCTTAGCCTGTCAATAAAAAAGGCTTGAAGACGACCTTTTATCTGACTGTCTTCTCGTTGATAAAGTGAATACGGGCCCGCTGATCGAAATATTTTAGACAGGACTTCTTTTCTGATATCGATGAGCATCTGCGGAAAGATGGACATTTTTTGTTCCCTTTGAGCCCTTTGCGCACTTCGGCAAAGCTCAGCGCATGCCTTCTTGCGGCGAATTCTCCTTCTTTGCCGACTTCCCTCTTCCCTTTCCGGCTACCGATTACCGACTACCGACAACACATTCCACCGTTTACTGTTTACCATTTACTTTCATTTGCCGACCACCGACTACTGACCACTGACTTCATCTCGAAAACCAGAATCTTCCCTTTTCCTTCCCCGCCTTGCTTTCCACCGGTCCTTTGCCTTTCAGAAGTTGTTTGCCGATGACAAAGTCTTCCAGGACCGCTTCCGGGATTTCCCTTGTGAGTTTCCTGTGGCAGTCTTCCAGCGCTTCGAGCAATGCTGTTGCTTCGCCGAACCGGTCATTGGGATTAAGATTGGTGCATTTTTCAACGATCCAGATCAGGTCTTTGGGGATATGGCGGGTTTTGGCCAGGGGGATGAATTTATTTCGTTGGCGGGCCGCGAACACCTGGAATGGTGATCCTTGGGGAAACATCTCTTTGCCTGAGAGGATTTCATACAATGTTGCGCCCAGGGAGTAGATATCCGACCTGGAATCGACGTTTCCGGACTCGATTTGCTCGGGAGCGGCGTATTGCGGTGAGCCTACAAACGAATTCGTCAGGGTGGTATTGACAACTGAGAGACTGGGTTTGGCAAGTCCGAAATCCGCGAGTTTGATTTCGCCGGTTTCCGAGCAGAGGATATTCTGCGGCTTTATGTCCCGGTGAATAAGGCCGTCGTAGGTATTGCCGAATATGACGCCTTTCTGCTTATGTGCGAAGCGAAGGCCTTTTACGGCAAGAATTCCGATTGCGGTGCAGGCTTCCAAAGGCAGAGCGCCCCTTTTCAGGACCAGTTTTTTCAGGTCAGAGCCTTCGACGAGTTCCATTTCCAGATAGGGCAATCCTTGCCAATCCCCGAAATGGTGTACCTGGACGATATTGCTATTGGAGAGTTTTGCCCATATCCTGGCTTCTGTCTCGCTTCTTCGGGTCAGATTATTGAATTGTTCTTCATTTTCGCAGGTTTGGTGGAAGAGCAGGATTTTGACTGCCCGGTAAAGTTCGAGTCGTTCAAGGTATGTTTTATAGACAACGCCCATGCCGCCTTTGCCGATAATGCCGCAGGAGGTCCCGGTGCCCATGGAGACGGTTTCAGTGCTTCCCGGGAGCTGGACGCGGTTGAGTTCATCGAGCTTCTTTTTAAATCCTCCGGGGGCTGCATTGGGCTGGCGTTCTAACTGCGAGGTGAAGGGATATGCGCTGCTTTGATCGGAGAATTCGCTGGACCCGAGAATTGGGGGGGATGATGAGATGATGATTGGCTTTTCAAATCCATCGAGTCCAAGTTCGGACCGCAGGCCTTTTTTTGCAAGGGAATGGCGGAGATGTTCATCGTTTTTAAGGGTATCGATCCAATCTTTTTTGGCTGCTTCCCAGACATCTTCCGTTTTATAAAGGTCAGAGAACCATTTTTTTCCATGAAGATCAAGTTGATATTTCAGGTCGCTGACATAGCCCAATCGGAAGTAGAAAGGCTCGGGAATTTCGATTCTTGGGCCATAGAAGGAGTCGTTGCCGACCTTTGCCAATTCCAGCCAGGCGCGGATATCCTCAACCGGAGGCAATTCGCCATGCTTCCAATCATAGGGGATTTGATAGCCGTCGCTCAAAGGCGTTCCTGCTTCAGATTCAGATAAAGATCACCACAGACCACACAGACCACACGGAAATATGATATGCGTCTCGAAAGATTCATCCGCTGCTTTTTTTATACTATCCGTCGAAATTTTGTTTTTATTGCTCGATTTTATCGGTTTTATTTAGGATTTTGGTCATTCGAATTTGTTTCGGATTTAGAATTTCGGATTTCGAATTTCCTGGCGCTGCCGCGCCAGGTCATTTCTCGTATTGTTTTATCGCTTCCCTTGCTTCGCTGCATGCCTTTGGATCGCCAGGGCACAGGACGCTCTCGGCATCCTGCCATGCGGACAGGAGCTTCGAGCGCAGCTCAGGGCTTTGCGACAGTTCGAATTGTCTTTTATAGAACCTTGCCCGTTGCAGCACTGCTTCAGCGCGGACCGTTTCGCCCATGATCGATCTCAGGATCACCGCCCTATCGAAGCATTCACTTGCCTGTTTGCTGTTTTCCAGTGCATCCCAGACGGAACCGAGGACCATCATATACCGGGCATCCTTTAGATCGACTTTCCGGCTCAAGGCCACGGCTTTATTGAAGGCCCCGGTCATATAATAGCTCTCGAGCAGCATGATACAAGCGCTGTCTTTCCTGCTGTTTGCGGGCATTGTGTCAATGCGATCGCTTAATGATGTTATGACTTTATCGTATTCTTTCGCGTGGTATTGGGCTAATGCGTCGGCGATTGGGGAAGGTTTGCTTTGCGGCTCGATTTTTATGATTGGCGCCGGATTTTTCTGAGGAGCAGGCGCGGGAAGCGGGCTTGCCGCGGAATCGGGCCGAAATAATGCGCTGTCGATTTTCTGAGGATTGATTTCAGCCGGACTCTGATTCCCTTTCTGCTGTTCTGAACTGACTTCCGACCTCTGACTTCTACTTCCCAGCGTCCATAGGCCTATCCCGATGAGGACAAGGGCGGCCGCTATTGCGCCGATAAGAAGCGGTGTTTTGATTTTCGGTTTTCCATTTCGATGGGAACCCTGATAAACGAGCACCTTGAAATTTTTCGGGTCCTGCACGAATTTGGAGACGATTTCCGCATCAGGAATGCTTGTTATTTTCCTCAGTGCTTTTTCGCAGGCAAAATGCAGGCTCTCGTAGACGGTGTATCTTTTATTGGGCGCTGGATTAAGGCAGCGGCTGATGATATCGCTGATTTCCTGGCCCGCGGCGCCGGCGTGTTCGGAAACCGGTTCGTAGTTGCCGGAAAGTTTCTTCGCGACGACCGTTTCGATTTCTCCTTCGAACGGTCGTACCCCGCAGATCATTTCATAGAGCACGACGCCCAGGGAGAAGATATCGCTGCTATGGGCGACCACGCCGTTGTCGTGCTGTTCCGGGCTCATGTAATAGATCGTTCCGAAGGGCGCGGCGGTCTTCTCTCCGCTTGTCAAGGCAACGCCGAAGTCCATGAGTTTGACCGCGCCGGAAGAGGAGATCATGATATTTTCGGGCTTGATGTCTTTGTGGACAACGCCTTCGCTGGTTGTGCCCCAGAGGGAATATTTTTGTTTTTTTGCGTAGTCCAGGGCTTTGCAGATAAAGGATATGATTGCAAGGCAGAGGGCTGGGTGCAGGGTCCGGTATGCCTGGAGCATCTGGCGGAGGGATTTTCCCTCGATGTACTCCATTTTGATGAATGGCAGGCCGGTTGGAGAAATGCCGCTGCCGTGGACGCCGACGATATTCGGGTGGTCCAATTGGGCGCAGATTTTGCCTTCGTTGTCGAATTTCCGTCTGATGCCGGCAGAAAGGCCGGGCTTAAGGATCTTTATGGCCCGTTTCACTTCAAGGTCGACTTCGAAAGCCAGGTAGACGACGCTCATAGCGCCCTGGCCGATGACTTCCGTAAGACGGCAGCCGCCCAGCATATCGCCTATCTGGGGCAGGGCTTGCTTGGGGCCATTCGGGTCTGGGGCAAGGGGAATGTCGTTTTCAGAAGCTGTATCCACGTTTCATTCCATGGGGGAAAAGATTACCACCGGCCATATGAGATCACACGGAAATATGATATGCTCGCTGACCGCTGACCTTGTTTCTCGAGCTTCGCCGCGCCAGGTCATCCGTGGGCAAATGTTTTCTTCTGTGACCTTCTGTGTGGTCCGTGGGAAACGGTATCCTTTCGGGCAGCGAAATGCCCCGGAATTTTCAATATACTATGCCCGCATGCCGGCTTCGAACCTTGCCTCCTGCCATGGTGGGGCACGGATTTGCACCGGCTGCGTTCAACCATTGGCACAAGTTCTTGGTCCGTAAAGGTTCTGCCGTCAGACTTTATTCTTGTCAACGACCCCGGCAATTCTTTCAACCACATTATTCGCTCTTTCAGTAGCCGTTTTGTCAAATCCGATATGCCCTGCGATAGACCGTTTGAAATCCTCATTCTGAATCAGGTGCGCAAAGCGCTTAATGACGTAATTCCGCACATTTTCCGGTGTCCGGAGCAGTTCCTCCAAGTTGTCTTTGCCATCAATAATCCCAATGATGTCTTCTATGTCCTTGTTCGCGAAAACATCGCCCCCGCCTCGGTCTTCCCAAGATTCAAGCTTGGTTGCCAGATAGTAGGCCAGAGACAGAATGCGTATCACTTTGCCTGACGGCAATGTTCTCTCCTCTGCATGGTCTCTGCCTTCCCTGAACCACTCGATATTTCGATAGCCAACAACGGAACTTTCGTCCGGTATTATATCCACAGGGATGTCTCTGTAAACCCAACGGACCATTGGGGCGCCTTCAGAGGTGTCATTTGTAAATCCCAGCTTGCGAAGTTCATCACTATAAACGGCGAATTCCTTGTAGGTATAGACCTTCACGATGCAATCAATGTCTTGGGTAGGCCTGAAGTCATGCAGGCTTGGGTCCTCTACATAGAACCGCGTACATGCTCCCCCAATGAAAATCGTGTCCTTGGCAAGATGCCCAAGTCCATCGGCAATTACTTCTAATCTCTTCACATTGTCTTCATAGGGCGCCATTTACGGCCATCCTCTGCACCATGCTTTCAATCTTTTCGGTCGCGATGTTTCTCTCTCTCGATTTGCCAATCCTAGCTGCGTCAATCAATGCCAAGAAATCGTACAGCTTTGGGTCCCTCAGTGCCGCCATTGGCGCGTTCTTGCTCAATGGCTTGATTGACAATCCTTTCTGCTTACCACTGGCATATGCCCAGACATACATGTCAGTCTCCGACTGCAATACTTCCTCACGAAATATCGGCGCCGAATGCGATGTGGCAATTCCCCTTGTTGGTGCGCCAATTTCCGCCGGGAAAGCATACTTAAGGCCATGAATGAGAAATTCCACGAGTGCTGTTGGGATTACCGACTTCGTGAACTCATCGAACAGGCGGGATTCTTTCAGCCTCTTAACGGAAGCATGTGTTTCTCCGACACTCAGGCACGTCTCTTCGGCAATTTGCGAATACGTCCAATTTCTTCGTCCTGCTGATTGAAATATGAAGATTTTGCAGAGCACTACAATATCGAGTGATTTCATGATTCGCCTTTCTGCCTTTGTTCATTATTCATGAATCGTGAACGCAGAGTGTAATATACTGATTTATAAGGCGAAAATGCAACTAATTCATGAATATTGAACAGGCAGAACAGAGTCCCTCATTCCGGCAGAAAAACCATCAGTCTTCCTTTGCTATTGAAGTATTTCCTTTACAACATTTGATAACAAACAGCTCTATTTATGATACCTATGAGTTTGATAGGAAAATAATGGAGCGCCTGCTTGCATGTAAAGTATTTGCTGGATTATTTCATCCGCTGCTTGCTGACCGCCGACCTCGGTTCCCGAGCACTGTCGAGGGACCGACTTCCGACCTCTGCGGAGCGGCTTTCTCAGATCGTGTTGGCGAAGGCGGGTGGGCAACCGCTTTCTTCTGTGTGTTCAGTGTGGTCTGTGGGAAATTTCATGGTATCATCCGTGTTCATCCGTGTTATCCGTGGGCAAATGTTTTCTTCTGTGACCTTCTGTGTGGTCTGTGGGCACCAGTCCCTTCTTGTATTATCCGTATTGATCTGTGTGATCCGCTCGCCGTCGCGCAGCGCTATGGCGGAGCACGGTGGGCAAATGCTTTTCTGCTTTGGGTGGTAATCTTTCTTATTATTCCGCGCAAAAATAAACTATTTTCTTGCATGCTTAAGAATCTTTCCGCAGCCCTTCTTGCGGCCATATTTTTTCTATCCATCGATGCGCTATCGCAGGCCGCGGACAATCTCCCATTGAAAACCGGGGAAGGAAGAAAGGCCAAGGCCGATTTTTATCAAAAGAGCGGGCTGACCGTTCTTGATCCCGTGCTCCATGGCCTCAATCGGTTCCAAGTGGCCGATTATGTTGTGATTGGCACATTCGTGATCAGTGAGGACGCTAAGGTCGATTTTCTGGCGGGCTCGCGCATATTCATGGAGCCGTCCGCATCGATCGAGGTTCAGGGCACGTTTCGGGCGGAGAGTGTGAAGATCCGCAACCTGCCGAAGGACCAGTTGTACGTGGTGATCGACGAATCCGATACCCTATGGGACGCGATCATCGCGGAGAAGTCTTCTTCTTTTCATTTGATTGGTTCAAGCCTTGCGGGATTTAAGAGGGGTGTTATTATTAATTCAGCTTGCCAATCAGCGGAAATCAAGGAGACGCGTTTTGAGAATGTTCTTCAGGCGCCGGTGGTGCTGCAGGGAGTGCCTTTGAAGCCTTCCGCGGCTTCTCCATTCACTCTGGAATGCGCTGCCGGTGAGAAGCCGGCTGCAAAGCCAGGGCGCAATTGGCGGCTTCCCGTAGCTGTTTCGCTGGGTGTGGCGTCCGTGGCGGGATTGGTCGCGGTTTATTCGTTTGATAAGCGGATCTGGGATAGTGTTGATAAAGGCAATAGGGCAGCTACGTTATCGGAGGCGGAAAAGTATGATTCGCAGGCCAGGCAGGCCCAAACCTGGAGGAATGTTTTTTGGGGCGTGACAGCGGCCGCGCTTGTCGGCGCAGGGGTATCGATTGTTGTTCCTTTTGGTTCGAATCGGTGAATCAGAATCGAGCATAAAAACCTGCTGCCCACAGAACGCACAGAAGTTCACAGAAAAAATGCGAATTTATCTGGATTTCCCGGCTTCTGCGCTTTTTAGGGCTAATTTTTATTTCTGTACTACTATCCGTCAGAATTTTGCTTTTTTTGCTCGATTTTATTGGCTTTATTTTGTATTTTGGTCATTCGAATTTGTTTCGGATTTCGAATTTAGGATTTCGAATTTCCTGGCTGCGGCTTTGCCGCGCCAGGTGGTCTGTGTGGTCCGTGGTGATCTTTTTCTTAGGCTTTTCCTATGATTTTAAAACGAACATTACCTTTTGTTTTCGCTGTTTTCATCCCGTTGGCTTTTCTCTTATGCGGCAAGATCACCGATTCCACCTGGACCAATCCCCTGCTCCCTGACTACAAGGGCGATTATCGTCTTGAGGTTGCCTGGGACAGCTTGCCGGATACGCTTTACGTTGGAAAAGATTACTCTCTATTTTGCCAAACAGGCAAAGACACCTTCGTAGAGATCAAGATCACGCTTCCGGGGAATGATACGGCCGAGGTGGTCCGCTGGAAAAGCGATTCGGTTGTGTTCCGGTTTTCCGCGCCGTACAGCGGGCCGGTTGTCGTGACCGGGGTGCGGCCGAATCAAAAGCTCGTGCAGGACCAGGCGAATGTAGTTGTTTTGAAAGGCAAGCAGTGTTTCGGGTTGCCCAGTGCGAAATTCATCAAGACCAAAGACACTTTATCGGTCAATTTGAATGATTCAATAGAGCTCAGTGCCCAGGACATTAATGGGAGCAGCAAGACGTTTGTATGGCAGATTGGGGCTGCTTCGCCGGAATCGACGATTGTGGGCAGGTTCAGGGTCCGGATTATTGATACAATTCCGTTGAAGGCGTATGTATTTGGGATAGACAGTTGCGGCCAGAGCGGGCTTCGGGACAGTGTGTTTATCCTGGCACAGAACTTCCAATATCGTCTTGTTCGCGGGGCGGCATTCCCGGATACGATCCGGGCAAAGCAGGAGGCCCTGTGGACGGTTGCCATCGACAGCATGGCGAAATTCGCAAGCCGTGGGGGAAAATTCTATTGGCAGATAACCGCCGGGACTTCGATACTGGACACGGCAGACATTGAGCTTGATACGCTTCGAAGGACGTTCAGTGACAGCACGCTTTTGACGGTCAGTGTGTATGCGAAAGATCAATTTGGCGCCATGAGTGCGGAAATCATTCAGCAGGTAATTGTAAGGACTTTCAGGCCTTATTTTAAGTTTTTGAAGGTGCGGGACACGACCCGGATCACGAAGCCTTTGACGATTCGGGCGAAGATGTTTGATACGGACCCTCAGAACGGCGGCGGTTTGGACTCGGTTTATTGGGATCTGGGTGCGGATGGAACAATTGATGCGCGCAACCGGGACAGTTCTTATACGGTGGTTTATCCGCTTCCCGGGAGCTATAAGGTCAGCGCCCGTGTCAGGGACAACATGGGGTTCTGGTCAGCGTCTGATACCACGACAATTTTAGTGAAGGCTGACCAGCCGTATTTCAATGTTTTTTCAGGAGATACATCGACTTATATAAACCAGTTTATAACTCTTCGCGTGCATGCTTTGCGGGGTGAGTCGGGCATTGCGATCGCAAAGTATTATTGGCGGTTCACTGGGAATGCAGGAGTTGATTCAACCGCTGCGGATTCGATTATCAAGCAGTTCTCGGTTGCCGGCAGATGTACGGTCACGGTAAATTGCCGGGACGCTGATGGGATTTTCTCCGCGAATGCCGATACGTTTGTGGTCACGGTGAGCAGTGGGGAGCCGGTTGTGAGCGGCATTCTGCCGAGGACGATCTGGGTTAAGGATGACACGCTTTTCACGGTGAATGCATCCGCGATCAAGCCAGGCGCCACAATTTCCGCCTGCTTTGTGGCTTGGAATGGAGACAGTACATTTGTACAGTATGTTCCTTCGGGTGTGCGTCATTCGTATGCAACGGAGGGGATGAAGCATATCCGTCTGTTTGTCCGCGATAATTTCAATATGAGCAGTGATACCATAGGTGATTCGATTTATGTGAAGCTTGGGCGGCCGATAATCGACAGTATGAAGGTTGATTCCGCGGTGTTTGTCAATGACAGCAGGACCGTCACGATTTTTGCGAGGGATTCGAACAGCAGTTTGCTTGATTCATTCAAGATCATCTGGCCTTCCGGCCAGGTATCGAGCAGCGGGCAGAGCGCGATCGGGCATGTTTTTTCTATTGCGGAATCCGGCAATCGGACCTTGAAAGCGATCGTGATGGACGATGACAGCATCTGGTCTGATACTTTTTTGATGGCAATGAATATTCAGCTTGGGAAACCTTCGGTAGTTTCGATCCAGAAGCCTGTGGCGCCGGTGTTTATCAACGATCGATTCACGATCGCGGTGACGCCGAGCGATCCTAATGGTACGGTAGATTCTTTCTTTATATCCTGGAACAGCGGGCTGTTCAGCGGGTATTCCGCGGCGGCATTGGATACGGTGTTCCCATCGAGCGGGGCGAAGCAGGCCAGGATTTTCGTGAAAGACAATGATGGTATTTCTTCTGATACTGTGAGGGATTCGATTGTGATCCATCTGGGGAAGCCGCTTGTAACGGGTATTTCCGTTGATTCTCCGTTTGTATATATCAATGATTCCAGGGTTTTCACCATTGGTGTATATGACACCAACGGGGCGAATCACCGGCCTGACTCGATAAGGCTGGACAATGGCAATGGTATTTTCTCCGGGTGGAGGAAGATCAGCGCTGACACTGTCCTTATTCCGAGGGTTTTTTCCCGCACTGAAGCGGGGACAAGGACGATCCGGGCGTTTGTCAAGGATGATGACGGGATTATTTCGGATACTTCATCGCTTGCTGTGAATGTGCTCCTTGGGGCGCCGATTGTTGATAGCGTCAGGGTAGATACGGCCGGGAGCAACCTCTTTGTTCGGGACAATCGCAGGTATCGGGTATACTGCTCTGATGTTAATGGCGGCATAAAGAAGATCTATGCCGCTTGGAATGGGGGTGCTACGCCGGATGATTCCTTGGCTGTGAATCTTGCCGGAAACGGTTTTGGGGACATATATCACGCATACGATACCTCTCAATGGGGTCCCAGGACGCTGCGGTTCTGGGCAAAGGATGATGATACGGTCCAATCCAACCCGAAAGACAGCGCGGTATTCATAAGGCTCGCCCCACCCGTGGTTTGGGGGGACGGGGTGAATAAAGATACGCTGTTTATAATTGTGAATAATGATTATGGCGATTATTACTATCATCCGCATTATGCCGATACCAATGGAGTTATTGATACTTTCTATTTTGGACAAACGGCGAACATGCTGACTGCAAGTAAAGGCAAAGCCGATAGCGCCATTTATAATGTGAGTGATCTCACCGTCAATAAAGGATCAGCTCGCTATGTGTGGATTAAAGACAACGATGGACTGATTCGAAGCGGTCGCTTTGTGGTCTTTGCTGATAGTGCACCAAGGCCTATAACCGCAACCAGCGACGCAATAACCGGCGGCCGCAAATTTTCCTGGTCCGGCCTTGACGCAGTAGATAGTCTCGCGACCATGTACAGAATTCTCGTTAAAAAGGGGTCGCAGCTGGCTGCGGGGGATACGACTGCATCCTTTATTGCGAAGGACTGGACGCAGGGGGATGATCCTTCATTTGGATACAACTCAGCGGATGTATTTCCATTCAAGTGGACATATACGCCGACTCAGGGTAGCGGGGCATATTATTTCCAGATTATTGCGCGTGATAAGCGGGGCTCGATCAGTGCGCTTCCTTTAAGTGGGGCGAATGTTTTCAGCTTCTGATGAATGGTGGGCAAACCTTTTTCTGTACTGCTATCCTCCAGAAGTGTGTTTTTATTGATCGATTTTATTGACTTTATTTGGGATTTTTGTCATTCGAATTTGTTTCGGATTTCGTCCTTTGACCTGGCTCAGGGCAGGAATTTCGGATTTCGAATTTCCTGGCTGCGGCTCTGCCGCGCCAGGCCATCCGTGGGCATAATGCATGAAAATTCTTCTCCTCGACTCTGACCCATCTCTTTCCAAGTCCTTGCGGCAACATCTTTTAGGCCATTCCCTTGATGTGTTCCATGATGCCTCTAAGGCCCTTCATTCTCTTGAGATTTCCCATGATTATGATATTCTTATCGTTGATTTCAGGATGCAGTCAACGGCTGGGGTTAATCTATTGGCTTTTGCGAAGGAGCATCTTAAGGATTACCGGGCGATTCTTTTAACGCAGATTGGGAGCAAGGAGCTGGTGAAGGATGCCACATCGAGTGGTATGGCGCATGCGGTGATGGCAAAATCCGAATCGGAGGTGATTGCGCGGGTCCGGCGATTCATAGTTGAGTTGCAGGAGGGTCGGGCCATGCGTGGGGCGGCTATTGTAGCTGCGGGAGAGTTTATCAAGCAGGCTCGGAATAGTCCGCCGGACCATGTTCTTGTATATTCCAGCGAGAAGATGCGGCGGATTCATGCTCAGGCGATGAAATGCGCTGAGAATGATTTTGCTGTTCGGATTTCCGGGGAGAATGGAGTTGGCAAGGAGATTGTCGCCAATATTATTCATGCGAATAGTGCTCGGCGTGACCGGCCCATGGTGCGGCTTAATTGCGGGGCATTTCATGACAGCTTGCTTGATTCGGAGTTGTTTGGTCATCAGAGGGGTGCGTTTACCGGTGCAGGTGCTGACAGGAAGGGAGCATTTGAGTTGGCTGATAAGGGTACGTTGTTTCTGGATGAGCTTGGGGACTTATCTCTCCCCCATCAGGTGAAATTATTGAGGGCGATTGAGAAGCAGCAGATAACGCCATTGGGGGGATCTGTTCCGATCAAGGTTGATGTTCGCATTATTTCCGCGACGAACAAGAGCCTCTCCAGGCTTATTAAGGAGGGGCTATTCAGGGAGGATTTGTATTATCGTTTGAATGTGGTGAATATTCATGTGCCGGCGTTGCGGGAGCGGCGTGAGGACATACCGATTCTTGCGCAGTTCTTTTTGTCAATGTTGTGTTTATCCTATGGGGTGGCGTCCAGGAGTTTTTCGCAGGATGCGATTGATCTTTTATCGGCCAAGACGCTTCGAGGAAATGCTCGGGAGCTCAAGAACATTGTTTCGCGGGTTTTTACTTCTTGTGATACGAAGCTTATTACCGCCCGGGACGTTGTTTCCGCGCCTACCGGGGAGAGCAATTACAGTGATTCGGGTTCAGGGGAATATCCCAGGGTGGAGGTTGAAGGGCTGTCGTATCGCGATCGTAAAAAGCATGAGGAGAGGGAATATCTTGAAAAGCAGCTTGTGCTTAATGGGTATAGCGTGACAAAAACGGCTGAAAAGCTCGGGCTTGCGGCAAGCAATCTGTCCCGCAAGCTTAAAAAGCTCGGGATTTCGGTGAAGAAGGACCGTTTCGTGCAGGATGGAAGGCAGTGGGAAAAATGAATTCAGCGGGTCCCGCCGGCGATCCGAACGCCGGCCAGAGCCAAGGTTCTGATCCGTCATCTTTCCTCGAACGCGCGCGCGCCCGCGCCATGTGTCGCGATCTCATTGAGGAGCTCTCCCGCGATCTGCCTGGAGACGATGCGGCGATCGGGGAATGGATCGGGGCGGCAGCCAGGGAGCGCGACGAGAATCTCTTCACCATCCTGCTTTTTGCCGCGCTTGCGGCCGGGCGGGCCGTTGACGCACGCGTACTGATCGACGGCGCAGCGCTCCTGCCCGATACGCAGTACCTTGCGCTCGCGGCGGCCCACTGCAGCGGCGATGTCGCCTCCGCTCTTATCGAGTCTTCAAAACGAAAAGGCCTGGGTTGGGAACGGGATGCTGTGGCATTGCTGATGGCGGGGTTATGGTGTGCAAGGCGGGAGCCGAAGACCTTCCCTTCCGAGTTGATTTCCCGGGCGCGCATGCTGGCGCGTGAATCGCGGGAAAGTTTTTACGCCCAGGTCCCGCTTCTTGCTCTTTCGAATGTGATTGACAGCGAGACGCTTCGATCGCTTGTGGCTAATGAGGGGCGTTATCTCGACGGCCTGGCTGAAAAGATGGTAGAAAACTATACGCTGTTTTTTTCAGCGCGTATCATCGATGAACTTCCCGAGGCGCCGCAATTCCCTGAGTCCTGGGGAAAAACGGTCCGCCGCGCTGTGCCGCGGATCGGCCGCAACGAGCCCTGCCCCTGCGGCAGCGGAAAGAAGTACAAGAAGTGCTGTTTTGATAAGGACCAGGAGCGGCTCCGCCGCTCTTCCGATGTCGCGGGCGTGACCGTGGAGGAAATGCGCGCGAACCCCGAGGCCCATCTGTCGCGCGATCGTCTTATGTCGATGCGTTCCCATGAACTGGCCCGGCTGGATCCTGCGCGGGTGTCTCCGGAGCTTCATCGGACGCTGATCACCCGGCTGCTGACGTTTGGCGAGTACGAATCGGCTATCAAGCTTTTCGAAGCCGGCGGCATCTCCGGGGACCTCGAAGGTCACTGGCACGAGGCCGTCCAATTCGCCACCATGGAAGGCAGAAAAGAGATTGTTCGGACCCTTCTTCGCCTTCACGGCATCACAAAAGCGGAGGACCTCGATCGTTTCCCCTTGATGGGCTTCGCGCAATACTTGTTGATGATGGATGAAAAGCGCTGCCGGGCCCTTGAGAAAATCGAAGCGCGTTCTCGCGAAGCGGCGGCCGGGGGCGCTGCCAATTCCGAGGAGGAACTGGCCTACGCCCTTTTAGAAGGCGGCTTTCCCGGGGTGGGCATCCTGGCGGCGCGCGCGGCCATTCCTTTGTGCGATCCGTTCACCGCATCGGTGTTGCTTGACAAGATCCACCAGGCCCGTGACGAACTCGGTCTTTCGCCCGACGAGCCATTCGAACGTATCGTCGAAGAGATCTCTGGTCAGTGGGACCTTGATGATGATGCGGACATCGATGCGCTTATCGAATCGAGGAATGAGCTCGATCGTAAAAACGCCGAAACGCGGCAGCTCAGGCGGGAGATTGACAAACTGCATGAGGACCTCAAGCGCCGCGAAGCGATGCTTGCCGTCAAGCAGCGGCCTTCCCTGCCCGCAATCGCACCGGGTCCTCCCCCGCCTGACGAGCTTGTTGTCGATCTTCGGGCCCGTATCGAAACATTGAAGACGGAGCTGAACCAGCGCCACAGCGAAAGAAACCAATTGCGCCGGGAATTGGAGTCAACGCAATCCGATTTGCAGAAGCTCAAGCAACGGCAGGTCACCGCGGAAGCGGCGCGGGAGGAAAAAAACGAGGAAGAGCGGGAGGACGCGCTGTTTGAGGAAGAACCGCCCGGGCTCCAGGCGATCCGGCTTCCCAATTTTTCCGAACGGTTCCGGCGTTCGATCGGATCGCTTTCCTCGCCGGTAGTGGCATCGGCGCTGCGTCTGATCGGCAGGCTTGCCGCGGGCGATGCATCGGCTTTTGCCGGCAGCAGGCGTTTGCAGGCGAATCCCGCGATCATTCGCCAGCGGATCGGGATCAGGCACCGCCTGCTCTTCTCAGTCAAGGGCGGGTCGCTTGAGATCATCGATCTTATCGAGCGCAAAGACCTGGAAAAAGCGATACGAAATTTCGGCAGGAATGAACCTGAATTCCGCGGATGAATTAACCGCAGAGGTCGCTGATAGCTCCGAGACAAGCTGATTAGCTTGCGGCCGCCAGCACCGCTCTTCCGCAATCCCCGAGGGCCAGCCAGAACATTCCAAAGAACTCCGCGCAATAGGCTTTCATACGCCACACTTTTCCAATAAGTTTGTAAGCAGAACTTTCCCTCCGTGATGAAATTGTTTTTCCTTTTATTGTAATTTTTTATTCCATTTTGTATCTTTATCTCACGTGCGCAAGTACCGTTGCTGGCGTCCTATCGGGGATATAACAATCCATTGAGCCTTGCTAGAACGCGCCGCAAAAGTAAATCTGTTTTAGGGTAATGGTTTGTGCGCTTAACAAACGATCGGTGGTTCTCTGGAATTGTGCGTTCTACCGGCTATTGGAACATTCCGCATTAATAATTCATTAACAGCGATTTTCGCCAGGTATCAACAAATTAAATTCTGCTTCCGTAATTTAGCTATTGCAAAACAACTTCTC
>Ga0315279_10004995_pt1 | contig 17472 bp, 11 predicted proteins | sample YL17G06_20_MG_FD_203694 | JGI IMG/M metagenome (GOLD analysis project Ga0315279, IMG submission 203694) | Sediment microbial communities from Yellowstone Lake, YNP, Wyoming, USA - YL17G06_20 | ecosystem: Environmental > Aquatic > Freshwater > Lake > Sediment | place: USA: Wyoming | collected... | reverse complement strand
CAGGTCGGCCAGGCGCTCGAAGTTGCCCTCCGGCAGGACGGTCGGCTCGTTGCACTGCAGCACGAACTGTAACCAGGCGTCCATCTCCTTGAGCCGCTCTTCCAACTGGGCGTCGAATTCGGTCTGGCGGGCCAGGTACTCGTCGCGCCCTTTTTCCAGCAGGTACTGCAGCCGCCGGCTGGAGTGCTCCTGCTTGAACGTCTCGCGGACCAGCGCGAACCGCCCGCGCACCACGTCCATCTGCGCCGGGTACAGCTTCTTGGCCTTGACCAGCACCTCCTCGCGCACCCCCACCTTGCCGAAATCGTGCAGGACGGAGGCGTAGCGGATTTCGCGCAACTGCTCGCGGGTGAACTTGACGTCCTGGTACGGCCCGTCATCGAGGCGGTCCACGGCTTCGGCCAGGGCCACCGTCATTTTCTCGACGCGGAAGGAGTGGCCGAAGGTGGTGGGGTCGCGGGCTTCAATGGCCACCACCGAGGCCTGCACGAAGCCTTCGAACAGCTTTTGAATGGCCTCGTAGAGGCGGGCGTTTTGCAGCGCCACCGCCGCCTGGCTGGCCATGGATTCCAGCAGCTTCTGCACCCGCTGCGGGTAGTCGATCACCACTCCCTCGGCGTTCTCCGGCGTGACCCGGTCCCGCCGCTCCCTTTTGCAGTTGATCAACTGCAGGACGCCCACCACTTCGCCCTTGGGGTTCTTCATCGGCACCGCCAGCATGGACTTGGTGCGGTATCCGATTTTGGCGTCGAAATCGCGGTTGAAGCTGAAGGGCACGCCGGCGGGAAGCGCGTATACGTCATCGAGGGCCAGCGATTCGCCCTTCAGCGCCACATAGGAGGAGATGCGGCTGGCGTCAATGGGGATGGTGTACTGCGCGAACGGCACCTCCAGGCTGTCGTTGCGGGTGTAGGCGAACCGCAGCAGTTTCTCCCCGGTGGTTTCATTTTCCTCGACCAGGTAGAGGGAGCCGGCATCGCTGCTGGTCAGTTGCTGGCTGGTTTCCAGGATCAGCTCCAGAAGCGCCTGCACGTCGCGCTCGGCGGAGAGCGCAATGCCGATGCTGTTCAGCTCGTCGATTTCTTTGTGCGCGCGGTCCAGCGATTCGGCGAGCTCGCGGTTGGCCGACCGCAGACCCAGTTGGTCCAGCGCGGCCCGTAGCGTGCTCTCCATCACCCGGCGCTCGAACGGCGGCGACAGGAAGAACCAGACCGGGAACCCGGCCGCCTCGGCGGGCAGTTCCCCGCCGCGCGCCGGCACGTATATGAGCAGCGCCCGCTGGGCCTCAATGGCTTCCCGCAGGGCGGGCGTAAAGACCGTAGCCGCGTCGGAAAGGATGACCGCGGGCCGTTCTAAGGCCGGCCGCGCCGGGTCCTCGAGCGTGGCGGCGTCCGGGAACCAGGTGCGCAGTTCGCGCAGCGATTCCGTCTGGATATGAAAGAGCAAGGCCCCCGGATCAGGCGAGGCCAGTTGGGCGCCAGGACTGGACATGACCATGGACCAATGGAACTGCGGAAGGATGTTACCCGAACCACGCCTCCCTTGGCAACTGCGAACCCACGCGGGTCAGGCCGCTTTCGCCGCTCCGGCAGGCCCCCGCGCTTCTAACATGTGCCCAACCGCACCATTCGTGAAGCGCGGATGCCAGCCCGCGCAGCGGGCGGCATATAGTAGCCCAGCGCGTAAGCGCTGGGAAACCGAGACCACGCGAAACGAGCCCCGGAGGGGCGACATGAACGTGAGAATGGTCGCGCTCAGTGATGGATTCATGCCGCCCGCTTCGCGGGCTCCGTTCAATTTCCGCCTGATTCCCAGGGCTTGCGCCCTGGGCTACTACATGTCGCCCCCTTCGGGGGCTTGCCCATAGCAAGACGGCCGGGAAGCAGCCCGTAGCTCTTACACTCTTGGGATGCGAGCCTAAACTTTAAACCTGAAACTTGCAGCTTGAAACTTGATCCTAATGCCTGCGGCCGTGGTGCGCCATCAACCGGTCGATTTCCCTGCGGATTTGCAGCAGCGTGGCCTCGCTTCCCAAAAACGCCAGGAAGCCGATAATCCACAGCGGCGCGGTGAGCAGCACGAAGGCTACCACGGAGAAGCCCGCCGCCTGGGTCTTGCTCACGCCGAACAGTGTGCTCAGGCCAAACACCACCGAGCCCTGCCAGGTGCCCACGTTGGCCGGGGCGCCGGGCAGCGCGGTGCCCAGCCGCATGATCATGAACACCGCGGCGCTTTCCAGCACGCCGATTTTCAAGTGGAAGCCCTGCACCAGGCACCAGAAGGCAAGAGCCTGGAGTAGCAGCATGGCCAGGGTGAGGAACAGGGCCAGGTAGAAGCCGCGGCAGAGTCCGATGTGGCGCAGGCCCTGCGCGAGATGCACCAGGAATGAGACCAGCGTGCGCAGCGTCCTGGAATGGATCGAGCGCCCGGTTCTTTCGTCGGCCAGCCGGCTGCGCCGGGCATAGACCGCATAGGCAAGCGCGGCAATGGCCAGGCCGATGCCCACCAGCAGCATGATGGCGCCGGTATACGCCCAGCCGTGGACGGGGAAGAAGCTGACAACCAGGCCGATGCCCACTGCCACCCACATGCCGTCAAACAGCCGCTCCACCACGATCGAGGGCAGCACCGCCGAGAACTCGGCCGGCATCCAGCAGGAGATCAGGTAGGCCCGGACCAGCTCGCCGAAGCGCAGCGGCACCACTTCGCTGGCGAACAGCCCGGCGTAGGTGGCCTCGGTCGTCTTGAAGATCGAGATTTCTCCTACCGGACGCAGCAGCAGCTTCCACCGCCAGCCTTGGCATATGTAGGTGACGATGTCGGCGGCCACCGCCAGCGGGATCCACGCGTAGTCCAGCTTCAGAATGTACTTGAAGAACCCCCGGACATCGACGCCGTGGAAGACCCAGAGCAGGGCGCACACAGCGATCCCATAGGCGATCGCCAACCTCAGGCGCTCGCTCCCCCGCTCCCGCGGGATCTCCGGTTGTTGCTGTTCGGCCATATTGGCAAAAGCGCGCCAGTGGCCCGGGTCACTGCCTGTTCCAGACGAAGGCCGAGAATTCTTTCAGCGTGCCAAAGCCCATGCGTTCGTAAAGCCGGACAGCATGGCGGTTGGCGGCAGTGACGGTGAGGCTGACGCTGGTAAAGCCCGATTCGCGAAACGACTCGATGCCCCGGCGCATCAACTCGTACCCCACTCCGGTCCCCTGGAATTCCGGTGTCACGCACACCTGGGTGACGTGGCCCACGCCGGGACCAACCACTGAGGTGAGAACCAGGCCGCAAAGCCCGCCGGCCTGCCCGTGGAAGGCCAGCAAGGATCCGGCCCGCTGGAACGAGCCGCAGCCCGGGTAATGAATAATGTTGTGCAAGAAGCGGACGGCGCCGACCTGCGAGCAGTACTGATCGTTGATCTGGCTGTCCACGTGGTTGTGGTAGGCGCGGACAATCAGCTCGGCTGCGGCATCGAAGTAGCGTTCGTCCCATGGAAGGAACTGAATCGGGGCGGTGTCGCGGGCCGGCAGCGGCGGCGCGGAGGCCAACTCCAGCATCATGAACAACCGGCTGTAGGCTTCGAACTGCTCCTGGCGGAACACCGGCTCCAGGGCCCCCGGCCAGAAGGTCATCAGTTGAGCCTCGATGCGGCGAATGCCGGGGGTCCCCTGCATGGTCTCGATGACGTGCGTGAGCAGCCGGCCCTCGGTTGCTCCGCAGTAGGGCCGAGAGACGAACAGATTGCCGATCAGCCCCCTGTAATCTTCGTAAACGAAGAAGCTGTATCCAACGGTGCGGCCGTCGTCCAGCGCCACGTAGCCGGGCAACGACCGAGCATCCACGAAACGGCGGATCAAATCGGCGGAGTTTCGATAATCCCAGCGGAGTTGCTCGCGCCAGACACGAGTTTCTTCCTGGAGCAACGGTTCCAGGTCGTGGGCGCGAAGCTGTCGTAGGTCGAGAATTTCCATGCCGGGCGCCGTGAATCGCCGCCTCCAGTATTGCCCAGTAGCGCCGGCTTGCCTAGTGGAAGTCCAAAGTCCAAGGTCCAAGGTCCAAGGTCGCCAGCCAGTGAGCTTGGACGTGGGACGTCTCACTTTCCCTGCGCTTCGCCCGCCGGCAAGACGCGGCCGTCGGCCGTCACCAGGTAGGGTCCCGCGGCGCCCCGTTTCATTGGATAATCCAGATAGAAAGCCAGTCCATATTCGATCGAGCGGTGGACCCCGGGCATCAGGACGAGCTGCGATGGCGGGATTGCGCGCTGGCGGATGAGGCGCGCCAGCGGGCGTGCCGAGGCCAGCGAGTCGACGGCCGGCGCCACGACAACGATCACCCGCGACAGCACCGCCGCCATCAGCGCGGTGGCCAACAGGCAGGCGGCCAGCCGGCGGCCACGCCAGGCGGCAAAGACGATCAGCACCGCGCCGGCTCCCGTCAACCAGGCCAGCCAGCGGTCCAGGTGCAGCGGGCTGAGCGACTGGAGCGCCGCGCGGGCCCCTTCCGCCAGACTCACCGGCAGCGCCTGCGCCGCCGGCAGCACCAGCGGAAACATCGCCGCCTGCGCCAGAAACACCCAACGCAACCACCGGACCCGCACCGTGCTCATCTGGTTGCCCATCCAGATGGCCAGCGCGGGCGCCGTCATCAGCACGTATCCGGGCAGCTTGCCCTTCGACAAAGAAAAGAAAACGACCACCGGCACGATCCAGGCCAGAAGGAAAACCCGGCGATGATCTTTGCGCAGGCCGCTCCACCTTCGGGTGACGGCTTCCGCCACGATAAGTGATAGGTGGGCGGTCCACGGAAACACCAGCACCGCCAAAATCGGCAGGTAATACCACCACGGTCCCGGGTGCGCCAGTTCCTCGGTCGCGAAGCGGCGGAAATGCTGCCGGATGATGAAGTCCTCGACCAAGCGGTCGCCGCTCCGCACGTAAACCGCAACGTACCAGGGCAAGGCAAGCACCAGGAACACCAACACCGGCCAGGGCGCCAGGACCTGCAGCAGCCAGCGGAATTCCCTGGTGGCCAGGCAGTAGACGAACAGCACCAGCGCGGCCAGCAGGATGGCCGTGGGGCCTTTGGAAAGCACCGCCAGGGCCAGCAAGGCGTAGAAGGGGTAGAGCAGGGTATCGCGCCCGGTCCATACCCAGAGCGCGAGCACCGCCAGGGCGCCGGCCAGGGAGGCGGTGAACAGGATTTCCGGGCTGGCCCCGCGCGAATAAGAGAACCATCCGGCCGAGGAGGCCAGCAGCAAGAGCGCATACCGGGACGTTTCCCCGCGATACAGCCGTCCCACCACCCAGCCGAACAGCGGCAGGAAGGCGGCGCCGAACAAGGCGGCCGGCAGCCGCGCCGCCCATTCGTTGACGCCGAACAGGCGGAACGACGCGGCGGCCAGCCAGTAATACAGCGGCGGCTTCTCCAGCCACGGCTGGCCGTTGAGGCGGGGCGTGATGTAGTCGCCGCTGCGCGCCATTTCGCGCGCCACCTGGGCGTACCGCGGCTCATCCGGTCCCATCAGCCCCACGCTGCCGAGCCCGAAAAACAGCAGGAAGAACGCCGCGACCGCCAGAAAGATGCCGAAACGCATGGTGTCAGGTCGCAGGTTGCAGGTGGCAGGTGACAGGCGCTGGACCGGGCTGTGCCGAGTTCCGACCTGTCACCTGCAACCTGTGACCTGAAACCTGCCAAGCAGTGTACAATGCCGGTTTGCTTCGCCACAAAGCCGAATCCGCGCTGGCTCATGCCATTTTAGGGGTTCTCGGCCAGATGCCGCGGCCTCTGGCCCGCTGCCTGGCCGCCTTCACCGCTGTCCTGATTCAGTGGCTGGTGCCCCGGTATCGACGCGTGGCGCATCGCAACCTGCGGCTGGCGATGCCCCAATTGACCACCGCCGAGCGGCGCCGCCTGGTCCGCGGCATTTATCTGAACCTGGGGCGCATGCTGGCCGAATTCGCGCACTTCCCCGATTACACCCGCGAGAATGTGTCGCGAACGGTGACCTACGACGGCTTCGAGAATTACGCCGAGGCGGTCAGGCGTGGGCGCGGCGTGCTGTTCCTCACCGCGCACCTGAGCGCCTGGGAACTGGGCGCCTTCGCCCAGTCCATTTATGGGTACCCGCTTTCGGTCGTGATCCGCGCCCTCGATAATCCGCTCATCAACGAACTAGTGAACCAGTACAGGATGCTGGGAGGGAACCGGATTATCGAGAAACGCGACTTCCTGCGGGGCATTTTGGAAGCGCTGAAGAACAACGAGACGGTCGGCATCCTGATGGACCAGAACGCCTCGCCGCAGGAAGGCGTGTTCGTGGAGTTCTTCGGCCGCCTGGCCTGCACCTCCGCCGGCATGGCCAAAATCGCGCTGCGCACCGAGGCCGCTGTGGTGCCGGCCTTCACCATCTGGGACGCCGGCCGCAAGCGCTATCGCATCCGCTTCGACGCGCCCCTGGAGCTGATCCGCACCGGGAACAACGGGGCCGATGTCACCGCCAACACGCAGTTGTTCACCAGCGTGCTGGAGAAGTACATCCGCTGCTACCCGGACCAGTGGTTGTGGATTCACCGCCGCTGGAAGACCCGCCCGCCCGGAGAACCGCCGCTGTATTAGGCTGTAGGCTGTGGGCTGTAGGCTGTGGGCTGTCGGCTGTGGGCTGGAGGCGGCCGCTCCAGCCTCCAGCCTCCAGCCTGATACAATGGGGGCAATGGCGGAGCGCTTCCCGGGATACCTTAGGCTGCTGGACAGCGGAGAGCTGGGCGAGCGGGCGGATCAACTGGAGCGGATGCTGGCCCGTTGCACGGTCTGCCCGTGGGACTGCGGCGTCAACCGCCTCCAGGATGAAACCAAGGTGTGCGTGGCCGGGCGGCTGCCCATTGTGTCTTCCTACGCCCCGCATTTCGGCGAGGAACCGGCCCTGAGCGGAACGCACCTGCCGCGGGGGGAGGCCCGGGGCGCGGGCAACATCTTCTTCGGCCACTGCAACCTGCGCTGCGTCTACTGCCAGAACTGGCAGATCAGCCAGAACCTTCGGCAGCGGCCGGCCAACGAAGTGAGCATCGAGCGCTTGACGGCGATGATGCTGGAGCTGCAAGACCGGGGCTGCCACAATATCGGCGCGGTTTCGCCCACGCATTTCGCGCCGCAGATCGCGCGGGCCGTGGAAACCGCCGCCCGCCGCGGCCTGCATCTCCCGCTCGTCTACAATACCAACGCCTATGACAGCGTCGAGGCGCTGCGGCTACTGGAGGGCGTGTTCGACATCTACCTGCCCGACTTGAAGTACGCCGACGACGAGGATGCGCGCCGCTATTCCAAGGCGCCCCGCTACGTTGCCAGCGCGCGGGCGGCCATCAGGGAAATGTACCGGCAGGCGGGCGGCACGGCGATATACGACCAGCGGGGCCTGCTGCGCCGCGGCCTGGTGATCCGCCTGCTGGTGCTGCCCAACGGCCTGGCCGGCCTGCGCCACAGCCTGGAGTGGATTGCCAGCGAGTTGTCCACCTCGGTCACGCTGAGCGTGATGTCGCAGTACTATCCGTCGCACAAGGCCGCCGGGTCCGACCTGTATCCGCTGTTGAGCCGCAAAGTGCGGCCGCGCGAACTCCAGCAGGTCGTGGAATGGATCGACGAACTCGGCTTTGAGAACGGATGGGTCCAGCCGCTGGAAGAGGCCGCTGCCGATTACTACCGGCCCGATTTTTCGAATCGCGCGATGCCCTTCGCCGACGCCCGGGATTTTCAGTAGGCAGTAAGCAGTAAGCAGTAGGCAGTGAGCAGTCGCTGAGAGCCGTCAGCCGCAGGCTGCTGCCCACTGCCTACTGCCTACTGCCTACTGCTTGGTCCTGGGGGGCGAAGGCCACGGCGAGCGTGACCGGATTGCTGCTGCTGCCCGCGGCGATGATGCGGAGGGTATGAGGGCCGCCGGCCAGTTGCGGCACTTGCACGTTCACCTGGTACAGGCCGACGAAACCGGGCGCCAGGCCGGCGAACTCCGGCGACAGGCGGGACCCACTGCCGATTTCCACCTGCACCTGCGCGGTAACCGTCAGCGGCGGCGAGGCGGGCGCCGCCTGGCCGGGGCTGATCTGCCCGTTCACCTGTCCCAATCCGGTCAAAAAGATCAAAACCACCTCGCCTGCTTTAGCCGGCGCCGCGGGCGAGACCAGCACCCCGTTGGCGTGTATGACCGCCGGGATCTGCCCCTGATCGGTGCTGGCCATGAAGATTGCCGGCGCCACGTCGGCAATACTGATCGGAATCTCGCTGAAGCCGTTCGGGGTGGTCACGCGCAGCGTCGCCGCGCTCCTCACATCGAAAGGCAACTGGGCGTTGATCTGGGTGCTGGAAGCGAACAGCAGCGGCAGCGCCCGGTCGTTCAACGTCACGCTCATGCCCGGGAACTGTGTCGGGAGTGGGAGGCCTTCCGCGCGGCCTTCCTCGGCGGCCAGGTACCTTCCGAAAATGCTGAACAAGGCTCCGGGGGAGAGCGCCGGAGCGAAGGAGGCGGCGTTGACGGCCGCATCGACCCGCGGCTTCGGCGCCAGCGTGAGCCGATCGATCTCCTTCCCATCGATGCGGATGGCGCGCAGCGTGATCTGGTAGGGCTGCACCTCCACCCGCATATAATGGTGCACCGATTCGGCGTACGCGGTCATATCGCCGACCAGGGACGGGGGTGTCAGGGGATAGAGTGCGTAGCCGCCGCCCCCCGTGGTGATGTAAACGGTGCCCTCGCCTGCTGCCACGGCCACGTGCTTGCGGATGGGCTTGCTGCGCTGGTAGCTGTGCTCGTGGCCGTTCATGGCCAGGGGCACCTCGTACCGATCTAGCAGGGGCGCGATGTAGTCGCGAATGGCCTTGCACGCCGGGTCGTTTACATTCAATCCGCCGGCGTACGGCGACTCGTGGAAGAACACGATGCGCCAGAACTTGCGGCTGCCGGCCAGGTCCTCTTCCAGCCACTTCAGCATGTAGCCGTCGCCGGCGATGGCGCTGGTAAGCGGCGTGACGGCGTGTACCTTCCACTGTTCGTTGGGCTCGGACGACTCCTTCAGATTGGCGTCCAGCGAGACGAAATGGGCGTTGCTCCAGTCGAACGAGTAGTAATAGTTGGCGTCGGCCGCGGGCACTCCTTCCTTGGGAAACGAATGCAGCGACAAGTAGGGGAACAGCGTCCAGTCCGGCGTGTAGTACTCGTGGTTTCCGGGAGTCAGGAAGAACGGGAGGCTGCGCATCATGTTCCCGTTCAGGCTGGGCCTCGAGCTACCGTAAATGTCGAAATGGTTCGACTGGAATTCCTGGAAGGTGCCGTGCAGGTACGCGATGTCGCCGGTATGAACCACCAGCGAGATATTCGGCTCGCGCATCATCATGGCTGCCAGCGTGCGCTGCTCCGTGGAATTGATGCCGGAGTCGCCGAAGGCGAGATAATTGAAGGGCCCGGTCCCGGCCGTGCGGAAGCGAATCGGCTGAATGGTTGTTCCGGTTCCGTCGGCGATTTCCGCGCCGTCAACAAGGATCTGGTAGTAGTAATCGGTCGCCGGCGACAGCGGCGACAGCTCCGCTTCGTACTGATAGTAGGTAAATACCAGGCCGGTCTGCGCCGGGAGGAAGGCGCGTCTGCTCGCCGCCGCGGTGCGCCACGTTTTCTGGTCGGTGGAATAGCGGACGCTGCCGGAGCCGCTTTCCAGCGTCGCCCACATCACCGTGGCCCGATCGGAAGCCACGTTCTGAAGGTAGGGATAACGGCTGAGTGTCGCCGCCCGGGCCGGCGTGAGGGTGGACAAAACCGCCAGAGCCACGCCGGCCGCGATGCGCACTGCGGCTCTTCTGGAAACCCGACCCGGGCTCGACCCGGCGCCTGCAACAGCACCAGTCACACCCTACTCCGCCGGCCGCCTACTCCCGCGCCGCGCCGCCATGCCGGCGGCAAACCCATGCGCCGGAAGGCGCGCTGAGCGGCCCCCGAGACCCACTCGCTTGTCTCCCCCGTCATAGTACCACAGATCGCAAGATTGCAGCGGCCCCGGCACGGGCCGAAGTGTGCTAAAAAGCACGTTGGACTGCCATGCGAACACTCCGCCACTTCCAGATATCGGCTGCTCTCTTTCTTGCTTTACCCGCGGCCCTGGGTGCCTATTCGCCCCCGGAGGACACCGCCGGGCCGCTCTCGGTGCGGATCGAAGGCCCGGCGGTGATCGCACAGGCCGGCGCCCCGGCGCCCATCACCGCGGTGCTGGAAAACAAGGGTGACGCGGCGCTGCAGGGCACGTTGCGGGTTGAACTGATCGACGGCTGGCGTGCCGAGCCGCCAGGCGCCATCACCTTCTCCATCGGGCCGCGGGCTGCAGCCCGGTACTCTTTCACGGTCACGCCGGCGGCGGGCAGCTACAGCGCTCACTACCCCATTCACGTATTTGCCGAATTCCAAGCGGCCGGCCAGAAGCTGGTGGCTCATCCCGTGCTCATTGTGGAAACGCGGCTGCCGCGCCCGCCGCGCGCCCAGCCGGCGGCCGAATGGAAACCGATAGAGCTGCTGGCCGGCCGGGGCATGGCCTTGTGGCGCTTGCCGGCCCGCCGGGCGGTGATCCAGGTGTTCGGCGCCCGGCCGCTGGTCATGCCGGCCGGCTGGCAAGGTTCAGAAGAGCAGACGCGCGCCTCCGTGCAGTTCGGCCTCCGCGTGGACCGCGGCGGCGCGCGGGAAGCGATCGGCATTCATCCGCCATACAGCCAGGGGCGCGCAGGAACGGCCCTGGTCGAATTCCCGCTGCGGCTGCCCCAGTCGGCGCCGCTCAAATTGCGTTTCGCCAATGCCATTCGCGATCACACTCCGCCCAAGGAGCGGCCCAGCGATGGCGTGACCTTCCGGGTGCGCGTGGTCGCTTTTGAGGCGCCGGCCGGGGCGCAGGGCGACGTGCTGTTTGAGCGCCACACCGACGCCAAGACCTGGCAGGAGGGGGAAGCCGACCTGGGGCGCTTCGCGGGGCGCGACATCCGCCTGCAACTGGAGTCGCATCCCGGGCCCAAGAACGACACCAACTGCGACCAGTCGTACTGGGCCGAGCCGGTGGTGGTGGCCGGCACGCCGCCCGCCGCGCCGGCCTTTCCGCCTTCCGCCGCGGCCGCCTCGCGCCTGCTGGGGCGCCTCCAGAGCGCCCGACTCGGGCGCGCCGGGCAAGCCTGGGAAGTTCGCCTCTGGCCGGGCCGGCGGGGCCTGCTGGATTCCGTGATCGCTTTTGGGCGCGATGGTGACGACCTGTTTTTGCAGGGCTTCCGCGTTCGCGTCCTGGACGACGCGCTGGAGGATTGGCGCTCCCCGGCCGCTTTCGTCGAGGCCCGCGAGGAGGCGGCGGCCGGTCGGTATCGCGTCCGCCACCGCTTCCAGAGCTGGGCCGGCGGGTTTGATCTGGTGGGGGAATTGTGGACCGAGGCGGGCGCCCTCCGCGCTCACTTCCGGCTGGAAAACGCGCCGGCGGCGCGGCCCTGGCTGGCCGTGTACCTCGAAGACGTGAGTGCCGGGCGCTGGAGCCAGGCCGCGCGCCGCGTTTACGCCGGAGCAGGCAACGTGCTCCAGGAACCGCAGGCCTTCTCGCTGGGCTTCGATGGCCACCGGCTTTCCACCTCGTTCGTGGGCTTTGATTTTGCCAACGGCCTGTCGCTTCTCCAGGCCGTCGATGTGCCGCCGACGCGGCTGGAGGTGGATCCGGCCGCCGGCCTCTACACCTTGCACGCGGCGCACGAACAAACCCTCACCTTCATTCCCGCCGCCAACGTCTGGGAGGCGGTCGCCGCCTGGCGGGAGACCAACGGGCTGCAGGCCGCACCTGGAGTCGCTTCGCTGGCGGGCCGGTTCGTGTTCGACCTCTGGGGCGGCCGCTACGGCGAGAGCGCGGCCGCCTTGCGGCACGCCGCACGCTACGGCCTGCGCGACGCCCTGGTGGTCTGGCACAACTGGCAGCGCTGGGGCTATGACTACCGCCTGCCCGACATCTATCCCCCGAACCCGAAGCTTGGCACCTTTGAAGAATTCCAGGATCTGGTGGCCGCGGCCAGGCAGAACGGGATGCTGTTCGCCCCGCACGACAACTACATCGACTTCTATCCCGATGCCGAGGGCTTCTCCTACGAGCAGATCGCGTTCCACAAGGACGGGCAGCCGGTGAAGGCCTGGTTCAACAAGGGCCGCGAGGCGCAATCCTACCGCTGGAGCACGGAGCGCCTGCGGCCCTACCTGGAACGCAACTTGCGCCTGATTCGCGGCGGCTTCGCTCCCACCGCCTTTTTCATCGACGTCTGGTCATCGATCGGCCCGTACGACTCGTGGACGGCCGACGGGCGCTTCATCGACCGCGTGGTCACCCGCAATACGTGGGGTGAGGCCTTCGATTGGATCCGCCGCTACCTGGGCAACAACGCCCCGCAGGTTTCCGAAAGCGGCCATGACCAGTTGATCGGCCGGCTCGACGGCGCGCAGACCAACCACCTGCGCGTCGATGTGCCGCCGGCGGGCGAGTACGGCTGGGCCACGTGGCCCATCCGCTGCGCCGACGCCGAGCGCATCCCGTGGTTCGACGCCGCCCACCACGACCGCTTCGTGCTGCACGGCGCCGGCTACGAGACCCGCTACGCCGCCGGGCTGGACCGCAACGCGCACGGCATGTACAGCGATGACTACATGGCCACCGAGGTGCTCACGGGGCATCCGGCGATGGTCAGGGCGCCGTTCGGGCGCGACGTGGTGCGCAAGTACTGGCTGCTCGACGGGGTGATGCGGGCGCTGGCGCTGCGGCGCATCCGCTCGGTGGAGTTCGCCGCCGGCAACCTTCATCGCCAGCACATCACCTGGGATGACGGCGGGGAAGTGTGGGTGAACCGCGGCGCCGACGATTGGACCGTGGCCGGACACTCGCTGGCCCAGTACGGCTTTTACGCGCGCATCCCGGCCGGCAAGGGAAACGCGGAAGCGGCCGTGGAGCGGCTGGGCGGCGCGGTCGTCGAATGGGCGCGCTCACCCGACATGCTGTACGTGAACCCACGCGCAGGCGGTCCGGTCAGCGTCGGGGCCTTGACCGCCGCCGGCGCGGTGCGCCTGGCCTGGGACGGCAAGAATGCCTCGCTGACGCCATTGCCGGAAAGCGCGGCATTCGATGTTCGCCTGCGCTGGGCGCTGCTGCCGTGGCGCGCGGCGCTGCCTGCGCAGGCCGAAGCCATCGACGAAAGCGGCAAGGTGCTGGAGACGTCCCGCCTGGCCGGAGAGGGCACCGACGTTATGCTGTCGCTCAATCGCGGCGTCTTCGCCTATCGCCTGCGGCAATGAGTCTTTGCTAAGATGGCGCCGCTTTGTGAAGCGACTTGTCTCATGTCTCGGGCTTCTCGTTTGTGCCGCTGTTGGTGCGCGGTGTCAGTCAGCGCCGCCCACAGCGCCTGCCGCGCAAGAGCATGAGCCCGGGTTCATAATCCGGACGGAAACGAAACTGGCCCTGGTGAATTTCCACGTCGTTCAGAAAAACAGGTATGTCGATGACCTGCGGCCCGAGGACATCCAACTGCTCGAAGACGGGAAACCGCAAAAGCTGGCCGTCTTCGAGGGCCCGCGGAGCGGGCGGCGCACCCCGGTGGAAATCCTGCTGTTGTTCGACGCCAGCCTCAGCGTGATGAACATCGGCCTGCTGGACCCTTTCGCTATCAAGGAAACGCTTCTGGACGGTATCGGCGAGCACGTCAGTGTTGCTGTGTACGCCTTCGCAAACCGCTGGAAACGATTCGTAAAGCCGACTCGCGAGATCTCTCAATTGAAGTCGGCCCTCAACGGGGTCTTCGACTTCACTCATGCCGGCACCAGGCTCTACGAGAGCATCATTTCCACCGCCCGCGACGCGGCCGAATCGGGCGGCAACGCCTCGCGATTGATGGTTGTGTTTTCCGACGGTTTCGCGACGACGAAGATGCCGCCCAGGGACGCGGCGCGCACGGCTGCCTTCTATGGCGTGTCGCTTTATCCGGTGGTGCTCGGTCATCAGCGGGTGCTGCGGCAGGCGGTGGGCGGGGGCGGCGGCGGACCCATGGGGCAGAGGGGCATCCCAGATGCCAATACGCTGAACCGGCAGGCCGACGCCCGCGACAAGGAGATGCAGATCCAGGAGTTCGCCGACTTGGGCGAGCTAACCGGCGGGCGCAGCTTCGACCCGCCTGTCGTGAACAGTGTCATCGTTCGCCAGATCATGCGCGCCGTCGCCGTCCAGGTGCAGATGCAGTACGTTGCCGGCTACTATCCCATCTCCGCCGGCGAGAAGCGCACCCACCACACCCAAGTCAAACTAGTCCGCAAGGATGCCGGCAGACTGCGCGGCGGAGTGCGCACTGTTCTTCACTGAGAGCCGCAGCCGCGGATTTCGCAGATTACATGGAATGCAATCTGTGCAATCGGTGAAATCTGCGGCCAGCAGCTTCAAAACGAGAAATTGAGCTGGCTCAGGAAGCGGAACGTGGGGTTCGCGCCACGCGGCAGTGGAACGAACAGGTTTTCGGCCGGGTTGCTGGCACGGCGCTGGTGCTGCACGAACAGCAGGTTCTCCCATTGCAGAAAGCGCGCTAGGCCCAGGTCGAAGCGTATGCCGTGGACCGCGATGTTGGTGCCGCTGCCCGTCCCCACGTCGTCATCTGTGAACTGGGGGAGCAGCGAATTCGCGTCTTTGATCAGGTATTCGTAAAGGAACCTCACGTCGCCTGCCCGGCGGATGTCGCCGACGTTCGCCCCGATCAGCACGGCATCGCGCAGCTTGTCGGCGCCGACGTTGCGGGCCAGCCTGACATCCAGCCGAGCCGGCATTTCCCGCCCGCGCAGCATCCAGCCGTCATGTTGCAGCCGGTAGCCCAGATGAACGATCTGAAAATGCGGTGCGTAGTAGCGGGCCCGATCCGGTGTGGATGTGGCCGAGCCTTGTTCGTTGATGGGGCCGGAGAGCGAAACGCCGAGCGTCGGATTGATGAGCACCGGGAAACCCGAGGCCAGGGAAGCGAGCTGGATCTGGTTGGGGTTTCGGAAGAGCTGAACGTCGGACGTCACCTCCTGCTTCCACCGGCTGCCAAGGCTGCCCTCGGCGAAGAATCCGGGATGGAACAAAGCGGCGTCGCGCACTTTCTTTCCGGGCTGGAATCCGGCCGCGACCAACGGTGAAGAGGCGGGCAGCACGGCGATGTTGGGATTGCTGAGCAGGTATTCGCCGGCCCGGAACTCCACGCTCTTCAGCCCCAGCGGGCCATTGGCCAGCGGCAGGCGGGCGATCTGTTGAAAACCGTTGAAGCGAACATCGTCATCCCAAACGAAGCGAGTGCGACGCACGAACACCTCTGGCATGCGCCCGGCCCGCATCGAGAAATTTTTGTGCGGGTGGAAATCGACCCAGGCTTCCGCCACGGAAAACGGGTGCTTGGTGTTCATGCCCGCCATATCCTGGTCGTTGGTGAGCGGGTTGTTCAGCGTTCCCGTGGAAAGCTGCATGTGAACATCGAAGCGGCGGTCCAGGCTGCGGTCTGCGTTCAGGCGCAGCCGGTAGCGGCCCCGGACGTTCTGCAGTGGGCCGGCGAACTGGTTGGAGGAGCGCAAGGCGGCGTCGAAGCGCAGGCGGAAGTCGCCGCTGAACTGAATCCCCGCTACCGCCTGTCGGTCGGCGGCAGCCGGAGGCTGGAGGCCGGAGGCTTGAGGCTGGAGGCTCTGGGCTGCGGGCTGTGGGCTGTAGGCTGTAGGTTGGGGCTCCTCCAGCCTCCGGCCTCCAGCCTCCAGCCTCCAGCCTGTTCTCCGCCAGGGTCGCGCGCAGCCGCTCGATGTCGGCGCGCTGCGCCTCCACCTGGCTGGTCAATTGTTCGACTTTCGCTTCGAGCCGCTCGAGCAGCGCCTTCAGTCGGGCGCCCGACGGCTCCTGGCAGGCGGCAGGGATGGAAACAGCGAATGCGGCCAGCAAGACCGCAGCGATTGTGCGCATTGAATCACTCCCGGAAATTTCAGGTTCCCAAACTTGAAACTTGAAGCCTGGAACTTGGAACTTCTACCTGCGGCGGCGCGTGGGCGCCGGGGGCGGCGCCAGCACCTTATCGATGACCGCCTGCGCCAGCGGCGCCATGATCTTGTAGCCGGCGGCGTTGGGGTGCAGGCCGTCGTCGGCCAGTTCGGCCTTCAGCAGGCCCTTTTCATCGGCCAGCGCCGAGAAGTAGTCGAGGTATTCGAAACCCTTCGCCTTGCAGTAGGACTGCAGCCAACTGTTGATCTCGCGGATCTTCTCGGGAGGCCGCTGCGGCGTTTGCGCCGGCCGGTCCCGGGCGTAATCGCTGACCGGCAGGATGGAGGCGAAAACCGGCTTGATGTCGTTGGCGCGCGCCAGGTCCCCGATCATCGACAGGTTGTTCTCGATCACCTCCACGGCGACGCCGCGCGCCAGGTCGTTGGTGCCCGCCAGCACCACCATGGCCGCCGGCTTCAGGTTCAGCACGTCGGCCTTCATGCGGCCCAGCATCTCCCCGGTGATCTGGCCAGAGATGCCGCGGTTGACGTAGGGCTTATCAAGGAAGTACTCGGCCAGCTTCCAGCCGTCAGTGATGGAGTCGCCGAGAAACAGAACCCGCTGTTCGCCGGAGGCCGGCGGGGGCAGCTTCTCATTGGCGGGCGCGTAGCGTGCCAGGTTGTCGCGGTCGGGGTTGCGTGTGCGGCGCTCGACCGCGGCCAGCAGGCCCCGCAGGTGGCTGTCGAGCCGCGCGGCGATACTGTCCAATTCCTCGGTTGCCTTGGTCGCCGGCAGGGCGTGCAGCATGGCCTGGTGTGCCCGCACAAATTGCAGCAGCTCGTAAACGTCCGCCGTATGGTTCCAGCCGCGCGGGCTGTGCAGCCGCTCCATCAGGGGAATCAGCTTGTCCTTTTGCCCCGGCGCCGCCGGCCCTCGTTCCACGACCGCGGCCGCTTCTTCATACAGCTTCTGGGCCTGCGTGGAGCCGAGTTGCGCGGCTGCCGGCCCGGCCATCAACGAAAGGAGAATCAATGCAAGCAGAAGCCTGCGCATGGTGCCTCCCATTCAAGTGCGGAATGCGGAGTGCAAAAACTCCACACTCCGCATTCCGCACTCCGAATTACAATGTTCGACATGCCGCCGAACTTCCCGGAGCTGCTGGCCCTGGCGCTGGCCTCGGCGCTGGCCTCCGGTTTGAACGCTTATGCCAGCGTGGCCATGCTCGGCCTGCTTCAGCGCTATGGCGCCATCCATCTGCCGCCGCCGCTCAGCGGGCTGGCCAACGATTGGGTGATCGGGGTGGCGCTGGTGCTGTTCGCGGTGGAATTCGTCGCCGACAAAATCCCCTACTTCGACAACATCTGGGACGCGATTCACACCTTCATCCGGATTCCCGTGGGAGCGGGCCTGGCCGGGGGCATGTTCTCCGGCCAGCCTGCCCACTGGCAGGCGCTGATGACGGCGGTGGGGGCGG
>Ga0315279_10004994_pt1 | contig 17475 bp, 7 predicted proteins | sample YL17G06_20_MG_FD_203694 | JGI IMG/M metagenome (GOLD analysis project Ga0315279, IMG submission 203694) | Sediment microbial communities from Yellowstone Lake, YNP, Wyoming, USA - YL17G06_20 | ecosystem: Environmental > Aquatic > Freshwater > Lake > Sediment | place: USA: Wyoming | collected... | reverse complement strand
GCGAGGTCCTGGTCGCATCCAAGAAGCAGAAGGGGGCCCTGGACAGCGTCTTCGTCCAGGACCCGGCCATGGTCCTCGACAAGGGGGCCCTTGTCTGCAGGATGGGCAATAAGGTGCGGCGCGTGGAGGAGAAGGCCGCCGAGGAGGACCTGAAGGCCATCGGTGTCCCGATCAAATGGCGCATCAAGGCCCCGGGCACCGTCGAGGGCGGGGACTGCCTCTGGTTGGATGGTAAGGACCTGGCCGTCGGCATCGCCTACAGGACGAACATGGACGGGGCCAGGCAGCTGCAGGAGCTCCTCAAGGGCACGGTCACCGTCCATACGGTACACCTGCCCCACTGGGAGGGCCCGGAGACCTGCTTCCACCTCCAGAGCCTTGTATCGATGGTGGACCGGAGGACGGCCCTGGCCCACAAGAAGATGCTGCCCGTTGTGTTCCTTCACAAGCTGAAGGAGCTGGGCATCGACATCATCGAGGTCGTGCCCGAGGAGTTCGACGGGCTGGCGCCAAATGTCCTGGCCCTGAGGCCGGGCAGGGTCATCATGCTCGCGGGATACCCGAAGACCAGGGGCAGGCTCGTCAAGGCCGGCATCGATGTCATAACCTTCAAGGCCCCGGAGCTCTGCAGCAATAGGACCGGCGGCGCGACCTGTTTGACAAGGTCGATACTAAGGGACCGCCCGAGAAGGTAGGCCGTTCTTTCGTCTCAGGTCCTCATCCAGCCGAGCTTGTAGAATATCCAGGCCACGCAGCCCATCATGATGAAGGTCATGGACACGATCTGCCACACGTGGACCGGTATGGGCACGCCCAGCACGTTCATACCCAGCAAACCACTGACGAGGCTCGGGATGAGGGCCAGGCAGGTGATGACCGCTATGACCCTCATGACCTTGTTCATCTCGTAGGAGGTCATGTTTATGTGCAGCTCGATGATGGACAGCAGGTTCTCCTTGGAGTTCTCCGTTGTCTCGTAGAGGTATCCCGTCTCGTCAAGGAGGATATCGAAGATCTCCTCCCATGATCGGTCGAAGCCCTCGAGCGGGGCGCGCTTCGATGTGATCGTCCCTACGACCTCCTTCAGGTGATGCAGGGACGAGGATATCTTCGTGACCTCTTTTTTAAGCTCGAATGTCCGCTCGAGGAAGTCCTTGGGCGTCTCTCCCCTCGGCACATTCTGAAGGGTGATGAGCTCCCGCTCGATCTCGCGGACCACATCCTTGTACATCTCGATGACGTAGTCCAGTACGGCATAGAGCACGGTTACGACTAGGGCCTTGTCGCCCTTGGACCTCTTCCTGGCGTTCTCGAGTATGGTCTCGAAGGCCTCGATCTTCTGTCTTGAGATTGTGACGATGTTGGAACCGGCGCAGACCACGAGCAGGCCGTGTTTCGTCACGGTAATGTATTTCTTGCCTTCCGTTGGGAAATCGATCTGGCCTGCCTGGAGGAACACCAGGGAGGAGCTTGGGAGGTAATCGATCCTGGGATAGGCCTCCTCGACGAGCTTGCTCTCGAGGAGCAATTGCGGTATGTCAAGGGCCTTGCTGAGGCCGACTATATCGACATCGGAGACCCCCGAGATGTCGATCCAGGTCTGTTTCGGGTCCTTGAGATAGGTGGTGAGATCGGCAAACTTGATCCCGTCCTTGACATTGCCCAGGGAACCGTCAACGGCCCGGATCTCCATGGTGGAAACCTTGGAGGCCTCTTGGATGGCTCCTGCTTCACCATGCGTCCGCCGTTCTATGGTCCTACTGCCCACGGTCAGGAGCCTTAGTATCCTGAGCAGCCTGAGGAGGATTATGGAATGTGTGCCCGTGATGCCGAGTATGGGGAAGAGCTCGAGGAGAGGGAGGGTTATAACTATCAGGTCCAGGATGTGCCAGAAGTTCGTGAAATGTGCCTTGCGATCCTTGGCGAGATAGAGCTTGGAGAAATATTCTATGTAGAATATGGCCAGGATGACGAGGTTTGATGCGTTGAGGAAGTCATGGACTTCCTGAGGAAGTGGAAAGAAGGTCGGAAGGAGGACTATGGGTATCATCATGATGGCCAGGAATATCATGAGGCCGTCGGAGAGGACCATGTCGACCGTCGTTCGTGCGTCCAGTTTCGGGTCGCTAACTAGGATGGCCTTGGTTGCGGGACTCCCCTTCTGTCCCTTGTCCCCCGTAGGTCTCCCCTTTTTCATCCTGACCTTCTCTGCCATAGGCTCCCTTCGTCCGGTTTCCTGTTCCCTCTTCGGTTCTGTAGCTTCATCACTTATACGCATATAATATCTTTTTTTCCGAAAGGACCATCCGGTTCGGCCCGAAGGGGGCAGTTCTCTTTTAATTATTTCACAAATGCGCAATGAATTGGTTGATTATTGCTATGAGTGTTCATTTTAATTGAATTTGTTTACCGTTTTGACCGAAAATATTAATTTTGTTCTGCCCATATCCCTCCCAAGAGGCCGTCATGACATGAAGCTGCCCGAGTTCCTTGAGAAAAAACCGAAAACGGACATTTTTATATCGGACCTGCGGATCGCGAGCAACCAGTTCCGGATGGGGGAGCGGTTCAGGTTCGTGATTGCGTACTCCTCATCACTAGACCTCCCTGTGAACTCTGGCTACACGGCCATCCAATGTCGGGAGTTCGTCATGCATATGGAATACCCCGCCGACCCCGATACACCACCATATGAGCAGTGGGACCGTAATTACCTATTTCGGCAGGCCTACCCGACCGGCCCCGGGCAGATCGGCCCGGCAAGGCCTTATGTCATCGAGGGCGACTTCACCATACCTTTGGACGCGGGGTGGACGATCCCGAACAAGATGGAGTGGGAGATCCTGACAGGCATAGAGGTCGATGGACGACTAATCAAGCAGATATTCGGCATCACGGTCCTGCCGATAAAACTCGTCGGGGCCAACCCAAATGGGCCGGCATCGATACCGGGGTGATACCACGGGCCTGAGCTTTCTTGAAAAACATCGAGAAGCGAACACCAGAAAGATCCCGCTGACAGGGGTCTTCGAGATAAGGAGCCTTCCAATGGGTCAGGGAGCGGATGGTCCCGTCACGACGATCCTGCTCGAGAAGGATTATGTTGTCGATCTTGTGTTGGAGACCACTAAATCTGTCATGCTCAAGAGGTTGACGATGGGGCTCAAGCAGAACGATGACAACGTTCCCATTTACCAAATCAGCGGGTATTATCATGCAGAGAACCTGACTATCGAGAGGAACAGGCCGTTCAAGGCGCTCGTTCCCTTGAGATTGCCATTTAACGTTTGCCCGACCATCAATACGAAGTTGACGAAGATCAATTACCATTATCTGCTCGAGGTCGTGACCCAGGGCCTGATCGGGACCACTGCCCACTATAACCTTCCGATCAAAATAGGTTCGGGCCTTGTTCTGGCCGACAAGAACACTGGATACCTCCCGTTCATCAACTGGAGGAGGTCTTTGGACATCACTGACCAGGGCAATTACAGATAGAGCCATTCTTTTTAAATCGCTGGCCCATACACACACGATGACCATGAAGCCCGAGACCACGGCACGGAAGGAGACCCCTTCACGCAAGCTGGACCGGAAGATATTGCTCTCGATGTCCAAGGACGAGCTCGTTGACCTGCTGTTCATGCAGATGCGCGTCCTATGGACCGTCGACGGGCTCTATTACCTTGGCATAGAGGATAAATTCGGCATCGAGGCCGCCACTAACATAGACGCAAAGGCCTGGATGGTCCTCGGAAAGTTAGAGTGCCGGAGGCTCCGGGAGACCACAGGGCTAAAGGGCGACGACATGGGCACCTTCGAGCGCCTCCTGAGGCTGACCTCCTGGGCCCTTGACCTCGAGGACAAGGAGCTTGAAAGGAAAGGGGACGTGCTGGTCCTGCGGAACACCAAGTGCCGCGTCCAGGGCGCGAGGCTTTCCAAGGGCCTCGCCGAGTTCGGCTGCAAGGCCGTCCGTTCCGGATACCTCGAGGAGTTCGCCAAGGAGTTCAACTCGCGGTTCAGGATGACCTGCAAGGTCTGCCCGCCGGGCAAGCACCCGCAGGACCTATGGTGCGAGTGGGAGTTCAGGCGCGAGGCCTAGAACTCCCCAAGGTCCTCGACCGTCTCGAACTCGGTCTCCTCCGCCTCTTCAGCGGGTGGCGGCGGCCTCTTCGGATAGCGCCTTTGCCCGTCCTTCGGCTTCTCCCAGCCTTCCTCACCTTCGAGGCCGTCCATCAGTTCCTTCTCCTCGGATTCCTCCTCGCTCAGGCCACCGCCGGACTTTGTCGTTGGCCCCTTTGGGACGTAGTACTTCTTGAAGTAGATCACCGTCCCGATGTCACCGACGATACCTAGGATGGCCACGACGACGAACAATATGTAGTACGGTGTGTAGTCCGTCACCTGTTTCCTAGCTACCTCCAGCACGCGGATGTTCGCGTTCCCGGCCTTGTCCGTGGAGGTGATCGTGAAGCTGTTCTTGCCGACCTTCAGGCCCTTCTTCACGGTGAAGTTCCCATCGGCGCCCATGACCAGCGGCTTCTTGTTCAAGGTCAGGTTGGCCCCGACCTCCGTCCTTCCCAATATGGTCAGCTTATCACTCGTCGTCGAGAAGACCACCGCGGGAGGTTTGATGAGCACGAGGTCCGGTTTCGCCGTATCGAGCGTCACGTTGAACTGGAAGAGGTTCCAGTTCCCGGCCAGGTCCACGGCCTTGACGGTTATGATGTTCTTACCTTCCTGAAGCTTCACCGCTCCGTCGGCCTTCCCGCCGAAGGTGCTCACGGGCTGGCCGTTGAGGAAGAAGGAGACCTCCTCGTTCGATGAGACCGTGACCGTGATGGTGGATCTGTTCACGAATTCTCCCGGCGTTGGATGCAGCAGCTTGATCTCAGGTGGGGTCGTGTCCCTGATGACGATAAGGTCACGCTCCAGGGTGCTGTTCCCGTCCTTTGAGATGGCCTTGGCATGGACCTTGTTCTGGCCCTCGGTCAGACCAAGGATGTAAGTGAAGGTCCCGTTGAAATCGACCTTGACCGGCTGGTTGTTTATCACGAGCTGGGCACCCTGGTGCACCTTCCCGGAGACCGTCACCTTGGTCAGGTTCGTGACGTAACCGTCCAGCGGATGGTATATCTGCAGGAGGGGGTTCGTGAGGTCGACCTCCACTAGATATATCGTTATATTCGAGTTGCCCCGGGTATCCGTGCCTCGTATCTTGACCGCCACCTGCGGCCCTTCGGGCAACGTCATGAGGCCCGACCAGGATGTGGTCCCGTTGGCGGTGAACCAGTTCTTGCCGTCCAGGCTGATCTCCACCATGGCCACCGATGACCCCTCGTCATAGGCCGTGCCGGTGAACAGGACGCTTCCCGTGTACATGACCTCCCCGGGGAGCGGTGTCGTCACCTTTATCACGGGCGGCTTGTCGTCGTTCATGGTGATCCTGACGGACATGGACGTCCCGACATAGACGCTCTTGCCGACAGTCAGGTGGTTCACGCTCACCGTGATGTCGGTGGGCGTCAGCATCGCGTAGCCGCTCGGGTCGGGGCCCTTCTGCTGGTACTCCCGCACGATGAACCTTGGGGAATCACCCTGGGCGTCGGTGTGGCCCACCTGGACCGAATGGCCCTTGTCCGTCACGTTCACCGTGGCCCCGTTGACGGGCTGGCCGTCGTTCCAGACGACCGTGACCTTGAGATACCACATCACCACGAGGAGGCTGGCCGGGTCATGGATGTCGCACTTGGCGAAGGTGACAGTGCTATCGAGCAGCCTGGCCGTGGACCTGATGAGGATGATGTCCTTGTCGCTGCTGGCATTGAACGACCCGGAAACCAGGTACACCTCGCTGTCCTCCAGCCACATCCCGTCCGTGTTGGCGTTGAACCTCAATCGGTAGGCCTCGATATTGGCAGTGACCACATGGAGGCCGACCTGGTTATCCTCGAAGTAGATGTCGGTCAGGTAGGCCTTGTCCGTCCGGACCTCGAGCCCTCTTATGTTCCCGGTCATGCCCCGTCCGCAGTGGCGGAATGTGGCATTGGATATCTCGAGGTAGCTGCCGGGCTCCGCTGTGAAGTAGTAGCCTTTGTCGTGGAAGTAGGCCGAGACCACGTTCTCGCGCATTATCAGCTGGCCCCCGGTCATGACGATCAGGCCGGACCCGCCAGGTGCATCGGACCAGAACTCCAGGTTGGACCTGAGCAGGTAGAGCTGCCCCCCGTCGGAGACCACCAGCTGGCCGTGTATCATGAATATGTTATCCTCATTGATCAGCTTCCTCGTGTAGTTAATCATCACATGCGTGCTCGATTCCGTGGTGTAGATCCCGAAGACCTTGTTAGAGGAGATGTTGCAGTCCAGTATGTCGAAGCTCGACCCGCCCAGCTCGAAGATGCCGTCCTTGTTGTTGACTATCCGCGAATCCCTCACGACGAGCTTGGTCCTATCGACCTGGATGCCGGTCTCGTTGCTGTCCTCGATCCTGGATGACAGGACAGTCAGGACGGAGGTCTGGGAATAGATGCCCATGGTGTTGTTAAACAGGTAGGACCCATCGACCGTTATCGTCCCGTCCACGGTGGTTATCGCGGTGGCATTGATCGACCCGAAGGTGCAGTCCTTGACGTTCAGGGTCCCATTGTTTACCTCCACGCCGGCCTGGCCACCATCGAAGGTGGAGGAGGTCAGGACGACAGTGGCGAACTGGATCTTGAAGGGCGCTTGGTTCCTCTCGAAGGTCAAACCGTCGATGTAGTTCTTTATGTACCTTGTAGCTTTGTTACCTGTGACCTCGACCGCAAGCTCCTGGCTCCCGGTGATGTAGAGGCCATGGACCGAGGCCGAGGCCTCCCCCCGAAGCCGGAGGCCGATCTTGTTGTTGACGAACCTGGCATCAGTGAGATACAGGCTACAGTTGGATGAATAGTAAGCTTCCTTGTTGTCGTAGAACCTCAGCCCATTAAGGATGACGTTGCTGTCAAGGGTCGTCAGACCGTCCACTGTATTGTTCGAGAAGATATCGCCGTCCATGGTCACCGTCGAGTCTCCGAAATAGAGACCGTCCTCGTCCTTGGTGAAGTTGTTGTGGTCCAGGGTCATCACGGCCTTGAAAGCGGAGAGGCCCGTGCCAGAGTTCGAGAAGGTGTTGTTCGACAACCAAGCTACGGAATTCTGGATCCAGACACCATATTGGCCGTTCCCGTCGATCCTGTTCCCTATCATGCGCACGTAGGACCCGAACTGTGCGAACAGGCTGTAGTTCGCACTGAACGAGATGGTGTTGTTGACAACCGTGGCCCTACCGCCCCAGATGTTCATGGACTTATTGCCCAGCACGAACGTATTATCGGCGATATAGGCGTCGGTGTAGAAGTTGACGTCGATCCCATCGTAGTTGTTCGAGAATTTGTTGCCTATTATCTTGGGTTTGCTGTTCGTGACGTTGATCCCGCGCGTATTGTCGTCGAAGGTGTTCCCTTTGACGATTATGTGGGCCTCATAAAGTACTATGGCAGAGCCGGCCCTGTATATTGTTGGGGCCACGAAATGCTTGAACGTGTTCCCTTCTACCACCAGGGACTCGTCCGCGAAGGAGACATCGAGGCCATATCTGCCGTAGAGGAACTGATTTCCTTTTATTATCCCAGAGGAACCGGATATCGAGACATGTCTCGTATAGTTCTCCTGAGGATTTTGAAAGGTGTTACCCTCGATATCGACCGTCGATGAGGCCACCCTTATCGCGTAGTTCTCAAAATATTCGATGTCGTTGTTCAGGATCTTGACGTTCGAGCCGGAGCCTATATAGACGGCGGAGTTGTTGTAATTATATATCTTGTTGCCCTTCACCGTCGTTGTGGAGGTCACGAGGTATATGGCGTTCAATTGCTTGGAATCGGTCTCGGTCCACAACGGGCCGTTCAGGCTGTTCCCTTCGATGGTCCCGCCACACTCGTACATGTAGATCGTGTAATCGGCCATGTGATGGAAGTTGTTGCCCTTGATGATGGGAGAGGCGAAATAGCCCCGGATACCGTCCAGATGGTATTGGATGATGTTCCCGGTCAGGGTCGGCGAGGCCGATTGAATGTAGACGGCATAGCGATTGTTGTGGATGTTGTTGGTGGTGAGGGTCGCGTCCGCCCTGAGGAGGAAGACGCCTCTATCCACATTGTCGTGGATCTCGTTGTTCTTTAACGTCGGGGCGGCATCGGTCACGAAGACCCCGTCACCGTTCGTGAGGACCTTGTTGTCATAGAATGTGGGCTTCGCCGCGTTGCCGGCGATGAAGATGCCGAAACGATTGGAGGAGAAGGTCGAGTTGTCTATCGTCGGTGAAGCTCCCTTGACATAGATACCGGCATAGCCGTTCCTGAAGGTGCTCTTTGTGATGGTCACTTGGTTGGATTGGACCCGCATCCCGATGGCGTCGTCGGGGCTGATATCGTAGCCGCAGTACTCGACCGTGCTGCTGCTTATCTGGACAGTGGCGCTCATTTCGATGAGGAACTTGTAATGGAAGGACGTGACCGATGCTGTTATGGTGCTTCCGCCGAAGATGTTGAACGTCCCTCCGGTCCTGACATTGATGGTCCTTTGGCCTTGGGATGCGCTCGCCATCCGGACCTGGACGCCGTTCAGCGTGAGGTTCCCGTTGTTCTGGACCTCGATGTTGCCGTTCACGGTCCAAGGCCCGGCGGTGGGCGTGCATATCTCGCCGGTATAGATTATCCAGTCCCCGTTCGCGGGCGGGTTCGGCATGGTGCACGCGGCAGAGGCCCCGCTGGAACCGACGAATGTCATGACCAGGACGGTCACCAGGGCCAAAAGGGCCAGGCAGGGGACCAGCAGGAGCAATCGCGTGCGGTCGTTCATCGGCGACCACCCCCCGGGGCTGTCCCGTCGCCGTTCCCATACTCGATCTCGAACTCCGGAGCGCCCTCCTCGACGACGATCGGTGCCTCCTTGGGGGGCCTCCTCGGCATCATCCTTTGCGGGGGCCCGGCCTGCTCCTTGATGGGCCCCTTCTTGGACCCTTCCTCTTTCCCTGCAGCGGCCTTGTCAAGGCCGCTCTTCTTTGCCTTCAGATAGTTGTGCCGTGTGAGGAAGGTCCATTGCACGACGAGGACTATCACCGCCACCAGGGCGAGCCACGGTATGAAGTCCATGGCCGCCGCGGCACCCGTTGGCTTTGGCTCAGGGGGCGCCTTCAGCTTGACATGGACGGTCATTGCGTTCGTGTTGCCGGCCCTGTCGGTGGCCTCGAAGACGAAGGTGTTGTTCGCGGAGGTCAGGTTGAGGGTCGCTCCGAAGTTACCGGTAATGCCGACGGGTATGATCTCGCCGTTGAGCTTGATATGTGCGCCGACCTCGGTCTGGCCCTCGACTATGACATATGCCAGTTCGCTGACCATGCCGTCCTTCACGCCATTCAACTTGATCGTCGGCCCGACCGTGTCCCTGTTGACAGTCAACATGCCTGTCTTGGTGTTGTTGGCCCGGTCCTTGGCCATCAATTGGATGATGTTCGGGCCTTCTGAAAGACGGATCTTCATCTCGAACCTGCCATCCGGGTCCGCCTGTGTGGAGGCAGTGAAGTTCAGGGTCCTCGCGGTCACTGTGGCCATGGTCTTCGTCGTGCCCGTGATGCTCACGCTCGTCTGGTTCGTGTAGAAACCGTCCTTGGGGGACGTGATGTTCAATGACGGTATGGTAATGTCGAAGGTCACATGCCTCAGCGACGAGTTCTGGTTCCCCAGCGGATCCTCGGCAAGGAGATAGATCTCGTTCATGCCCTCCTTGAGGCCGTAGGTGAAGGAGAAGGAGCCATCATCGTTGACGTTGACGAGCCGGTCCTGTGACATCAGCTTGACCCCGGGGTCGGTGAGGCCCGTGACCGGCAGGTTCTGCTGGTCGAGCCTGTTCGTGAAAAGGTTGTCCGGCGGATAGGTGATGATTATCTTCGGCGGGGTCGTCTTTCGTATGACCCGCACGGTGGTGGAGTTCGTGTTCCCCGTCGGGTCCTTCACGGACACGAGGAGCAGGTTCACGCCCTCGACGATGGGGACCGACATCCGGAAGGTCCCGTCGATGGACAGCATGGACTGGCCCTTGATCGTCACCGTGGCCCCAGGCTCCGTGGCGCCCTCCACGAGGACGGTCATCAGCTTGGTCGTGAAGTTGTTGGCCGGCGATAGGACATAGAGGTATGGGGCGGAGATGTCGATGGTGACATGGAGGGTCACGTTGGCGATGTTCCCGGCCCTGTCCCGGGCCCGAACATAGAGATCATAGGAACCGAACTTGAGCTTGATCGTGAAGTTCCATTTCGCGAGGCCGTTCACGTCCGTCCAAAGGTCGTTGTCGAGGCTCCATTGGACCCGGTCTATGCCAGATTCATTATCCCAGGCGGTCCCATTGACGAAAAGGGAATTGTTCTTCTGGTAGACCATGGTGCTGGGCGGTGTCATGACCTTGAGATTGGGCTTGATGTGGTCCGGGAGATAAAGAGGGATCCTCGTGTTCAGCAGGATGTAGACATCGGTCGAGTTGGTCATCCCCTTGAAGGAGCCGCTCACATTGTGCGGTGTCGTCGTGTCCTTCCCGGAGCCGACGTCCGTGAACTCCCGGAGGTAGAATTCATCGGACAGCCCCGTAAGCCCCGTCTGTCCGGAGAGGACATGCTTGCCATCCTTCTCGGATATGTTGAACGAGGCGTTACCGAGGGCCGCGCTGTTCTCCCACATGGTCTGGAGGTCGCATTGCCAGAGGACGTTCAGGGTCCCCTTCTGGACGACGTACCTCTTCACGTTGAAGGTCGAGTTGTAGAGGTCCACGAGCCCGTCATCGACCTTGACATCCAGGCCGCTCATCCTGGTGATGCCCGAATCGTACACCTCGATGTTCCCCGACAGGACACGGAGGCCATCGGTGCAGTTGATGAGATGCGAGGACCGGACGGTGGTGATGCCTCCGTCGATTATGAGGCAGTCGTAACCGTTCTCGACGGTGGAGTTGTCGATGGTCATCAGGCCACCGCTGTAGACACCGGCAGTCTCCCCGGTCGCGCCCCAGTCGTAGCCAAGGCCGTCCAGCGTCGAGTTCGAGATGTGGACCGTGCTGCCTGGCTGGGCCTGCAGGAAGGCGCCCCTGCGGGACCTGTTCACGAGCTCCATCGTCACGCCCTCGAGGTCCAGGGTCCCCTTGTCCTTGATGGTGATGCCGTAGGGCTTGATGGACGTGCCGAACATGCCGAGGGTCGTGTTCCTCAGCGTCAACTGCCCGCCGTCCGAGATGTTGATCGGGAGCTTCACCTGGATGGGCGCATCGATGATCGATGGGTGGTCATTGAACTCCCAGCTCCAATGGACCCTGACCGGTTCCACCACCACCAGGGCCTCATATGTCATTTTAGTGATGTTGTTGTTCACAAGTTCGATGTTCGAGGGGAAGTAGGGCGCACCCTGGTCCTGCTCGTTAAAGGAGGTCTTGACCACGATACCGTACCAATCATCATAGATCTCGTTGTCCTTGATCAATGCGTTCGAGCTCAATTCCTCGATCTGGATCGCAGGCCCAGTGACGAAGGTTATCGTGTTCGAGATGGCCTCGACCGTGGCGTAGGATATCCGTATGCCGGCCCGGTCCACCCATTGAAGATGGTTGTTGGCCAAGTGAGCCTCCCGGTGGTTATATGCGGGAGTGCAATAAAGTCGTGCGGGATTGTAAAAATCGAACCAGGCGGGCATCCAGAACGGCGCGGCATCCTCGGTGCAGACAGTGAACATCTTGATGCCGATGGCCATGGCGTCATAGATCGTTGTGTCGTAAACCGAGACCTCGCCCTCCGCGTCCCAGATGGCATCGTAGGTAAAGGTTATCGTCGTATTACGGATGATCGTGTTCCCGGTAAGCACGACGATGCCTTCGGAACCGCCCGGTTGGTTACCGGTGATGTTCGTCCATTCGATGATGGCATCCGAGCTGCCGAGGGGTACGGCGCCAAGGCCATTGAGCGATGTGTTGCTTATCCTCAGCTTCGAGCCCGGTGCCGCGGTGAGGATGAACAGCTTGTCCGTCGTCCCGACGAAGGAGTGGTTCTGGATATAAAGGGACCCGCCAGCATTGACCGTGATGCTATATGCGTAGTCCGATGGCAGATGGAGCTGGAGCTTGGTATTGTCCAGCGTCAGGCTGCCCCCGGAATTGATGGCGATGCTCCCCTGGATGACCATGGTCTGGTCCTTGATGACCGTGTTGTCGTTGATGATCCAGTTACCGATGCCGAAGGGCGGCGGGTCGGTCTGGGCAGAGGCTGTGGGGCTTGGCAGGAACGGAAGATAGCCAGGCAGGGACATTGATAGGACGACAAGCAGGCACAGGACCTTCAAAGCGATGCGCTTCGATGGCTCGATGGCCGCACCCGCAATCATTCGGCGATGTCCGAAGTCCCTTGTCATATCATTACCCTCCTGGTCTAGACCCGTAAGGTCCAAGAAAGATGGTCTCTCTATTAAGTACTTGATAGAATTTGTACAATAATATATAAAACAATTGATTCAATCTTCTAAGCATCCGTTCCCGTTCTTCTGCTTGATTTCAGTGAATTTCTCCTGGTCCCAGCCGTCCGCCTGGGCGAAATCCTCGAAAAAGTCCTTCGGGAGGGGTATCTTGGGCCGCTTGCCGTTGCCTTCCTTCTTGTGGCCATCAACGCCCTTGGCGTAGCCGGACCTTCCGTCGAGGACGCCTGAGAAGAGCGCAAGGGCCCCTTTGACCAGTGAGCTGAGCTTGCTCTGGCGGAGGATGCGGGCCACCATCCTGGCGGCGAAGCGCCCCTTGGCATCCTTGAGGTCCATGAGCTCCTCCATAGAGAGATCGATCCTCACGGTGGCGTCCTTTGCCGGCGTGGCGGTGATGTCCAGATAATGGACCTTATTCTCGTCCATCTTGAGTATGTAATAGACGAAGGGCTTGCCCTTGTGCCTCAGGCATATCTGGAGGGTCTGGTCGCCCAGGATGTGCAGCATCTTTTCCATGTCGACGACATTGTGCAGGCCCAGATTCCCGGTCCTGACCTTCGTGTAGGGGTTGACCTGGGACTCCAGGAACACGCGGCCGAAGTAGGCGCTCTCTTCTGGCTGGTAATCGCTCCCTGCGTTCATTATGAAGTCCACGCGTTCCATGAAGTGCTGGACAGAATCGAGGAGGGTCATCTTGGCACCGTCGCATTCCCGATACTGGTAGGCGATCATGTCGTCGAGGAATATGTCGAGTGCATAGAACCGGCCGAGGCAGCCGGTCAGGAGCTCCTCGAGCTCCCGGCCCGACAGGGCCTCGTGCTTGAACACGAGGTGCATCTGGTCGTACAAGGTCCAGTCCCTCTCGAAAATGAGGCCCTTGGATTCCAGCTCTTTGTAGAACTCGCTCCCCGCCTGGGGGGTCGCGATGGCGAAGGCCGCATTGGTCATGCCTAGGTTCCGGGCATATTCGGGGAAGGTCTTGATCTCCTCCTTGGACTGGCCCGGAAGACCGATGACGAAGGTCCCGCCGGCGACGGCGTGGTTCCTCCTTAGGGTCTGGACGGCCTGCCGCTGGATCTTGTTCGAGATGCCCTTCTTCGTGTCCTTGAGCGAGCCCTCGCAGGGGCTCTCGATGCCCATGCAGTAGCCCACGACGCCGGCCTTGACCATCTTGGCGACGGTGTCGGGATGCCGGGCCACGGTGTCGGCCCTGAGCATGGCGGTGAAGATGATGTCCAGGTCCGCCTCGATGAGCAGCTCGGATAACCGGTCCACCATGCTGGGCTTGCCCATGAAGTGCGGGTCGCCCCAGATTATTATAAGAGGCTCCCTGTGGTGCAGGTCGTAGACCTCGTGGACCTCCTTCATGATGTTCTCCGGGGTCCTGAACCGCTGGTGGGACTTGGACATGGACGGCTCACAACAGAAGGTGCACTTGCCCCAGCAGCCCCTCGAGGTGTGGATCTGGTCCCTGTGCCTCTCGCCCTTTTTGATCCAGATCGCGCACTCGTTGCCGGCCCTGAACTGCCTCGCCGGGAACTTCAATGTGTCCAGGTCCGGCACGCAGGGCCGTTCAGGGTTGTGGATGACCTTGCCCTTCTTGTCCTTGTAGCTGAGGCCAAGGATGCCTTCGGGGCTTCCATCGTTCTTCTCGAAGAGCTCCCTGGCGGTTATTTCGGACTCGCCCCTGGCCACGATGTCTATTTGTTTGTGCGACAACAGCTCGTCCGGGATGGCCGTCGGGTGGTAGCCGCCCACCGCCGTCGTTATCCTCTTTGAGAAGTCCTTGGCCGTCTGACAGAGCTCCAAGCCCGAAATGTGATCCGTGGCGCTCATGGTCACGCCGAAGAAATCCGGCTGGAACTCCTTTAAATGTGTCTCGATGGGCGTCTCATCGAACTCCTGGTTGACGATGGCGATGTCCTCGACGACATCTAATATGCTGGCCGCAATGTACTCGAGATTGATTGATAGGGGCGCCCACATGTAGCCCCATCCGCAGCGGCTCTTCGGCCGGACCAGCATAACGCGTTTTTTTGACAGGATTACACACCAACTTAAACGATGTGAAGATGGGTAGAATGAGAGGATATTTTAATCTTGCGGGGAAGAAATAATTCAATAATGACAGTGAGGCAAATAGTAGGGAAACTATCCATGATGGACCGTTCATCCTTACCATTTTCGATTCAAGGGCCTTTTTGGGTCCCTCTTCTTTTCGGGTGCCTTACCTTTTTGGATGTTTTTTTTCCCATCGATTTCTTTCGTATTTTCTGGTGTGGTATATTTGCTTTTTTCACTTTTTTGGAGGAGGAATTATATATTTTCCTCCTCAGGTTATAGAGTACTACAATCACCACCAATACGATGATGGCGATCACGATGATTACAAACAAGAGAGTATCTAAGTTCGTAAATCCGAAAATCGTCTCTTTCTTCTTCACGGTCATATTGAAATAAACGACCGTGCTATCCATGCCATCAGAGACCTTCACCGAGATGGTGTGCTTACCAATCTGCCCGTTATCCGGGGCCCAAGTTATCAATCCCGTCGAGGAAATCGACATGCCTGCCGGTATGTTATTGATTGAATATTTTAAAATATCCCCCAAATCGGAATCGTTCGCCTTTACTTGATATTTAAACTTGTCCTCGACCGTGACGGTCTGGTCGGGAATGGTTGAGACCACTGGTTTATGGTTGGGAACGTTGATATTGAAGGACTGGAGCACTGCAGATTTCCCATCTGAGACTCTTATCACAACGTAATTATTCCCCTTCTGGATTTTCGAGGGGGTCCATTTAATCAAGCCGGTCTTATTGTCAATCGTCATGCCATCAGGTTTGGCATCTAGCGAATATTCCAGGACATCGCCAATATCGATATCCACCGCCGTCACCTGATATTTATATTCGACATGAATTGTGGCTGTTATTACAGGGATGCTTGTTATCTTTGGAGGGTCATTAACATTCACAACGGTAAGGGTGAAGTTACTGAAATCGTATGCAAGTGCAATGTCTTTAACAGTGACTTTGACCCAATAGGTCCCCACATCATCGTTTGTGGGTGTTCCGGATAGGAGGCCCGTAATCGAATTGATATGAAGCCAATTTCCGGCGTTGGTTTCAAGGTTCCAGGTAAGGACATCGCCAATATCTACATCCTGGGCGGTGTATTGGACCGAATAAGGAATATCCTGATAAGCTGTGCCATTATCCTTAGATGTTATGACCGGAGCATCATTGATATTCACCACCATCAAAGTGAAGTTCGAGTAAGCCCAACCACCGTTTTCATCATCAACGCTCACATTCACATAATATTTGCCAACGTCTTTGTTCAGGGGCGTTCCAGCCAGATATCCGGTTGACGAATTAATCGAAAGCCAACCGCTGGCATTCGTTTTAAGGTGCCATGTGATAATTCCTTCGTCGTCATCAGTTGAATTGTAATCTACGAAATAATAATGGTCCTGAAGCACAGTCGTCATATCCTTCGTGATAATCCCCGGAGGGGTATTATTCACGATTACGGTATAATTGAAATATTTTGATGTGAAGCCACTCACAGATACTGTGATATTGACCCAGTGCTTACCGACATTGGCATTATTTGGTATACCGGAAAGGTTTTGATTCCGACTGTCCCAATGCAACCATTTATCATTAGCGATCACATTCCAGATTTTTGGTTCTGGCCCAACCGCCCAGAAATGAATTATCAAAGGTTCATCTTCATTAATATAGATGGGATTCTTGTGTGGTAAAATGGCCATACCTACACCAATAGATACAAATTTAGATGGATCCTGAATCGATGACACCTTGATTGTATCTCCATCAAAAGCACCAATCCAATGATATGATGTATGAGTCCTATTCTTGATTGTGAAGTTGCCTCTATAGACACCAGTATTCTTTTCTGTTTCCATTAGTCTCAGAATGAAACCGATGGGGTCACTTGCACTATTGAGCACTTTGACCAATGCGGTATCATTTCGGCTTGAATTTCCATCAATGCCCTGTAATTCGATGAATATCCTCTCATTTTCTTTTGCATATTTTATCTCGGTCGAATAATTTTCATTTGAATACGCTTTAACTGAATTAATAGAAGAAGGTTTAGAATTAGAATCCATGAAAATAAGATAGGTCTTGCCTGACAATGTATTGCATTCACAATTGATGAGGATGTCATCAAATCCATCGCCATTTGCGTCCCCTGCACCTGCAACGGTCCAGCCCGAATAATCATTTGGATGTTCACCGGTGAAGGATGCGTCAGCTTTGGAAAGATTAATATTTTTGGCCCAGCCCGATGGTTTTCCGAGTATGAGATATGATGTTCCTTCAGTATTATAATCCACCGTGCTTGGGGCCCCAATTAATATATCGCTATATCCGTCGCCATTAACATCTCCTACGCCCGCAACTGATTGACCCGAGGTATCATATTTCCGTTCACCAATGAAAGAAATATTTACATCAGAGAGGTCGCTATCCAAACTCCAACCCAATGGTTTTCCAAATATGAGATAGGTTTTACCTGCAGCAATACCTCCATCATTATTCCAACTGGCCCCAATAAGTATGTCATCATATCCATTGCCATTTACATCCCCTGCACCCGACACCGACCAACCTGAATTATCATTCTCATGTTCTCCGATGAATGATGCATCGGCTTTAGAGAGGCTGGTATTCAGGGCCCAGCCTGATGGTTTTCCTAATATGAGATAGGTTTTTCCTTTAATGTTATTATAATATGGAGCCCCAATGAGTATATCATCATTTCCGTCGCCATTGACGTCCCCCGCACCCGACACCGACCAACCTGAATTATCATTCTCATGTTCTCCGATGAATGATGCATCGGCTTTAGAAAGGTTATTATTTATGGTCCAACCCGATGGTTTTCCTAATATGAGATAGGTTTTACCTTCTC
>Ga0315279_10004993_pt1 | contig 17478 bp, 14 predicted proteins | sample YL17G06_20_MG_FD_203694 | JGI IMG/M metagenome (GOLD analysis project Ga0315279, IMG submission 203694) | Sediment microbial communities from Yellowstone Lake, YNP, Wyoming, USA - YL17G06_20 | ecosystem: Environmental > Aquatic > Freshwater > Lake > Sediment | place: USA: Wyoming | collected... | reverse complement strand
CCAGTTCGCGGGTAAAGATCAGAAGGTCTGTCGGTGGGAGGCCGTCGGCCTGCGCCCACAGACCGCCGCCGTTCTTGATAAACGAGACACGGGCCATGCCTTCCGGGCGATGGTTGGCGATCGCCAGTTCCGCTACTGCCTGTCGGACCTGGTTCTGGTCGAACGGGAAAGGGATTTCGAGACGATCCGCGTCGCGCGCCATGCGGGCCCAGTGACGCTCGAAGGCAAACGGAACCCCACGATAAATCCGGAGGGTTGTGAAGACTCCCCAACCCATGAGTAATCCGACTTGTCCGGGAGAGAGATGCACTTCGCTGAGCGGAAGAATGTGCCCGTTGTGATAAACCCGTGAATCCATAGTCACCAGCTAGCGTTGCAGAGTGTGGGTTTCGAGCGTGCGGACTTCGTCCTTCGCGCCGGGCCCCAATGCTTCCAGCAGGGGCCGAGCCTTGAGCAACATCTCTTCGAACTCCGCGTGGGGATCAGAATCATACACGATCCCACCCCCAACGTTGAAGACTGCGACGTCATCGCGAATCAACATGGTCCGAATCGCGACGTTGAAGTCCATCTCAAAATCGTCGGTCCCCGGAACACCGCGGATAATGCCAATGGCTCCCATCGAGATTCCGCGCGGGCGGCCTTCAATTCCAGCCAGGATTTCCATTGCGCGGATTTTGGGGGCGCCGGTGATTGAGCCGCACGGAAAGAGCGCCCGGAGGATATCCAGCAGGCCGACTTCCGCTCGCAACGTTCCTTCCACGTGTGACACAAGGTGAAAAAGCTGGGGCAGGGGGTCGATATCCCACAGCCGTGCGTGAATGCTTTCGTAGGTACAAATCCGCCCCAGGTCGTTTCGCAGGAGATCTACGATCATGAGGTTTTCAGCGCGGTCTTTGTCGCTGGCGAGCAGTTGTCCGGCCAGCAGCGCATCTCGGGCCGGCTCATCACTGCGAGCAATCGTTCCCTTGATGGGGCTGGTGAGAATCCGGCCACCGGAGACGCGAAAAAACCGTTCCGGAGAGTTGCTGATCACTGTTCCGTGTGGAGCTTTGAGAAAGGCGCGAAACGAGGCGCCTCCGGGCGCCAAGCGCTCATAGACGGCCTCAGGGGATTGGCCGTCAAGCTGGACGGAAATCTGCTCCGTCAAGTTAGCTTGATAGATATCTCCCGCGACGATGTACTGGCGGATCCTCTCCACGTTCGTGGAGAAGCGCAATTCGTCGAGTCCGGAGCGAGCATCTGTGAGCCCGCCACGCGAGGTCTGAAACGTGTCTGATGTTCGACGGGGCGAGGTTTTGACGAGCGGGTAGTAGGCAAATGAAAAATCCGGTATGGACGGGTCCGGATACATTGGCAACCGTTCAAAACACCGTGCCAATTCGTAGGAGAAGAAACCGAGGGCCGCGCCACTGGGGAATTGTTCGGCGTGCCTCGCCAGCCAGACCGGCAGTTCCTCGAGGGCATCGCCGCTTCCTTCGAGCACGCTGGCCGGATCAACGGCGGTCCATGTGAGTTTGTCGTCGTCACCCAGCCACTTGCCTTCCAGAACGGCTGGCCGCGCGTTCGCAGGGCTGCCGAGGGCTTCTTCGAGATGCGCGTCCAGCATTCTTTCAATATACCACTTCGCTGGAGGTGTTGAAGGTCCGAACGGCGGGAGAAAAATGTCTGATGTCGCTCAGAGCTAGCATCCTTATATCGAAGGGAAAGCCGAGGTTTTACACCCCATCGCTGGTCGGCAAGCGAGGCATGAAAATCATGATATTCGCCCGCAGTGAAGCTCGGGCGAGGCTCCGCCTACCACGCTACGCGAACGGTGAGCGAGTGGTGAAGGCGTATATGGAGGCGAGTCTCGGGAGGAAGGTGCACCTCATTCCCTCGAGGCCAGAGGAAAGCGTAACCGAGCATCGCGCCTCCGCCAAGTGGAAGAGTCGTACCCAGCGCCGCAACGCCGGCAAGCTGCGACTGTAATGTCGCCAACCCACCTAGGCCGATTAATCCTCCCGTCACCCCTTTCCAGGAAAAGCTTTTCTTGCCTTTTAAATGGCCTTCCGAATCGACACGCGTTTTCAGCAGACCGGAATCGTCCAGTGCGGACAGGCCAGCGAAGATCGGTTGGTCCTGCCCATCCGGCAATGTAATCCGATCGAAGCGCAACGCCAGTTCTCCGGGCCGGCGCATGCGCCCCGCGGTACGGACGCGAGTGATTCGTCCTTCAATCAGACTCCCGGTGGGAAGAGCGACTCGACCATCAATCAACACCGGCTGAAGAAGCCGGGCAGTGATCGGGTCACCGACATGACTGACTTGGGTGTGAATGCCGGAAAGCAACAGCACTGCCGCTTCAGTCTGAGCGGGAATGGTAAGAGTTGCCTGGGAGGATGCCTGCGCGGTGTCAGTTTTGGACGGCCCTGTCCGGTGGATCAGAACATGATCCGGCGGCGCGTCGGCCGTGGAGGCCACTGGAGCGAGCACGGCTGCTGCCAGGGCGACGATTACAACGTTCACCATTTTCTCCTCCTTTTAGATAGGCCGCCTGATTCCCAAAACGAGCGGTGCTTCGCCTGCCTGTACTTTTCGCTAGCGTGCAATCCCAGAGATACTTCATTCACCGAGCCCGAAAGATGACAGAATTCTCTCGCTTTATTTCGCAGAAATCAAGGCTTCTCGCAATTCGCCAAGCCAAAGCGTCCAGAGGGTCAGCGCCCGGCCTCTTCACTTGGTACGAAACAAAATGGCCCAATCCGCCGGTTGGCGGGTTGGGCCAGGATAAGGCTGGAGCGGTTGTAGTTACCCGACCTTGGTGACCTTGTCGGCCTGAGGTCCCTTTTGGCCCTGGACGACCTCAAACTCGACAGTGTCGCCCTCTTGCAGGGTCTTGAAGCCTTCACCTTGAATGGCCGAGTAATGAACGAAGACATCAGCTCCGCCATCCTGGCCGATGAAGCCGTAACCCTTGGCGTTATTGAACCACTTGACTTTCCCTTGAAGTCTTGCCACTTGCGTTCCTCCTTGATCGGCTTTGATGGTGCCAGCGCACCGGGTCTCTAGCAAAAGAAAAAGCCGAGAATCCTGTCGGACCCCCGGCCTCCTTCCCTCGTACGCTTTCCCGATGCGAACACCGTGCAAACTCCCGCCAAGATAAATATATGAGGGAACTTGCCTTGTCAAGGAAATATTAGTACCGCGGATGGGGATGTTGGTGCGGGTCGAATCTACTCTTTATTAAACAACAAAAGCCAGGAAAGACCGGCGATCGTTTTCGCGTCCTTGATTTGTTTCCTGCGAAGCATCTTGCGAAGATGCGCCAATGTGAAGAGCCCCAGGTGGAGACGCTCGTCGGCTTCCGGCCTGGCCTCGCCGTGTGTAAGGCCGGTTGCTTCAACCAGGTGGAGCCTTTCGTTGAGGAAACCCGGGCTGGCGAAAAAATCAAAGAGGGGCTTCACCGTGCGCGCGCGATAGCCGGTTTCTTCGATCAATTCGCGGCGTGCGGCCATGCGTGGGGTCTCACCGCGCTCGATTCCCCCTGCTACCAATTCCCACAACGAACGTCCTGTCGCGTATCGGAATTGGCGCACCAGAATCACGCGCCCGTCGGGGAGGATGGGCATAACAACGACCGAACCTTGATGGCACACAACCTCGCGCACGGCGATCACACCACCCGGCTCAACCACGCGGTCAACGCGGAGTTTGACTACTTTCCCGGCGTAGATGGTCTTGCTGTGCAGAATGCGGACGTGCGCAGCCACGGGGATTCACCCTTCGCGATGGAATCATCCTGCCCTCACGAGCGGGGGCAGGATATCAAAAGCCACTACACAGAGATCCGATGCGGCTCACGACGGCGGACGGCCACGGGCAAGGTTTCTGCGGATCAGTCTGAGAGGTCGATCTTCTCGATCAAAGCCTTGGCATCTTTCCCGGCTTCCACGGGTTTTAAGGCATCGCGATAGTGCGTGACTTTGTCCTTGAGCTTTGTATAACCGTCGCGCTTCGCCTTGTAGGTGCTGGCTTGCTCTTTGGGAGTTGCGGGGTCTTGCGCGGCTTTGTCGAAGCAATCGACGGCCCCGCCCACAATACCCACAGAAAGGGTCAGCTTCGTCAGGCAACTCTTCCGATGGTAGGCCTTATCGAAATTTTCCAGGCTTTCCGTCTTGACCGTTGCGGCCAGCTCGGTAATGCTCTTTTTGTAGTCGGTCACCATCGCTTCGTCGTCCTGGCATGCTTGTGCCCGGAGTGACCGCTGGGCAAGCAGACCCAAACTGACTGTCCCCATCATGAGGACGAGCCGCGTTCGCCTTGTCATGGCACCACCTCGCGGGGATCCTGATGCAGTACAGGGACGCACCCGGTGGGACTTCGCCCGCCCTCACCGCAGCGTCTCGAGTGGTGCAATACTATCATAAGGCGCCAGGGCTGTCGTTCAAGCTTTGCGTTCAAGCGAACGGCGGGGGCTGCTATACTGTTGACCATCAGTTGGAGCAGGAGGCGGAAGAATCTTGGGGAGTAAAATGGAATGAAGATTGCCGCACTGATTGTTGACGACGAGCAACCGGCCCGCGACGAGCTGGCTTTTCTGCTCAAGGGCTTTCCCGACGTGGACGTCGTGGGCCAGGGAAAGAACGGGGTCGAAGCCGTAAACCTGATCCGGGAGCTCAATCCCCAAGTTGTTTTTCTGGATGTCCAGATGCCCGGACTGGACGGTTTCGAAGTCATCAAGAAGCTCCTGGAAAAGAAAGCCAAGCTGCCGTTTTTCGTCTTTGCCACGGCGTACGACCACTATGCAGTCCAGGCATTTGAAGTCAACGCCATCGACTACCTGCTGAAACCCGTCGCCCGCCCGCGTCTCGAGAAGGCGTTAGCCAAAGTCCGCCGCGGCCTCGAGAATGTTGAACCGACCCACCAGAAGCTGGAGCGCCTCGTGCAGTTGGTCGAGGAGCGCCCTCTCCCGCAAAAATCCAAGTTGTTGGTGAAGAGCGGTGGACGGCTCGTTCTGGTGAATTCCGACGACGTCATCTATGCAAGTATCGAGGATGGCGTCATTACCATCGTGACGCGAGATCTAGAAGGGCACTCCAATTTTCGAACGGTGGAAGAGTTGCAGGGCAATCTCGATCCTAACACCTTCTGGCGGGTGCACCGGTCCTATCTCATTAACATCAATCGCATTCGGGAAGTGGTCCCCTGGTTCAAGAGTTCGTATCAGCTCAAAATGGATGACCGCAAGCAGACCGAAATCCCCGTCAGCCGCGCGCAGACCCGCAGGCTGAGAGAACTTCTGAATCTCTGAGGCCAAACAGAGACTTCTCGAAGCGGTTCCTTGTTTTGAGGCTTCCGATTACAGATCAGGAGAGGCGAAGAGTCGAAGGGCTTCGCTGCGCTACAGCGTGAAGTGTTTCCTGATGGCTTCCACGAGCCCCGGGATCGTGGACTCCCCCGCCTCAACCGTTACCTGGAGTCCTAACTTGCGAACCGTCTCCGAGGTAATCGGTCCGATAGACGCCACGGCGACGCCGCTCAGGACTTTCTTCAGCGGGCGATTGCCGCACAATTTGACAAAGTTGGAAGCAGTCGAGGAGCTCGTGAAGGTGATCATATCGGCCGGGGGAGTTAGGAGACGCTCGAGTTCATCCCACGGGATTTCAGATGTAGCTGTCTCGTAGGCCTCTACAACTTCCACGCGCGCGCCCCGCTTACGCAAGACCTGAGGAACGAGATCGCGGGCCCCCTTGGCACGCGGGATGAGAAAAGCCTTTCCTCGAATGTCCCGGGAACTCAGCGACTCTAAGAGCCCTTCGGCGCGGTATTCTTTGGGAACGAAATCGACTTTTACACCTGTTCTGGCGAATTCCGCGGCCGTCGCCGGGCCAATAGCGCCGATGGTTAAGCCTTTCAGGTCGCGGACGTCTCTTCCGGAGGTGCTGAGCCGGGAAAGAAAACTTCGCACACCGTTCACGGAAGTCACCAGCAAATACTGGAACTCCGGCAACCGCCTGATGGCGTTGTCCAGTGGTGCCCACGAAGTTGGGTCGCGAATCTGAATGGTGGCAATTTCGATGATTTCCGCGCCCAATTCCGCGAGAGCTTCACGCAAGCTTCCAGCCTGTTCGCGCGTGCGCGTGATGACAATTCTCTTTCCAAATAGGGGAAGGCGCTCGAACCAATTGAGCTGCTCGCGCAGCTTCACAACGTCACCCACCACGATGACTGTAGGCGGTCGCAGCTCCCCGGCTCGCCGGGAAATGTCTTGGAGGGTTCCGGTCATGACTTGCTGGCTGGGACGCGTTCCCCAATGGATGACGGCGACTGGCGTTTGAGGGCTGCGTCCGTGCGCCACAAGCCGCGATGCGATCGCGGCGAGGTTACGAGTTCCCATAAAAAAGACCAGGGTGCCGGAACCTATCGCCACGGTTTGCCAATCAATCGCCGATTCCTCTTTTGAAGGATCTTCATGGCCAGCCAGAAACGTGACCGAGGACGTCAGGTCACGATCGGTGATCGGAATTCCCGCATAGGCGGGCGCAGCAACACCAGAAGTCACGCCGGGCACAACCTCGAAGGGAATCTCCGCCTTGACGAGGGCCAGCGCTTCCTCGCCGCCGCGCCCGAATACAAACGGGTCGCCTCCCTTCAGTCTGGCCACGGTTCGCACTTCCCGCGCCTTGGCGATTAGGAGCTGGTTGATCTCCTCCTGCGGCCGCCGGGGTTCGCCGCCGCGCTTGCCGACGAAGATCTTTTCGGCGTCGGGCCGGCAGAATCGCAGCAACTCTTCTGCGGCGAAGAAATCGTAAATCACGCAGTCGGCGCGCTCGAGGATGGCCCGCCCCTTGAGCGTGAACAAGCCCGGATCCCCGGGGCCCGCGCCGATCAGATAGACTTTGCCTGGCATGTATCAACTCTTGTAGGGCCGACGCTGGCGTCGGTCCGGCCGGGGCGAGTCCCAGCCCTACAGAGACTCCAGAATCGCTCGTGCGCCCTGGCGGAGCAGATCTTCCGCGACCCTGCCACCGAGGGCCTCGGGATCTTCGATGGATTCGCTCGCCTGAGCGCGAATGACGTTCTCGCCTTGGAGATCGGCAACGACTCCCAGCAGCCGGAGCTTGCCATTTTCGACGACCGCGTGCGCGGCGATCGGGACCTGGCATCCGCCGCCCAAATGACGGAGCATCGCGCGCTCCGCGCGCACCGCAAGATGCGTTGCAGCGTGGTCCAGCGGCTCGATCGCCGGCAGTATTTTCCTATCCCCTTCGCGGATCTCGAGCCCCAGAGCGCCCTGGCCGACGGCAGGGCAGACCTGGTCGGCTGCGAAGTATTGGGTGATTCGATTCCGAAAACCCAGGCGATGGACACCCGCCGCCGCAAGTACGATGGCGTCGCAATCTCCACGGTCGAGTTTCTTCAGCCGCGTGTCAAGGTTGCCGCGCAAAGGGAGAAATTCCAGATCGGCGCGTAGTTTGCGCAGTTGCGACTGGCGACGCAGGCTGCTGGTTCCGACTCGTGCCCCAGGAGGCAGCTCGGCGAAACGCTTGCCGTCCTTCGATATGAGAATATCGCGCACATCTTCACGCTCCGGAACGGCACCCAGGACAAGACCCGGCGGTTGATCGGTGGGGAGATCTTTCAGGCTGTGGACCGCCAAATCAATTGTTCCTGCGGCGAGCTCCTCTTCAATCTCTTTGATAAAGAGACCCTTCATTCCCGATTGGACGAGGGGTGCGTTCTGGAGTCTGTCGCCGGTCGTTTTGATGATACGTATCTCAACCTCCGTGTCGGCAGACACCAGCCGGTCCTTAACCCAGTTGGCCTGCCAGAGGGCGAGTTGACTGCCGCGCGACCCGATGGTGATATTCATAAGATCAGTGGCAAGTGGCTAGTGGCAAGTGGCGAGTGACGACCCAGGCTCTCGCACGAGTGGGAACACTGGCCTCGGCAACACTTTTCACTTGCCACTGACCACTGTTCTCACTCCCCCACGCCGAACATTTTGCGCACCAACTGCACCAGGGTCCCCTGTTCCGGGCGGCCGGCGCCGCTCTTGAGTTCGGTGATAGGCCCGTGCAGGATCTTGTTCACGATCCCGCGAGTCAGTGCCTCGAGAGCTTCACGCTGCTCGGGCGTGAGGTTGTTGAGGCGGGCACGGTGCCGCTCCACCTCATTCTCGCGAATGCGGTTCAGGCGGTCCTCGAGGGCCACGATGGTGGGCACGAGTTCGCGCGAGGCCAGACGCCGCATCATCTTCTCGACTTCCTGCCGAACGATTTCTTCCGCCCAGACTGCCTCACGCTCGCGCTGCTTTTTGTTGGCGTCGACAACCTGCTCGAGGTCGTCAATGTCGTACACGAAGGCGTTGTCGAGCTGGTTGACCGCCGGGTCGATGTCGCGCGGCACCGCGATGTCCACGAAGAACATGGGACGGTTTTTGCGGGCCGCCAGCATGTGCTCGACTTGTTCCTTCGCGACGACGAAGTGGGGCGCTCCGGTCGAGCTGATGACAATGTCCGCCTTGCCGACGTACTCCAGGAGTTGGTCGAAGTGAATGGCAGTTCCATGGAACGCGGCGGCGAGCTCAACGGCTCGCTCATGGGTTCGGTTGCTTACGAAAATGGTGCTGGCGCCGCTATGCAAGAGGTGTTTGGCGGCAAGCTCGCTCATCTTGCCGGCCCCGATTACGAAAATGGTCTTGCCCGTCAGGGTGCCGAAAATTTTCTTTGCCAGCTCGACGGCGGCGTAGGAGACGGATACCGCCGCCGTTCCGATGGCCGTTTCACGCCGGACTTTCTTGGCAACGGCAAAGGCCTGGGTGACGACCTCGCTGAGGGGGCCGTTCAGCGCTCCGACCTCGCGCGCGATGGTGTAGGCGCGCTTCAGTTGCCCCAGGATCTGGGGCTCACCCACGAGCATCGAGTCGAGGCTGGCGGCCACACGAAACAAGTGGTGCACGGCCTCCTTCTGCCGGTGCCAGTAGAAATGACGCTCGTAGGGTGCGAGGTCACAATGGTGGTAGTCGGCGAGGAAATCTCGCAACAGGCGGGCGGCGTCAGTTTCGTCTTTGGTGCTGACAGAAACTTCAACACGGTTGCAAGTCGAAAGTACCAATCCCTCCAGGATTCCCTCGCGCTGGATAAGATCTGACAAGGCGGGGCCGAGGCACGATTCCTGGATGTTCATCCGCTCACGCACTTCGACGGGCGCGGTGCGATGGTTCATTCCTACGAGCAGAAGGTTCATGGTAAACGCAGGGGTTGGGGCTAGACTGGCCCGAAACCCGAATCCCAGACTCCGAATCCCATTGGTGTCAATCGAGTCTCAACCTGCTTCCCGCGCCCGACGCCTTACGGCAGGCTGCCAAGCTGCGGGATATACCCGTGCTGCCCACTCAAGAAGCTGATACCCAGGAACGTCACCATCATGGCCGCGAACCCCAGGATGGCGACGTACGCCGCGCGGCGTCCTCGCCAGGTGCCGCTCAAGCGCGTGGAAAACAGGACGAGGTAAACCAGCCAGGTGATGAGCGACGCCAGGATTTTCGGGTCAAGTTCCCAGGGGCCCTTCCACGTCCGGCTGGCCCATACGAAGCCGGTCAGAATACCCAGGCTCAGCAGCGGCAGCCCGATAATGAGAGAACGCGAGTAGAGCTCGTCGCAGATCTCCAGAGAGGGAAGGCGGTAGTAAAACGCCCGCGGCCTCTTGGACTTGAGTTCCCGCTCCTGAATCAGGTACATGACGGCAGCCACAAAGGTCAGAAAGAAAGCAGTATAGCCAAGGAAGATCGAGGCGATATGCACCAGCAACCATCCCCCACGGAAAGCCGGATTGGCAAAGGGTCGATCAGGATGGAGCGCGGAAATCAGCGTCAGCACGAATACCAGCGGCAACATGAAGACGCCCAGCGCCGTGATGCGATAGCGCAGGTAAACGGAAAAGAACGCGAGTGTGGCCAGAAACGAGAAAAACGAGAGCGCGCTGCGAACATCGGTGACCGGCAGGCGTCCGATCGCGGCGGTTTCGGCCGCAAGCGCCAGGGCGTGCAGGAGCAGGCCCAGCCCTAAAGCAGCCAGCACGGCAGGCGAGAGCGCTGGCCTGCGGCGAATCACTGAAGGGAAAGTGAGCAGGAGACCGACCGCGTAGAAAATCAATGCCAGCCACAAGAATGCCGAGTGCATAGCGTCCTCAACGCGCTTCCCTCAAAAACAGTAATTATAGCACTGCCGCCTGTGACGGCGGGCGCACGTGGCCGGATTCCGAAGCGGTCCGGCCCCCTGCCCCAGGTCCTGATTCTCACCGGCGCACTGTCTTTACACAGTAGAACGACACGGACTTGGCATATAATCTCTCGGTCGCGGGTAGGGTTCTTGAGAACGCTCCCGGGGGATAGCAGGATGCCCAGTGGAAGTGGCCCTCGCAGTGCGCTGAGCAAGATTAGAGAGCTCTCATCCTGGCGAGTCTTCGAGCCCCGGATTGAGCATGTCTTCAAAGTGCGTAATAGCCAGCTTAGGCCCTTTCTGGAGCGAGACGCGTGGAAACACCGAAAAAACGCCGCAGTGACCGCATTTCCGTCCAACTCCCGATCATCTTGAGCGGAACGGACGTCACAGGGCAGGATTTCGTGGAGGCGGGACGTACCATCGTCATCGCGCGCTACGGTGCGAAAATTCTCTGCCAGCGCAAACTTTCTCCCCAATTAGAAATTATCGTTCACTGTCTGATGACCAACGAGGACGCCCAGGCGCGCGTCGTCGGTCAGGTCCGCGAAAGCATCGAAGGCACCTACTACGGCGTCGAACTTACGAATCAGGATGTGGACCTTTGGGGCGTGGAATTCCCGCCCATTGAACAATCCGAGACGGCGATCGGCCGCGTTCTGGTGGAGTGTACCCACTGCCGCAGAAGGGAACTGGCCTACCTGAATGAGTTTGAGGCTGAGGTCCTGGAGCGGAGCCGCTCTCTTTGGCGCCACTGCAAGAAATGCACGGATAGCAGCCTGTGGAAGGAAACCTGGCTTCGGGCGGACGAGGAACTTCCCCACGAAGAGGTAACCATTGCCCAGATTTCTCCTCCACCTCCGCCCAAGCGCACGATTGATGACCGGAAGCATACTCGGCTGGAACTCCAGATGCAGGCGCTGATCCGCGACCCCCAGGGTTGGGAAGAAGTCGTAGTATCGGAGAATATCTCGCGCGGTGGACTGCGCTTCAAGAGCAAAAAACATTACGCCGAAGAGTGGACGATTGAGGTGGCGCTCCCGTATTCATCCGGAGGCGCGAATATTTTCTCAGCCGCGACAATCAAATACATCGGGAAAACCGCCGAGGAGGGTGAGACCGTTTACGGCGTAGCCTATATTCCGTGGCAGGACGCGTGGGTCGACCGCTGGGCTCCTCCCGGTCGTTGACCGGACCATGCGCCAGGCATGAGCGGAATCACGCTGATGCGCCTCCCCACCGACACTCCGCATCTAAAATTGCATTTGCTCAAAGGCCGGTTCGCGATCTGCCGGCTCGACGCGCACGAAAAAACCCCTTCCTGGGCGCGGCGCGGCGCCGAGTTCACTTCGATCACACGGACGGCTGACGAACTTTCGGTGGTCTGTGACGAAGGCCTTGTTCCAAAACGCGTGAAGCGCGAAAGCGGCTGGCGCATGTTCAAGATTGAAGGGCCGTTGGACTTCGCGCTCACGGGAATTCTGGCTGCGGTTGCCAAACCTTTAGCCGATACGGGCGTGAGCATCTTTGTGATGTCCACGTACGATACCGACTATCTGATGGTCAGGGAAGAGAACGTTGAGAAAGCCGCTTGCGCGCTCCAGGCGGCAGGGCACGCCGTCGAATGCTCGTAGGCCGTCGCGGCCATCCCTCGGCAGCCGCCGATCTCCACCGAAGTTAAAGAACCACTCTGCGCTGCCGGGGCAGTGATGGGCGCGCGGCGTCAGGCCATGTCCCGGCCGTTCGTGGGAACCACGTCGAGCCAGTTACTGAGGTGGGCCCAGGTTTCGGGGGCGGAAGGAATCGCCGCTGAAATGCGGTGGCGCTGGCGCCCCAGCATTTTCCCCAGAATTTGCAGGTGACTTGGCTCCACGTGTGTGCCTTCGGCCACGACCACTCGGACGCGCGCGTCATTGCCCTTCAAATGCTTCAGGATTCCTGCCGCGAGCTGCCGGGCGCTGGCTCCGTCCATCGCACCTTGCAGTTTCACCAGCGTGTGATTGAGGGCGCGTTCGATCTCGACTTGCAGTTCTCCGGTTGCACCCGAGCGCAGCGCCCACGGGGAGCAGCGATACGTGCGGCGATGAAGGGGCGGGTGCTGGAATCGGTCGTGCTGCAAGGTGAAGCTTGTCCAGGCGGCCGCCACCGGGGCAACGGCGGAAAGAACCCGCCGGCCGAAACTGGGTGCACCGAGTAGCTGTCTAATTTCAGCCTCGAGACGGGCCGCAGCCGCGGGAGCGGGCCCCCGTTGCTTGGCCACGCGGAACAGGGGATAAGCCTTGCGAATTTCGCCCGCCCATCGCACCGCCTTGGCGCGCAGGTAAGGTGAATCCGAATCGTGGTATCGCTTCCACCCTTGCAACCAGACCCCAACGGACCTCAGCACTGACGGCCCCAGCGTGCGGAAGTCCGTCTCGAAACATTCCTTTTGCAGGGCTTCGATCTCGTTCGGCTGGAGGGTGGGGTGGGTAACCATTGCCGTGAATCCGTCGCACGCATGATAGTAGCGCTCGGGATTCTCGGCCAAGTCGCGTTGCAGTCGCCCTTCTTTCATGATGCGCTCATAGAAGGGCGTCCCGGGCGTCGGGCCGTAAATGAGGAACTGCGCGAGCGTAGGCTTAAGCGCCATCAGTTCGGCCAGTTCTCCGCGGATGATCTCCGGTGTTTGATAGTCAAACCCCAGGATCATGGAAGTCAGCACGCTGATGCCGTGGGAGGTCAAATCGGGAATCAATTCCTCGACCGGGCGGCCCTGCTGCTTGGCATAGCCCGACCGCTTGCCCTCGAAACCGAGCCAGACGCCGTCGATACCGGTTTCCAGCAGTTCGCGCGGCGTGAAACGGCTCAGCGATTTCACGGAGGCGAACGCGAAAATCGAGAGCGGCGTGCCGCGGGCCTGAACGAGTTCACGCAGACGGTTGGCCCGGTCCTTGGAAACCAGGAAATCTTCGTCCAGAATCGTCAGGTTCATCTTGGGATTGATTTCGAGATAGCGCTCGACCACGCGAAACACGTCGTCGCCGGTCGGGAGCAAACGAATGTGATGGCGCCCGAAGAAGTGCGAAGTGCAGCAGAAATCACAGCCGTGAGGACACCCGAGACCCCCGAAAATAATCCCCGTCTGGCTGACCGGGACGGAGAGAACGCGCAGGGTGGTGGTTACCAGGGGATGGTCGTAGGGCATGGGCCGGGCGGGCTCGCCCAGCAGGACGCGGAAGAAGCCGACGCCCTCTTCGCGGCAGATGAAGTCCCCGTAAGGCGCCAGGGTCTGATCGTCCAGGACGGTGCCGTATCCGCCCAGGACGATGCGCGCCTTGGGCGCGTGTTTGCGGACCAACGCCACCACTTCCTTCATGCGGTGGAACGTCGCCAGCAGAAACGAAACGCCCACGAACTCCGGGCCCTTCTTGAGTTCGCGGATCAGTTCTTTGTGGGAAGGGTAGTGCAGGGCCACGGCGGGCGCGTCGATGTTTTCCGCGATGTAGTCGAGGGCGAAAGTGAAGTGGATGGCGCGCGGGCTGAAGATGCCCTGCGCCCGGGTGACCTGCCGATAGAGCAACTCATAACCGACGGTCGGCGCGTCGCCTTGGGCGGGACCCATGGGGCGGCAAACGCTGGTGAGCAGCACCCGCATGTGGCCGCTCGGCCTGCCGCGACGCGCCTCCGCAGAGGACGCAGGGCTTACGGTATCTGTGGGTTCGGACCCTGTGCTTAGTGGCATACTCACCCTTTCGGCTCGGATATTGCGGAAGCTGACTATTCGGCCCCGACACGGGACGGCCTGAAATCGCACTTCCGCACGACGGTTATGAGACCGTTGCCGCACAGACCGTCGTGATCGATCTTACTTACTTAGGGCGAGGGAGCACATCAGGGGCAGCTTGTTGAGTGCTACCCCACGGGCCAGGAAATCGCGTGCTGCGTGTGCAGCCAATTCACGCGGCTGCGATTGCGTTCGGACGATGCAATCTTGTGGGTGGCAGGGGCGAGAGAAATAGAGCGCGCCTGCGGCCCTCGAATCAAGGAGCCCTGACGTCTGCGCTGCAGTGCCTGGTTCGGGTATGTCTCGATAGTGGCCATCAGCTCGGGAACGTATAGGCTCGCGGGAGAACTATAAAGCATTTTGGCCGCAATTGCGACAATTTCCAAGCTGGGATTCCGTTTTTCTGTGGGGCCGCCATGGGTCCCCCGGGCACCGCTCATGCCGCGCGAAGTTCTTCCTGGGCGACCTCGGACTTGCTTGGTTTGCGCAGGCCGCGCAGCCAGCCCTGTAAGGACTCAAGATAAGTGTAATAAACAGGGGTTATATAGAGCGTGATGAGCTGGGAAACGACCAGCCCTCCAACCACTGCCAGGCCCAGGGGCCGCCGCGATTCTGCTCCCGCGCCAAAGCCCAATGCGATGGGGAGACTCCCCATCAGCGCCGCCATGGTGGTCATCATGATGGGCCGGAAGCGGACGAGACAACCCTGATAAATGGCTTCCTGGGCGGCTTTCCCTTCGTTCCGTTGCGCCATAATCGCGAAGTCGATCATCATGATGGCATTCTTCTTCACAATGCCCACCAGCATGATGATTCCCACGAAGGCATAGAGGTTCAAGTCGATGTGGAAGATTCTCAGGGTCAGAAGCGCGCCCAGGCCCGCTGAAGGCAGCCCGGATAGAATGGTGAGAGGGTGGATGAAGCTCTCGTAGAGAATCCCCAGCACGATGTAAATCACCAAGATGGCCATAATCAGCAGAATCCCAAGGCCGCGCATGGATGATTCGAAGGCCTGGGCGGTACCTTGAAAACTCGTGCTGATGGTCGAGGGCAGAACCGCCCGAGCGTTTTGCTGGACGGTGTTGACGGCGTCGCCCAGCGCCACACCGGGCCTGAGATTGAACGAAAGGGTCACACTGGGGAGTTGACCGAGATGGTTGATGGTGAGCGGGCCTACGTTCCGAACGAGCCGGGCGACGGAGTCGATGGGTACGAGTGACCCCTGGGAAGACCGAATATAAAGCAGAGGGACCGCGGAAGGCTCCCGCCGGTATTCGGGAAGCAACTCGAGGATGACGCGGTATTCGTTGTTCGGCGCGTAGATCGTCGAGATTTGCCGCGAGGCGTAGGCGGTGAAAAGTGCTTCCTCAACTTGCTGCGAGGTCACTCCCAGAGCGGCCGCCCGGTCTCGATCCACCAGCACGTTGAGCTGCGGATTCTTGATTTGCAGGTCGGTCGTTACATCCTGCAATTCCGGCAACTCGCGCAACCTCGACTCCAGGATGGGCACGTATTTGAAAAGCTGCGCCGTGTCCGGGCTCTGGAGAGCAAATTGGTACTGGCTCTTGGTGAGGCTCCCCCCGATCCGGATGGGCGGAGGATTCTGAAGGAACGCCTGGATTCCGGGAACAACTGCCAACTTGGGGCGTAACTCCTGGATGACTTCATCCGCGGACAGTCGGCGCTCGGCGCGCGGCTTCAGCCTCATGAATATTCTCCCGGTATTGACCGTGGCGCTGGCCGGACCGCCCCCGACGTTGGAGCTGAAGGAATCGACGTTGGGATCCTGCGCCACGATTGCAGCGAGCTGCTGCTGGTGCCGGACCATCTCCTCGAAAGAAGTTCCCTGCGCCCCTTCGGTGACAGCAAAAATCTGGTCGGTGTCCTCGCTGGGCAGAAATCCTTTGGGAGTTTTAACGAACAGGTAACAGGTTGCCAGGAGAATGAGGAAAGAGGCCAGCATGGTGGCGAACCGGTGTCGAAGGACGCCTTTCAAGCTCCAGTCGTAAGTGCCCAGCATGCCGCTGAATACCTTCTCTGAAGCCCGATAGAGCCGGCCTTGCCGCTGGCCCGTGGGGGGGCGCAGGGCCCGACTGCAAAGCATCGGAGTCAGGCTCAGTGATACGAAACCTGAAACCAAGATCGCCACGCCAATAGTTACAGCAAATTCGTGCAGCAGGCGCCCGACGATTCCGCCCATGAAGAGCACGGGAATGAAAACCGCGACCAGCGAGAGCGTCATAGAAACGATCGTAAAGCCGATCTCGCGCGAGCCGTTGTACGCCGCCTCCAGCGGGCCCTCGCCGTGCTCCATGTGGCGGACGATGTTCTCGAGCATGACGATGGCGTCATCGACGACGAAGCCCACGGAAAGCGTCAAGGCCATCAAAGAAAGGTTGTCCAGGCTGTAGTCGAGTATATACATGAACGCGAAGGTACCCACGATCGACATGGGCAAGGCCAGGCTCGGGATCACCGTCGCGGAGAGATTGCGCAGGAAGAGAAAGATCACCATGACGACCAGGCACATGGTGAGGAGCAGTGTGGACTTGACGTCGTTCACCGAGTTGCGGATGGAGACGGACCGGTCATAGCGGATGTCGAGGTTCACCGCCGGCGGGATCTGGGCTTTGAATGTGGGGAGCAATCGTTTGATGGCATCCACGACCTCGACGGTGTTGGTGCCGGGTTGCTTTTGGATCGCCAGGGTGATCGCCCGCCGGTCGTTGTACCAGCCAGCGATTTTGTCGTTCTCGACACTGTCAATTACTCGGCCCAGTTGTTCCAGCCGCACCGGAGAGCCGTTGCGGTACGCCACAACCATCGGGCGGTAAGCCGCCGCGTCGAAGAGCTGGCCATTGGATTGAATTGTGAACGCTTGCCGCGTGCCCCACAGCGTGCCGGTGGGCAGATTGACATTCCATCCTTGGACGGAATTTGTGATCTCGTCGATCCCGATGCGCCGCGTCGCCAGCGCCTTGGGGTCCACTTGCACCCGCACCGCATACTTCTGCGCGCCCAACACCTGAACCTGCGCGACGCCACTTACCATGGAAATGCGTTGCGCAATGAACGTCTCCGCATACTCGTCCACCGTGTAGAGGGGGAGGGTGTCGGAGCTGAGCGACAGGTAGAGAATGGGCGCGTCGGCAGGATTCACCTTGAAGTAGGACGGAGGGCTTGGCAGGTCGGGCGGCAACTGCCGGGAGGCGGCGGCAATCGCGGCTTGCACGTCTTGAGCGGCCGCGTCGATATCGCGGCTCAAACTGAACTGCAAGGTGATGGAGGTCGTGCCGAGGGCATTCGTTGAGGTCATCGAATCCAGGCCGGCAATGGTTGAGAACTGCCGTTCCAGCGGAGTGGCCACCGCGGAAGCCATCGTCTCCGGGCTCGCGCCGGGAAGACTTACACTGACCATGATGGTGGGGAAATCGACGTTCGGCAGGTCACTGACCGGCAGCGCCCGGTAACCGATTACGCCAAAAAGCAGAATCGCCAGCATGACGAGCG
>Ga0315279_10004992_pt1 | contig 17478 bp, 13 predicted proteins | sample YL17G06_20_MG_FD_203694 | JGI IMG/M metagenome (GOLD analysis project Ga0315279, IMG submission 203694) | Sediment microbial communities from Yellowstone Lake, YNP, Wyoming, USA - YL17G06_20 | ecosystem: Environmental > Aquatic > Freshwater > Lake > Sediment | place: USA: Wyoming | collected... | reverse complement strand
AGTAAACTTGGCTATGGCTTTAGCCCCAAAAGCACGACAGTCACAATTAGCGGAGCAAATGTGACTGGAATAAACTTTACACCAACATGTCCTTATTACTCCATCTGTGGCACGATAACCTGTGATGGTCAGGCTGGTGTAACCATGACCCTCACTGGGACTGGTTCTGGGAGTACGACAACTGATGCTTCAGGATATTATTGTTTTACTGGATTATGCAATGGCACCTACATCGTTACACCAAGTAAATCTGGCTGTACCTTTACGCCCGCAAGCAGGCAAGCCACAATCAGTGGAGCAAGTGTGACCGGAGTGGACTTTACTTGCACTTGCACCACTACTTTCTCCATCTCTGGTACGGTAACTGGTGATGTCCAAGCTGGCATAACCATGACCCTCTCTGGAAGTGTTTCAGCTACTACGGTAACTAATGCTTCTGGAAATTATAGTTTTACTGGGCTGAGCAATGGCACCTACACAGTTACCCCAAGTAAACTTTGCTACTACTTTACCCCATTAAACATACAAGTCACGATCAGTGGAGCAAGTGTGACTGGAGTGAATTTTGCGTGCGTCTCACCTCCCTACTCCATCTCAGGCACAGTAACTTTAAGTACCTTAAGTGGTTCAGGGTTAGCTGGTGTTACCATGACGGGGGGTTGTTCAGGGCCTACAACTACCGATGCTTCAGGGGACTATAGTTTTACTGGGCTGAGCAATGGCACCTACACCGTTACGCCAAGTAAAACTGGCTATACCTTTACCCCCGCAAGCATACAAGTCACAATCAGTGAAGCAAGTGTGATAGGGGTGGACTTTACCGCAACCTCTGTTTCCTGCACCTATTCAATTTCTCCAACAAACCAATCATTTGATTCATCCGGAGGGACAGGAAGTGTGAGTGTAACGACCCAAAGTGAATGTGCCTGGACAGCCACAAGCAATGACAGTTGGATTACTATAACCTCTGGCAATAGTGGCACAGGCAATGGAACAGTTAATTATTCTGTCTCTACTAACACCGGAAGCCAAATAACTGGAACAATCACCATTGCAGGACAGACATTTACTGTAACCCAGGAGGGTATAACCGAATGCTCAGCTTGGGATGATGTCATCTCAAAGTATAACGCCTATGTGGACGGTCAGGCGAGCTGGAGCGATGTTATAACATGCTATAACGAATATGCCTCATCTGAATAAAGCACCATGCACGGCCCGGTGAGTGCAGAGCCGAGGGGAGTTCATGAGTTGCGAGTGAAGGAGTGATGAGTTGAGGAGTTAAAGGCAGAAAAGCAAAGAGCGAAGAGCAGGGAGTGAAGAGTTAAGAGTTAAGAATAAAAAATCTACCCGCCTGCGGCGGGCCTTCGGTCTTATGTAGGGGCGCCGCTTGCTGCGCCCTGAGCGTTGAGCAAAGAGCATTGAGCTAAAAACAAAAGATAAGGAACAAGGCAGGTATAACAGGAGACCGACCATTTTCAGTTGTAGAAAGAATAGATATTTTGGGGTAGAATAATACAGCACTGAAAGGAAGGAGTAATTTCCCATGAAAACAACAATAACACGCAGATTCATAGGTCGGGTTTTGCCAGATGGGCATCTTTCATTACCAGATGATGCAGCAAAAGAAGTCGGAAAGGTTTTTGATGTGATGTTGATGCCAGTCGAAGAATCGGAGATATACAGCTATGCAGAATCCCTTGCAGAGGGAAAAGGGTTCACTAAACTGACTGAGGAGGATATTGAAAAGATAATCCATGAATCACGGGGTATTCATTGAAAAGGGTTGTCCTGGATACGAATGTTACGATTGCTGCATTTTTCTGGGATGGCTATCCACGAGGGGTTTATAATCTGATGCGTGATGGGAAGCTGACTATGCTTCTCAGCAAAGAAATGGAAAGAGAGTTTATACGCGTACTGGGTTATTCAAAATTTGGACTCTCACCAAAAGAAATTCTCCCATTTGTTTATGACTTAAGAAAGCATGCCGAGGTTGTCGTTGCAGAGAGCAGGGTTTCTACAATTAGGGTTGATCCAACAGATAATATCTTCCTTGCGTGCGCTACAGATGGAAAAGCAGACTACATAATTTCAGGTGATAAGCATTTACTCGATTTAGTGATATACAACGGCATTCAGATAATAAAACCTAAAGACTTTCTATCAAAAGAAGGATTCTTAACTGAGCGCTAACGAAAAGAAATAGAATCGTCCAATTTATTACGCATTTGTTGTAGAACTGCAACCTATAACCTATAAGTACGTTGATAACAAGGTGCGCAACCGAAAGACCTACTACTACAAACTCGAGGACATCGACATCTACGGAAAGAGCACCTTCCACGGGCCGGTGAGTGCGGAGCCACGACGAGTGCGGAGTATTTCAAATGCGGAATGCGGAATGAAAGACAGGGATTCAGGATTAGGGGCTCGGGATTATTCGATTGCGGATTTTGGATTGTAGAGACATGCCATGGCATGTCTCTACGGCTTGACGGCCTTCGGTCTTTTGTAGGGGTAACCCCTGTGGTTACCCATTAAAGAGGGCAGGCACAGGGGCCTGCCCCTACCAATAAAACACACAGAAGGCAGAGAGGTTTTCTCCTCTGCTTTTTGCTATGTGCTGCTGTATATTTCAACGCCCTTCTTCTTTATCTCATTCAAGATAAAATCGTTATCTTCATCCAGATAATCCTGATAGGAAAAAACAAGGGGTTGAATGTCAATTTTAAATTTACTTATCAGCAAGAGCATTTTACTCATAATCTTCAACCTGTTTTTGTCGTGTACCTTTCTTGAAAAAATAGCAATATCAATGTCACTCTGATCATTAAAATTACCGCGGGAATGGGAACCAAAAAGAATGGCTTTGTCAACAGGACATATTTTATTTGCTTCTTCGATATATTCCTTTAAATATTTCTTTACTTTATTTTTGACTTTAACCATCGGTAAATTTCCTCCGATTCTTTCAAAATCTTAGAACTCTTTTCTCTGCCTATCAAAGTGGACAATCTCTTTTTATAAGACGGGTACCTTCCCTCAATATAATACGTTGTCAAATCTGCGAGGACTCGAAGTTGTGCTTTGGATAGATTTAATCGAAGCAGACTCTGAAGGTAGACCAAGTTATGTGAGAGAGGAGCCTCTTTGCTAATCTCTTGGAGATAAAGCGCTTTTAAGATTTTCTCAATAGCCTGCTGACACATGAACACCGTATAGAGGTATCTTCCGCTCTTCTGCATCGAACGTGAAGTTTCCATATCATAGTCAGCAATATCCAACCAGTATTCTATTTTTTCTGATATGTTCATTCCTTTTCTCTTTATAAACTGAATATTGATTTAATATAGCACAGATAATCTTTCACCTCAAACACTGTGTCATTCCGACCCGTACGGGTCAAAAGTTGACAAGAATGCAAATTTAAGAAACAATGCATCACTTAATACAGCATCTCACTCAATAGGAGGACATCATGAAAGTTACCGCATTCGTAGGCAGCCCGCGGAAGAAAGGGAATACCGATATTTTGGTGGAGAGGTTCCTTGACGGTGCGAAAAGCGCAGGGGCAGATACTGAAAAGATCTACCTCTATGACTGCACGATCAACCCCTGTCAGGGTTGTTACAAAAATTGCTGGATAACCCCCCAAGACTGTACTCGCTGGGATGATGACATGGATACACTTATCCCGAAGATGCTGGTAAGCGACCTCATCGTGTTTGCATCGCCGGTCTACATGGGGAGTTACACCGCCCAGCTCACCGCCTTTTTTGAACGGTGCATCCCCGTCATGCACGTTGATTTGAAGAACATGGTTATCGTGGAGAACAAGCTGAAGGGGAAAAACGTTGTGGTGGCCTTTGTCCATGACTTTCCGGAACCATCTACCGCTGACCTCCCCTTCAAGGTGATTGAGCATGTGCTGGTGAAAAATCTTCAGATGAACATCGTTGGCAAACTCCATGTACCAGGGGTCCGTGACGAGGGTGATATAAAGAAGAAAGAAGATAAATTACAGGAAGCGTATCAGTTGGGCGTAAAACTCTGCACTCGATGAGTGAAACAAAGCAAAGTACCTCTCATAAGTTGGGAAACAGGGTTCTGAGTGCGAATTCAAGATTTTTTCGTTAAATAAGACCGGAGGCCGCGCTACGCGGTAAAAAACTTACCCGAGGACGGGCCAAACGTTTTTTGGAGCGACGAGGAATCCTGTTTTCAGTGTTATAAGAAAGAAAGGTTTTACTATGGAAAAGCTTTACGGATGGACGGGAAAGATACTGAGAATAGATGTAACATCAGGAGAAAAGCAGCTCCTTCCAACCCATGAGCTCGTAGAAAGATTTATTGGCGGAAGGGGGTTCACCGCGAAAATATACTGGGATGAAGTAAGTCCATCCACTGACGCTCTGAGTCCTGAAAGCCCTCTCATCATCATGACCGGCCCCCTGGCAGGGACTCCAGCTATTGCAGGTTCCCGCTGGTTTGTCAGCGGAAAATCCCCCTTGCTCTATCCTGATCAGTACGGGCTGGGAAGTGTGGGAGGTACGCTGGGTGCGGAGCTCAAGTCTGCTGGCTACGACGGCATCATCATATCCGGCAAAGCCCCAAGACCCTGCTACCTTTCGATCAGCGATGGCCGTGTGGAGATAAAAGATGCCCGGGGTCTGTGGGGCCTTGAGACGTACGAGACGTTACAGAGAATCCGGGCAGAAGAGGGAGAGAAGGCGCAGACAGTCTGCATCGGTCCTGCAGGTGAAAACAGGGTGCGGGTTGCACTGGCGATGAGTGAAAATGGCGCCTGCGGGGGGAGCGGTTTTGGAGCGGTGATGGGTTCTAAAAACCTTAAAGCCATTACGGTAAAGGGGACCGGCAAAGTAGAAACCGCTCAACCTGAAATGCTGAAACAGATCAACCAGCAGATTCACGCCCTGATCAAGGGAAAGGTCTTGATGGATCCCAGTATCGAGGGGATTGAGCTGATAAAAAGGTCTCCCTGCCGGGGATGTCCGGGAGGGTGCCCCCGGGGGCTCTATAAACACAGTTCGGGCGTGGAAGAAGTTCGCAAAAACTGCCAATCCTCGTATGTCTATTACAGCCTAGACAGAAGGTACCACGAAGGGGAGGGAACCGAAGCTTCATTCTTTGCAACCTCTCTCTGTAATCGCTATGGCCTCTGTACGCAGGAAATGGGCAATATGCTCCGCTGGCTGGACAAATGTGTTCAGCAGGGAATCTTTTCAGATGAGGGAACGGGGATTCCTTTCTCCAAGATGGGCAGCCTTGAATTTATCGAGACGCTCATCCAGAAAATGGTTGCACGACAGGGGTTCGGCGATGTGCTGGCTGAAGGCACCATCCGGGCAGCCCGGATTGCGGGCAAAGGATCTGAAAAACTCTTAGAGGGAACCGTCACCAGGAGCGGCTTTAACTCCAATGCCTATAACCCGAGGTACTTCATCACGAATGCCACATTCTATGCAACCGAGTCAACCAGCACCATGAACCAGCTCCACGAGGTCTGCTTCCCCATTATGCGATGGGTCATGTGGTATGCTACTGACGGGGCGAGCTCACCTTTCAGTACCGAGGTGATGCAGAATATTGCCCGGCGCTTCTGGAAGAGTGAGAAGGCGGTGGATTTCTCCACCTATGAAGGGAAGGCCAAGGTTGCATGTATCATCCAGGACCGAGAATATGCCAAGGAGAACCTGGTGGCTTGTGATTTTCTCTACCCCCTGATCACTGCTGATGGAGCCGAAGACCACGTGGGGGATCCAACCCTGGAGAGCCGCCTCCTCTCAGCAGTAACCGGGATGAACCTCAATGAAACAGAATATTACCAGACTGGTGAGCGGATCTTCAACCTCCAGCGGGCAATCCAGGGCAGGGAAGGCAGGGCAGGGAGGAAAGACGATACGCTGGATGAGTTCAACTTTACTCAGGCGATAGAAGTGGAGGAGGGTTTCCTTGGGATCTTCAATCCGGAGTTCATGCTCCCCGGTCCTGGCGGTGAACTTATATCCCGTCGAGGGTGTGTTGTTGAACGTGATAAATTTGAGAAGATGATGGATGAATACTACGTTTTGCGGGGCTGGGATGTAAAAACGGGACTGCAGAAGAAGGAAAAGCTGGAAGCCCTCTCACTATCTGAGATTATCCCTGAAATGGAAAAACGGAACCTCATCATTTCCGGCTGAACCGTTTCCCGATTTCAAAAAATGGCGGACGGTGGATAGCTGAGTGCAATTAACACCTCAGGAGGGACACCTACCGCCTGGGCCATCTTGATCGCCCGGTCCTTGAGGGTGATGTACTCGAGCCACCTCCCGTTCCTCTCAAGCTTGAGCTGCGTATCAGCTTCGGTGAACGGGCTTCCTTTTCTCTTCCTGAGGATATCAAGGTAGGCATCAAAGAAGACATGGTAAGCAGAAATAAAGAGGTCAAGGTCCTCCCCTTTCAGTTCCAGGAGCTTGCACCCAACCTTGGTAGCGAGCGTGGACGGAAAGTGCTCCATGGTGTAGTGGGCATCGAGCCCCTCACGCATCTTATCCCGGTCCCTTCCGAACCGGTCAGCAACCCGGTCCATGACGTTCCTCATGCCCGTGAGGTCTTCCTCCACCCGCACCGCCGGGAACAGGTCTAAGTTCATATAGTAGGGTCCTACCCCCTTCATTGACCATTCCGTGTTAAAGTGGCCCATGGGACAGAAAGGATTTTCAGGGAATACCTCCATCTGATAGACCATGGCATCAATCTCATCTTTCATACCCGGCGGGGTAATACCTTTGAGCACCAGGTGGGTAATTGCCGCCTTCTCAAGTGCTCCACCCCTGATCACCATGGTGTGGGCATGGCCTCCCGGGAAGGTGTACGTCTTTTCAACGAGCGTGCCGTTACCGGATACCTCCAGGAGTTCCCGTGAGGCCCTCTCCTTCATCTCTTTTACAAACGTTACCATGTCCATACCTTCTCCCCCTCGTCTGTAGATTTATTTGTAGCAACAACGATACGGTGAATACCTGCAAACAGTTGCCAAAGGCTATCACATTTATGATGAGATGGGTAGCCCTGTCATCCCTGGCCTACCCTCTCTGTTATAAGGACACTTGATATATTTTTAGTAATGTATTATATATTTCTCCATCGGGGCACCTAAGAATCGGGCAGGAAGGATTTCCACACACTATTGCCACGCCATACGAAAAGGAGGATGTAATAAAATGTAATAAAAAAGGAGGTTCACATGCCGGTAAAAAAATTAAAGGATTTTTTAGACAACCAGAACATTAAGTATGTAACCATCACCCATTCGCCCACCTACACCGCCCAGGAAATTGCTGCTTCCGCCCACATCCCTGGAAAAGACTTGGCTAAAACAGTAATGGTCAAGATCGACGGCAACATGGCCATGGCTGTTCTTCCTGCTTCCTGCAAGGTAGACTTCGATCTCCTGAAGAAAGCTGCCGGAGCGAGCACCGTCGGGCTCGCCAGCGAGCAAGAATTTAAAAACCTGTTCCCCGAGTGCGAGATCGGCGCCATGCCACCCTTCGGCAATCTCTATGGAATGGAAGTCTTTGTGGCAGATGCCCTTGCCGAAGACGAGGAGATTGTGTTCAACGCAGGCTCCCACACAGAACTGATTCGATTGGCGTATAAAGATTTTGAAAGACTGGTGAAACCAAAGGTGGTTAAGTTCTCCGGATAAGGTACATACCTTCATAGGTGGAAATATTTTCAAGGATTTCCGTGCTCGGAGTGCCAGGATAGGCTGTGGCCACGGTAACCCCTGCCTCATACGCTCCCCGTGCTATTGCCTCATTCCCGGATAGAATAACTTTCATACTCTGATACCTGTTTGTTTATATCCTCACCATAAAAAAGGGCAAGTGTTTCCACTCACCCTTCTTTCTGTTACCCCTTGCTTGCGCTGTTAGTAGTGGAGTACCAACTCGATGAATCCGAAGTTGTTCTGCATATGACCCTTATACCCGTCAGGATCATTGATATGCAGGATGTAGTACTCAAAGTAGAGCTTTGCCTTCGGGTGGATACTGTAGATGATGAGTGGTGCGAGTTCTCCCTTGTCCCAGGCGCCGCTTGCCCGTATGTCAGGAATACTGCTCTGGTCGTAGAGGGCCTGTGAATATTTCAGGTACAGATCAGTCTTAAATCGGGGGAACTTGATTCCGCCCATGACGTACCACCAGGTTGCCCTTACATCGGATACTTCCCCGAAGAAGTACTGGCTCTGGAAGTGGAAGGGATCCCGTTTGTATTCCATGTCCCATCCGGCCCGCCAACTCTGACGGTCCTTACTCGGTTTGCCTGCGGCACTGGCGCCGAATGTCGTCGGGTCCCTTCCCATGATCTGGTTGAATGCAGTCATGTCATTATCACTCAGTTCCTGCCGGTAGCCGGAAAACCCAACTTCAAGACCGTTGATGGGCAGGTAGGCAACACGCATGCTGACCGCCTTGTCATAATTGTCATCGAGGTTCTCCTGATTGGTTTTCAAGTATCTTATTCCTGCAGGCCGTGCACCAAACCGGGCGCCTGATGAAAGTCCCCAGCCATTGAAGACAGCAGCGTTTGCCTTGAACTTTCCGTACTTGGTGAAGTATTGCAGACCGGTAATCCGCGACTGGGTCATGCTCTCATGGAAAAGACCGTAATCACTGTACACCCGGTCTGGCCATGCGCAGTCGATACCCAATGAGAAATTTCTGAACTTCCCAACCTGGAGCGTACCGTCAATCGGACCGATATTGAGCTTCCTGAACTCAGCATAGGCACCCTCGATAAAGATGGTGGGGCCAGTCCAGTTGTTATAGTTCGTATACCCTTCGGAGCTCGGGGCATTTCCGCTCGGGTGGAACCAGAGGTGAAATTCACCGGAGATGTTGTCGCTCACCTCATAGCGCGTGTTAAAGGCGACTTCCGTCACGTCAAATGATGACTGCTGGTGGTTTCCAAACCAGTACCGCGACCGGACATAACCGTAGAACTTGAGGTGGCTGAACTTTTTAGCTAACTCATCAATCACCTTATTCCGGCTTGAGACCTCGGCTATCTTCGTTTCCATCTGCTTCTGCACGGTCTCTGTCTGCTGCTGGGCGGTAGCGGCATCGGTCTTGGCCTTGTTGAGTTGTGATTCCATTTCCTGAATCTTAGTCTGGAGTTCCTCCATCTGCTTCTTCAGTGTTGATATCTGGTCTTCTATGGTTGCAGCGGAGACCGTAAGCGGACAACCTACCGCAACAAGAAATAGCAATACTCCAAGAAAAATGAATGGTTTTTTCACTGTGCCCTCTTATGCATGAGTTACCTCCTACCTGCGCCTGAAGTTCCCTTTCTTTCAGGCCCTTCCCATCCCCCATCACTCGATATCTTTGCAAGCTGTAAAAAATCAACATTAATAATCAGTTACTATTGTGCCGAGTGAATTTGGAGCTTTATATATAAAAACAGAAGGGCTTGTCAACCCTAAAATAACAATTTTGCAAAAATTTTTTCTTACCCCCCCCCTGCTCCTGAGAAAAGGATACTAATACAAACGCATTAAGTAAAGTGTCATTGCGAGGAGTGAAACGACGAAGCAATCTCTTGTTTATGAGGTGAGATTGCCACGCTCCCGTTGGTCGCTCGCAATGACGGTATGGAAGGATTTAATGCGTTCGTATTAAACGTAAAGTATTTACTTTACAGTCCCAGGTTTTTTGTGTATCAATCAATAAAATCCCTGGAAGGAATCCTTGAGGAGAAGGTACGTTATGAGCAGACGCTCTATCAAGATAATTTTTTTATCCTTCTTATTCTTCATCTCTCCGGGGTTTAAAGGAGCCCTGGCCAGAGAAGTCCGGGTCGCCATCTTTCCCCTGACCATACACGCTAAGGAAGATATCGTCTACATCCGGGAGGGGATTGCATCCCTCCTCCCTGCACGCATAGCCGTACCAGGCAAGATAGCAGTTATTGACAGTTATGCAGTCAAAAACGAATTTCAGAAACTGCCTGCCGACCACCCCCTCTCAACTGAAGTTGCCCTCGGGGAAAAACTGATGGCTGACTTTATTCTCACCGGGAGCCTCGTTAAGATGGGCTCCGCTATCGGCCTGGATGCCCGGCTCGTCGAGATCGCGTCTCCGGAGAATGCCGCACCTCTCTCTCTGCAAAGTCTCACCGTGGATGACATACTCCCCCAGCTCACCGCATTCGGAGAGCAGGTTAAACAAAAGATGCTTGCCAATCAGGAAGTCCCGGAAGAAAAACCTGCTCCCCCGGTAGAAGTAAAACCTGCGGTCCCGGCAATGCCGGTCACCGTTGAAAAACCAGTACGGGCAGAAGAAAAACCGCCTGAGCCTCCTCCTTTAGTCCTGCCTCCTGAGCCTGAAGAAGAAACACCTGAGCAGCCGCCAGTTGAAAAGAAGCCCCCGCTTTTTGAGGCAGCGCCCTTTTGTTCCCTTGAGATTGCAGGCGAGCCGCTCCGCTGCCTGACTGCTGGGGATGTGGATGGAGACGGCAAAAAGGAGCTCCTCCTCTCGGGAGAACATAGGATACTCATGTATCAGTGGGTTGAAGGGGCGCCCAGGCTTCGCAACGAGATCAAGGCAGGCCTCTATGAACATTTTGTGCACATCGATACCGGAGATTTCAACCGGAACGGAAGGGATGAAATCTACGTGAGCAGCTTTGAAGTCCATGCGCCGAACTCCTTTGTCGTGGAATGGGCCGAGGGAAGTTTTATCAGGCTCGACACTTCCCAGGAGTGGTTCTTCAGGACATACCAGCAACCGCGCAAGCAGTTACAACTCCTCGGGCAGAAAGCCGGAACCGTGAGCTTCTTATCCAATACTATTTTCACCTTTTCCTGGAAGAACAAAAAGCTCGTTTCCCGCACGGAATTCCTTATCCCCCAATCCGTGAGCATTTACGGTTTTGCCGAGGGAGATGTGAACAGCGATAACGAGATGGAATACGTCTCCTTCAACAAGGGATTCTTCGGCAGTGAGCACCAGCTCACCATCTTCTCCACCTTCGGGAAGATCCTGTGGCAGGATCCGCAGAAGATGGGCGGGGACGTTAACTACTTCATAAAGCGTACCTATGGAAACGATGTCGAGCAGCAGGAATATCTCCCCCTCCGCATCCTCTGTGACGATTTCAACCGGGATGGCAGAGTGGATGTCATTGTGGCAAAAAACTCTACCAGGGCAACAGGGATTATGGAAAAGATTGTTGCCTATGATCAGGGGGAGGTCTTTTGCCTCCACTGGGACGGGTCAGACCTTGCTCCCAACTGGTCAACAGGATTGTTGAACGGATACGTGACAGACTACGGAGTTTTTGATCTGGATGGTGATGGAAAGAAAGAGCTCTTTGTCATCTCCGTCTCGGAAACAGGCCTCCTGGGAAAGACAAAAAACCGGCTGACAGCTTACCGGCTTGCCCAACCGCAATAACCGCACCCTCCTGCGTTAACCCTGCTTTTTTCTTCCCGGCGCAAAGAAAAAGGATGCGAGGTACAGCACACCTACAACGAGGAGCAGTGACTTTATCCCCGTCACAAAGGAGAGAGGCTCCAGCAGGCCTCCGAGGGCTGCACCGATGAGGTTTGAGCCGAAGGCAACATCCCTGGCCGGAGCAGCTTTAAACGAGTTCATGAAAATGATCCCGGAAAAAAAGACCGGGGTATTGAGTGCCAGCGATGCCAGGATAGCTCTGGCTGGATACCCGAAGGTATTAAACGCCTCCAGGGGGATGAAATAGGTTGCCAGCACGGAGGCGAGAAGCAGGGCATAGACCAGGAGGATACTCCTGATTCTCACGTAGCGAACGACCAAGTTCGACAGCAGGGTGAGAAAAAGGATGGCGGAGATGATATAGGAATTAACGATCCAGGTGGAGCCAAAGAGAAGGCTCGCCTTGCTCACGTTCTGGAATTCAAGGAGGAGGAACGCACAGCCCAGGAAGAAGAAGTGGAAGTTGATCCTGCCGCTCCCCCCTCCACCACTCACCAGAAACTTCTTTGCCCCTGCAAACAGCACCACGAGAGACATGACGATGAGCAGATACAGCCGGGGGATGGACGGTTTTTCGAGGTAGAGATACGGCCAGTCATCAGAGGTGAGCTTTACCGGCCCTGAATAGTGTATCGTATGTTCATCGATATGACCTTTGAGATTAGGATGTGAGGCCACAAACTGTTTGAGCTTTTCCGGGTTCTTCCCGGTGACAAACATGTTGGTGCCCCAGTCGATGGCATCGCTGGGAAGGTAGGCGGTGAAGACGAAAGGTACGTCGCCAAAGACTTTCTCAAGCAACCCTCTTATCCTGGCGCCGACCCACCGCTTCTGCACAGCAAAGGAAACGGTGAGGATTCCGTCTTCCTTCAGGAGCTTCTTCGCCTCCCGGAAGCTCTCCTCGGTGTACATGTAGTGGTCGAGCCGGATGTTGTTGTACTGGGATGAAAAGGTGTGGGCATCCAGGGTGCCAAAGGAGATCACATCATACTTCCTGCCCGCCTTTTTGAAGAACGCCCGTGCATCATCCACAGTCACCCGGACCCGCTTGTCCTCGTAGGGCTTTTCCGGGTGGAAGCACAGGCCAATGGAGTAAATACCCGGGTCTATCTCCACCGCGTCTATCTCTCTTACGTTACTCCGCAATGCCCCGGCAGCATCGTTCCCTGCTCCTGCCCCGACGATGAGGACGTTATCGATCCGGTCCTTGAATGCATAGGGGATTGCATACTGGTTATACCTGATTACTTCATCGGAGTAGAAACCGGGATGGCTCCTGATAAAGGAATCAGAAAGGTCCGTCAGGCTCATGTACCCGACGCTGTTCACGGCCACCTGGTAGCCGGTGTAGATGCGCCGGTAGGTACTGGGGGCGACCTCAAGTTTCTGGTAGGGGCTCCACAGGGTAATGATATGGGGGTTTGTGGCGCCGGTTACCAGGAGGATCAGGGCTGCCGCGACAGCAGCCACGAGGAAATTCTTCTTCGACCGGGGAATGAAAAAGAAGAGGAGCACGAGTGCGCAGAGAAACCATACCCACGGTGGTGTGACGAAGAAAGAAAAGAGATTAAATGCCCAGATCCCGATCAGGCTTCCCCCCACATTGATTGAGTAGGCTGCGATAATATGTTCATGTTCATCGAACAGCCTCCCCAGAATCTGCCCGAGGGGCACAAAGACAGCAAGGATCATGAGGAACAGGAACAGGGTGAGCGCAATCCCCCTGCCTATGGACACGAGGCTGGCCTGCTCGTTTCCGAACCATACCCCCCCATCCGAAAGGCTGCTGAGCATATCTGTAATATCTCTGAAGGGAAGCGATGTAACCGAGAGAGAGATGAGGACGAGCATCCCCAGGGTGATAAGGACATTCGCCTCTCTCCTCGCATAGTAACAGCCCACGCCTATCCCCAGGAAGCACGCCAGGAGCACGAGGTTGCTCACATAGGCAAAGATCCTCACCTCCGTTGATATCCAGCGGATCAGGAAGATCTCCATGAAGAGCATGAGGAAGCTTACGGCAAACAGCTTCCTGCTGTTTTTAAGCATGGGTAAAAAGGGGTACGGTGGGGTCAACTCTCTTCAGCCCTTGGATGTTATATAAGCCTTAAGTTATCCGCCTCTCTCATCAGCTCGTCCCTGAACCTGGGGTGTGCGATGCTGATAATGTCCAGGGCTCGCTCGCGGGTAGACTTCCCCTTCACATTCACGATCCCGTATTCCGTGGCAAGATAGTGCGTGTCCATTCGCGGTGTGGTCACTCCAGCCCCTGATTCCAGCCGGGGGACAACGCGGGAAATCTCCCCGTTTTTTGCTGTTGAATAAAATGTCAGGACTGATTTCCCTCCGGGGGAATTATATGCACCCCGTACGAAATCAAGCTGCCCTCCTGTCCCGCTGAACTGCAACCCGTCAATAGTCTCTGCATTGCATTGACCGGTAAGGTCGACCTCAAGGATGGAATTAACGCTGATCATATGGTGGTTCCTGGCAATATTTGCGGGGTCCATGATGTAATCGGATGCATAGCTTTCCATGCTTGGATTATCATTCATGAATTCATAGACCTCACAGTTTCCGTACGCCACGGAGAAGAGGTGCTTTCTCGGATGAAAGGTCTTTTTCCGCCCCGTGATAACCCCCTTTTTTATGAGATCAACCATTCCCGGCACCAGGAGCTCTGAATGCACTCCCAGGTCCTTATGGCTGGAAAGGCAGCCGGCAACAGCATTGGGGATCACGCCGATTCCCAGTTGGATGCAGGCGCCGTCGGGGATTAATTCTGCAATGAGCTTCCCGATCTGCTCATCTTCCGGCTTTACCTCCGGGATGACTGCCTCCAGAAGCGGGCAATGATTTTCCACGATGGCATCAATCTCTGAGATATGAATAAGGGCATCCCCGAAAACCCGCGGCATATTCTCATTCACTTCTACGATGACTTTTTTCGAGAGCCGGGCAGCGACAGAGATATAGGAAGCCGCCCCGAAGCTGAAATAACCGGCCTTATCCATGGGTGAAACCGCCGTCACCGACACATCGACGCTCAGATGGTCACGGATGAGCCTCGGCACCTGATGTAAATAGGAAGGGATAAAATAGGTAAGGCCTACTCGCACCATGTTCCGGATGGAGCTGCTGACAAACCAGGCATGGGTCCGGATACAGTCTGCGAGATCCGGTGAGAAGATCGTTTTGGCAGCGTACTGCTGAGGGTTGAAAGAATAGGTGTTGATTGCCTTTAACCCGCCCTCTCTCGCCTTCCGGGCAATGGCTTCGAGTAAAGCCGGCGGTTCAGAAAAGTTTACCCCGACAATAACCGTATTGCCATCCTTGATCAGGTTTACCGCATCGGGAGGCGTCGTCAATTTTTTCCTATATTCTGCTCCGTAAGGATTCATTCGCTCTTCCTTTCACCTAGTTATTGTTCTTTTTGTTGTGGCACCACGGAATAGTATAGTAGCACCACATTATTTCGCTTGATCCCCCGTTACTTCACCTTTCTCTTCAAACCCATTTTTTCAGAACTTCTTCAATGGATGCCTGGAAGAGAAACTCAATTTTCCCTGCCAGGTCGGGACGCTCCTGCTGTATCCTGGGGATATGGCTCATAACGGCTGCTATGATATGCTGGGGGGCGTCAAACTCATCGTAGTAAGACCTGATCTTCTGTGGTTCCAGAAGGGCAAAGAGGTAATCCAGCTCGCCATCCTCAAAGGTTGGAATTCCCAGTGCCGTCCTGATCGCCTGCTCCCTCTTTACGGGCCGGTTATATTCATAGGACTCTCTCCAGTAACTGATGTAATCAGCGAAACCGTTCCCCTCTCTCAGTTCCTTAGCCGCCGCCTTCGCTGCCCTGAACCCGTACATAATCGCTCCCTGCACGTAGACTTCTATAAAAGAGGCGGCATCGCCGACAATCATCACCTTTCCTGCCACGGGATTGAGAATCGGGTCAAAGAAATTCAATACTGCCGAAGTCTTGTACACTACTTTCGCATCCTTGAACCAGGAAGAAAACTTTCCCTGGGCCAGAAACTGATTTATCCCTTCTTCGGTAAATCCTGACACCTCGTATAACGGCGGGTCACCCGCCTTTCTCGGCGCCTTGGGCATACCATATCCTATCTGCCCGCCGCTATAGGCCTTCCCCTGAAACATGATAAATGCATTGGGGAAAGAACTTTTTACGCCCCTAAGGATGTAGGACACCACCCGCGGGGTGCCGAATAATTTTCTCTCCTTGTTTAATCCCAGGCTCTGGACGATCCGGGAATTTACCCCGTCAGCGGCAATGGCAACCTTTGAGCGGACCTCGCTCTGTTTCCCTTTGCTCTGGAGGGTTACGATAACTCCTCCCTCCGTGTTTTCCGCCTTGACGCCGATGGTCTCATTCGCAATTTCACATCCGCTTTTTTGTACCTCCGAGAGAAGACCTTCCAGCAGTACCTCCTTGTTGAATATCCTGGCAACAGGGGTTTCCTCCCGCTCGATGATCATTTTAGAACCACCGGGTGCAATCCGGAGCAGCTGCTTCATCTCCACCCAGGGCCCGCGATATCGTAGGGAGAAGTCATTGATATGAAAGATGATCTTTTCACCCTCTACGGTAACGGTCTCTCCATCGCAGTTCGGTTTCGTAATCAATGCCTCAGCACAGGTGCGCCGCACCCTGGCAATCTCGCTCTTCTGTTCCACCAGCAGGACCTTCAGCCCCTCCTGCCTGGCTGTCCGTGCAGCCATCAAGCCTCCGGGACCAGCGCCTACAATAACCACATCGTACGTATCTGCCATCTCATCCCTCTCTGCAAAACATTATGTGATCAAACCTTTTTAAGCTCTTGCACAATTCTGATAATTATAATTATGTGTTCCGGCGCGCTCTATTTCAAGGGAAATTATTAAAAAGAATCTGTGAAGTGGATTTTTCATGGCTCCTTTTGTATAAGAGGGGTATGATAGACGATGACGTACAGGAGGTGTGAAATGAAAACAAGATATCTCTCCCTTGTTCTAACAGTTATTCTCATGCAGGTGATTGACTCTGTCACACCTGCGTATTCAGAGAATACCGGCCCAGCAACGAAAGGTATTGCCACCGGGCTGGAAGATCAGACCGGGGTAGCGGTTACCATCTACAATGTCAACCTCGGGCTGGTGAAAGACCAGAGAAAGGTACAACTGTTTCAGGGAACAGGGGATGTGAGGTTTATGGATGTGGCATCGCAGATCATACCTGCAAGTGTGGATATAAAATCCCTCGTAAACCCTGAGAGCCTTCGGGTACTCGAACAGAACTACGAATACGACCTCTTAAACCCTCAGAAACTCCTCGACAAGTATGTCGGGAAAGAGGTGAAGCTCTACTCTAAAAATCCATACACAGAGAGAGAAGAGATTGTAACTGCCACGTTACTTGCGAATAACGATGGACCCATATTTAAGATCGGAGACGCGATAACCTTCGGACATCCGGGCAGGATCATCTTCCCGGGCGTCCCGGAAAATCTCATCTCTAAACCCACCCTGGTGTGGCTCGTCGAAAACACCCTTGCATCACCCCAGACCGTTGAGGCATCTTACCTCACAAATAGCATTAACTGGCGGGCTGACTATGTGGTCACGTTAAATAAAAAAGATGAACGGGCAGACCTCTCCGGCTGGGTTACCATTGATAATAAGAGCGGTGCAACCTACAAGAATGCGAAACTGAAGCTGGTTGCCGGAGATATCCACCGGGTAAAAGACGAATGGGAATATGAAGCCAAGATGTCTAGGATAGCGATGGCAGAAATAAAGCCAGCGCCACCGCAGTTCAAGGAAGAAGAATTCTTTGACTATCACATCTACACCCTCCAGAGACCTTCAACCATTAAAGACAACCAGACAAAACAGATAGGGCTGGTCACCGCAGAAAACATTCCGGTAAAGAAGGAACTCGTCTTCCAGG
>Ga0315279_10004991_pt1 | contig 17481 bp, 20 predicted proteins | sample YL17G06_20_MG_FD_203694 | JGI IMG/M metagenome (GOLD analysis project Ga0315279, IMG submission 203694) | Sediment microbial communities from Yellowstone Lake, YNP, Wyoming, USA - YL17G06_20 | ecosystem: Environmental > Aquatic > Freshwater > Lake > Sediment | place: USA: Wyoming | collected... | reverse complement strand
TGGCGCTTATCTACAATCCGCAATCATGACGGGTTGAACACCCTCAGCTCGCGCTCCAGCATCTTCACCTCGCGGGAGTCGAGGGCCAGCGGGCTCAGGGTGAGAATGAGGGTGGCATCCTTGACCGCCACGTTCTCGTTCAGCAACTGCACGAACTTCAGCACACGGTCGAACGAGCTCTGGCTGATCATGTATTCGATGCCGCTGATCAGCACGATGCCGCCCTTGGCGCTGTCCAGGAAGGTCTTGACCTCGCTGTAGATAAGGGGTATGTTCGTCGGTTCGCGGGCATACTTGATGTCCCTCTCATAGGAAAGCCACAGGTACGAGGAGGAGCCGAGGTAAAAGCGCTTCTTGAGCTTCTCCGGGTATTCACGCACGATGCACAGCCCGCGGGCGCCAAGGGAAAGGTAATCGACGAAGACATCGAACCCCGCGTACGGGTCTTCGGACTCGATGATGTACGAATACCCCGGCTCCAATTGGTATTTCAGATCCCCGGTCTTCGTTTCCACGCTCGGAGGCTGAGTGTCAGCTAGCACCAGATGATGCTTGCACATCTCCCTGCCCTCCGATCGGCACTCGACCTCGGTGGCATCGAACCTTCTACCCGCGATGGTGGAGACGATGCCTGATAGATAACCGCGAGCGAAATCGCATCTGCGGCCGTGTCCGGCTTCCAGAGACTCGTCCAGCTTGACCGTCATGCCTTCCTCGCTCGCCTCCTCCACGATGAGCCTGCTCAGCCCCGTCTCCATCCAGATCTGCGGCAGGGCGTCCACCAGCTCACCCATACTGAGGGTTTGGATCCCCAGGCTGTTGATGAGCCCGACCCCTGCTCTGTAGCCGTATCTGGCCAGGGTCTCCCCGGCCTCCTTATCCTCAATGAGCTCCAGTTCCTCCCTCAGGTCCAACAATGCAGAGCCCGGCATGACGAAGAACGGGCTGGCCTCCTCCTTCATCGCTTCATCTCCATTATCGCCTTGCCAAGCTGGGCGAATGTCTCTTCCACCCCTTCACCGGTCTTGGCGCTCGTCATCCTCATCTCCGTGCCGAGGTATGAGCCCACCTTGTCCAGAAGGCTGGAAGGCACTGGGTTCTCTAGGTCCTTCTTGTTCGCCACGGCGACGATGCGCGCTTCCTTCTCCACCCTCAGGAAGTCATCCTTCCAGCGCTGCATGTGCTCTATGCTCTGCGCGTTGGTGATGTCCCCGACCACCAGCGCTCCATTTGCGCCTTTGTAGTAAGCGGAGTGCAGGGCGTCCTCGCCTCGCTGGCCTAAAATGTCCCAGATCATGAGCGTGAGCTCCACCTCGCCCAGGTCCAGCACCTTCTTGGAGACCTTGGTGCCGAAGGAGACGATGTACTTATCGCTGAAAGCATCCTCCACGTACCTCCGCACCAGGCTCGTCTTGCCGACGCCGCCGTCCCCGAGAAGGCAAACCTTCCTTATTACGCGCTTCTTCTCCATCCTGGATGATGTATAATTCGCGCTCTATTAAACTGTTGGCAGCCCCGATTTCGGACGGATCGGAGTCCTCTCAGCCGTACAGCAGGGACTCGTCCGGGCGCTTGGTGGAAGGCTTCATGCTCTCCGCGGCCGCCTTCATCTCCTTGTCCAGGATCTCGGCCTCCTTGAACAAGGGATCGGGGTCCAGCTTGATCTCGGGCAGCATCTTGGCCACATATTCCAACATGCGCGCGGCCCCGCGAGGGTCGGGAAAATCGGGACGGGCCGGCCCGAGGAGGCAGATGATGTCCATGCCGAGAACTTCGCCCTCATAGAGCAGCACGCCGGAAATACCCGTGACCATGCCCTCCTTCATCTCCCTCAGACCGTAGGTCTGCAGCATGGTCTTGCATTTCTCGCCCGTGGCCACGGCCAGGATCTCCCTTTCCTCCGGGTTACCGACGTTCATCCCCTCCAAGGTCAGGACGGTGGTGACGTCGTGCTCCTTGCACCAGTTGATTATCGTCTCCGCCAGCGGCCTGACCATGTTCGGGTTGGGCATGAACTCACCGGTGATCACGATCAGGTTCTCGCACATCTCGCCATGGTCCTCGCACTCCCGGTGCCCGGCGTAGATGCGGACCGGAGGCAGGGCGGTGCCGTCGTGGATGATGGTGAACGGTGGGAAATCGTTAGAGATGATGGTCGCGATTTTCTCCAGTTTCAAGGTCTTCACGATGAAATTGGCGGCAATGGAACTCACTAGCCCAACACTGGGAAAGCCGACGATGACCATGGCCTTCTTGAAGGATTGCTCCTTGTACTCATGCACGAAGGTCTTGTTCTCCAATCTCTCACCGGCCTTCTAATTGAGAGCTGCCCTACTTATATTCTTCTGGATATCTGGCTGCTAAAGAATTGCAGAATTGCTGGCGAGAGCAAGAACCATAGGTTCAAGTCGAGTGTCGCTTGTCAGCCGTTGATGAAAGGAAATAGAACGAATCATGAGGAGCTCTCACTAGATTTCACGCCGGAGGGCATCCCGGTGATCGTGGACCGGTTGGCCTGGTCAAGGGCATCGGCCGCCGCCGTCAACATCGGGGTGGGCTCCAGGGATGAGCCGAAAGAGGAGCACGGCATCGCCCACCTGCTCGAGCATCTGCTCTTCAAGGGCACCAAGAGCCGTTCCTCCAAAGAGATGTCGGAGCTGATCGAGGCGGCGGGGGGCGAGATGAACGCTTACACCTCGAAAGAGGTCACCTCCTATTACGTTTCGACGCTGGACTACACCTTTCCCCAGGCGCAAAAGCTCCTGGCCGAGATCATCTGCCAGCCCCTGCTGGCCGAGAAAGACATCGCGAACGAGAAAAAGGTGGTGACCCAGGAGATAAGGATGTCCGAGGAGGACCCGGACGATCACATCCATGACCTGCTGGCCAAGACGGCCTGGAAAGGGAATCCCATGGCCCATCCCGAGGCGGGGCACGTGGATTGCGTGGCCCGCATGGGCGCGGAGGAGATACTCGATTTCTTCCAAAGCAACTACCGGCCGCCAAACCTGGTGGTGGTGGCCACTGGCAATGTTAAAAGCGAGCAGGTGATGGAGTGGACCACTGCTGGCCTGGATCCCCTCCAGAAGGCCAAGAAGAGGAGGGCCAGAGTGCCTCCGCGGTTCCGGCCGAGCGTCGATGTCCATCCGAAGGAAGGCGAGCAGGTTTATGTCGGCATCGGATTTCCAGGGGTGCAAGCTGCGCACCCGGACCGTTATGTGCAAGGGCTCTTGGGAGGGGTCCTGGGGGCTGGCACCTCATCCAGATTGTTCCAGAACGTCAGGGAGGAGCACGGGCTGGTCTACTCCATCTATGCCAATGCGCATCCCTTCACCGACTGTGGCATCTTCAACCTCTTCTTCTCCACCTCCGCCGAGAACGCGGACAAGGTCATGGACCTCATCGGCAAGGAGTTCGTGAAGCTCAAGCAGGAAGGGTTGGTGGAGGGCGAGCTGGGCAGGGCAAGGAGCTGGATAAAGGGCATGATCGTGCGCCGGCTGGAGCAGGTGGAAGCGAGGATGTTCTTCTTGGGCGAGCTCTATCTTCAGTCCGGGGCGCTCATGACAGAGGACGATGTCATGGAGAGTTTGGACAGGGTCACGCCGGACCAAGTGGAAGGCATGGCATCGAGCCTGCTGGACCGCAGAATGATGTGCGCCGCCATACATTCGGAGGAGAAGCGAGGGCAGGCGTTGGCGAAAAGCATAGAGGGATTGGACTTCTGACCTAGGCCTTGAGCAGCCCCAGCACCGTCTCCACGGCCTTGGGCAGCGCCGCCTTCACCGGAGGGGTCATCTCTTCGCTGATGTCATAGGTGTTCAGCGCCTCCACCGCCACGAAGAAGATCTCCTTCGGGAAGCGGTCCGGTTCCAAGGTCCTTCCCAGTTCTAAGGTCGTGGCGATGTTGGCCTCATGCGGATTGGTGCCGTGGACCGTGTGCTCCAGCGCGTCCGTGCCGAAGGACTTGACCGTTCCTGGGACCCCCCTGGAGGTCATCGCGTCCACCACGATCACGCGCTTGTAATCGAGCATGATCTCGATGAGGTCCAGGCCGCTCACGCTCGCCTCCTCCACGTCCACATCCTCGAGCTTTAGCTTCATGATCTCTTCCACCACTCGAATGCCGACGGCATCGTCGCTGATGAACGGACTGCCTATGCCGAGGACGAGGTTGCGCTTCTTCATCAAGTCTCAGAGGAAGGGGGCTTCGCATAAAAGCCTTTTGAAATTCAGCAGCAACTGGTGATCCCATATTGGTGGTTGGGGCTCGGGAGGACTACTTCTTCCGTCTGGACATGGTGATGGAGACCGCCAAATTGTATGGCACGGAAGCGATCTTCGCGGAAGGGCAGGGGCACGATCTGATGCTGGAAACGGGCTGGCAGAAGACCGCTGATAGCATCGTCGCCTGGCTATCGTCCAAAGGGCTTTGATGCCTAAGCTGGTTCAGCTTTGCTAGGGACCTCGGCAAGCCTACAAATACCCGTTGAAAGGAATTGCTATGCATGGCGCTCAAGACCAGGGCCATCAAGCAGACCTTCATCATCCCTGCCTCGCCCAATGAGGTCTATGATGCGATAATGGATCCCGACGAGCACATGGAGTTCACAGAGGACACGGCCGAAGGCAGCTCGGAGATCGGCGGCATGTTCTATGCCTATGATGGCTACATCACCGCAAAGAATCTGGAGCTGGAGAAGGGCAAGCGAATCGTGCAGGAATGGAGGACCTCAGAATGGCCAGAGGATTACCCCCCCTCCAAATTGGAGATCATGCTCAAAGAGATGGAGGGCGGCACCGAGCTTACCATGATACATTCTCAGGTTCCAGATGAACAGGCGGATGACTATGCGGAGGGTTGGAAGGAGCATTATTGGCAGAAGCTCCAGTCCTATTTCAGGAAGAAGAAAGGGGACAAGAGACGCGTTTAAGTGCTCCATTAACGATGCTAATGCAGATGCAGCTTGAACCGGTTGTATCATTAAGGGTAAATGGTGCGACCCTTACGCCGCACCAGCTCGAAGTGCTCTTGGCCGTTCACAGGGAGGGAAGCCAACGCCGGGCGGCGGAGAAACTGGGATTGGCCACGCCGGTGGTGCATCGCTACCTTGCACAGATCGAAAGGAAGGTGAGGCTCAAGCTCATGGACGCTTCACCGACGGGCACGACCTTGAATGAGGAAGGGCGCAAGATAGCCAGGGAGTACTTGGCCTTGCTGGAGAGAATGCGAGTGGGCGACTCGACGGTGGTGGGCTGCACACCCATTACGGAAGAGCTTCTCCTGTCCGTGATTTCCGCACTGGACGTTGAAGCAAAGTATGATCTCATCATCTCGGACGATGAACGCAACCTCAAGGACTTCAAGGCGGGGTTGATGCAGGTGGTGGTGCTCGACGACCCATTGCACGCCTATGAATCGGAGAATGCGCTCTTCGAGGAAATAGCCAGAGACCGATTGCTGCACGTGGACAGAGGCCCGGCCTACACCCGATTCAGGTATGGTGCGCAGCGGATCGCCTTCCTTCACCTCGATTCTACAGGGACCCGTTATACCATCGAAGGCACGACCAGATCGTTGGGCCAGCTGCTTCGTTCCAACCGCAGCTTCTTCATCAATGAGAGCCTTGCGCTCAGGAAGGGCCTGAAGCTGCAGAGCGCCACCGACCCGAACCTGCTGGCCCATGAGATAATTGCCCTTTACCAGTCTGACTCGCCGCCCGCCTCATGGCTCGTCAGGGAGCTGAAGAAGGGGTGACTGGGCGAATAGGTATTACCTTTTTAGGTAACACTAGGTGAAAGAATTGTATACATTTAAGTAAGGGAGCGGAGGTTCCTCGCTCAAGGTGAATTGATGGCCAAAGTAGTGGAGCCTAATCCTGAATTTACCAAGAAAGTGATCGAAGGCGGCCCTGGCGGCGATACCTTGATGGCATGCTACCAGTGCGGCACGTGTACTGCCAGCTGCCCATCCGGCAGGCTGACTGCCTTTAGGACCAGGCAGATCATCAGGAAGGCCCAGTTGGGCCTCAAGGAGGAGATCCTCCCGACCGAGGAATTGTGGCTCTGCACCACCTGCTACCAGTGCGTGGAGCGCTGCCCCAGGGAGGTCGAGATCACTGATATCATCTTCATCCTCAGGAACTTCGCGGTGCGCGGGGGCTTCATGGCCGACCAGCACAAGAAGATCGGGGAATCGATGCTTAAGATCGGCTCGACCGTTCCGTTCCCCGAGGAAATGAGGCAGATGCGTGTGAAGATGGGCCTGCCCGCAGACCCGCCCACCACCGTGGGCGACAAGAAGGCCATGGAGGACTTCAGGAAGGTCATGCACGAGTGCAAATTCGACAAGCTCATGCACGGAGGCAAGTAAATGTCCAACAAGTACGCGTTGTTCCTGGGGTGCGTGGCGCCCCTGCGTTACCCCGGTATCGAGAAGGCGACCCGCGACGTGTTCAAGGCCCTCAATGTAGAGCTGGTCGACCTGCAGGGAGCAGGATGCTGCCCCGCGCCTGGTGTCATCCGGTCTTTCGATCAGGCCACCTGGCTGGCCTTGGGAGCGAGGAACCTCGCCCTGGCCGAGAAGCAGGGAGTGGACCTGATGACCATCTGCAACGGTTGCTACGGCTCGTTGTTCGAGGCGAACCATGTGCTGCAGCACCACCCCGAGAAGCTAAAGGAGGTCAACGAGATCCTGGCCAAGGTGGGGATGCACTATTCTGGCAATGTGAAGGTGCGCCACTTCGCAGAGGTCCTCTACAACGACATCGGAATGGAGAAGATCAAGGCCCAGGTGAAGAACCCGTTGTCCTTCAACGTGGCCGTCCACTATGGCTGCCACTTCATCAAGCCCAGCCGCGTGAAGCACTTGGACGATCCAGAGAGGCCGAAGATCCTGGATGAGCTGGTGGAGGCCACCGGCGCCAAGAGCCTCAACTACAAGGACAAGATCATGTGCTGCGGTGCTGGAGGCGGCGTCCGTTCCAGGAATTCCGCCACTGCTCTGAAGATGACCGAGGAGAAGCTCAAGAACATCAAGAAGGTCGGCGGTCAGATGATCGTCGATGTCTGCCCGTTCTGCCACCTGCAGTACGACCGCTCGCAGAAGGACCTGCCCGGGTTCAACATCCCGGTCATCCACCTATCGCAGCTGTACGGCATGGCCTTCGGGATGCCCATGGAGAGCCTCGGGCTAGAGGCGCACGAAACGAAGTGGAACCTCTGAGGTGCAGGGTTGTTCAAAGCGCAGCTCGTCGGTGTGTACACCGTCGGTGAGATGCCGGAGGAGCTGCGCCCTTTCGTCAATTTGGAATCGCGGAGGGAGAGGCGCCATCTCAAACTGAGCGACAGGTTCGTGGCCTTGCGGATCGAGGGCACGCAGGCCTACACGACGCTCTTCCTCGATTCTTTCTCTTCCATCAAGGACCTGGAAGCTCGGCTGAAGGAGCAGGAATGCGAGCTGACCCCGGTCTCGCGGGATTCGCTCGAGAGGGTCCTGCAAGAGAGAAAGTGAACCACGTTTCTTGCTTCGGTACGAAAGTTCCATCGGTCATGCTCACAGATTCTGCATCCAGAAGAATCGGTCCGGTGTGCTGATGCGAAGGCTAGCTTCCATCGCCTTGTTCGTGGACATTCGATCCCGTTGCGAAGGGGCGGTGAGAATGAGCCCTCGGTCTTCCGCTCTTACCCACGCCAACCCCAGACATTGTTGCCTGATGCTCGATATCGAATATGGAGTCAGGGAACGCGGATAAAGCTTTAATAGGTAGAACCATTTCGGAAACTGCCCTGAAGCACGGAGGCAATTCATTTGGCTGAGAAGAAAAAGGCGGCTCCCAAGGCCACCGCAAGAAAGGTCAAGGACCGATGGAAGGCTAAGGAGTGGTACAAGATCCACGCGCCGATGATGTTCAACCAGATTCAGCTGGGCGAGACGCCGAGCGCGGACGCCACCAGCCTCATCGGGAGGACGACCGAGGTCACGGTTCACGATCTCACCGGAGATTTCTCCAAGATGCATGTCAAGCTGAAGTTCAAGGTCGACGACGTGCGCGGCTTCGAGGCCCACACCATCTTCATCGGCCAGGACCTCACCAGCGACTACATCCGCAGGCTGACCCGCAGGAAGAAGACCAAGACCGACCACGTCATCGATGTGACGACCAAGGACGGCTACAAGGTCCGCATCAAGCCCATGAGCATCACCGACCAGAGGATCCAAGCCTCCCAGGAGACCGCCGTGCGCAATCTCATGACCAACGAGACGCAGAAGCTCGCCTCCGACATGACCATCTCCGAATTGGTGAAGGCCGTGATCTCCGGTGAACTGGCCAAGAGATTGTCCAGCATCTCCAAGGTCATCGTTCCGATCAAGAGGGTGGAGATCCGCAAGACCGAGGTCCTGGAAATGGGCAGCAAGGCCTCGCAGGAGCAGTCCATCATCGAAGCCCCGGCTGAAGAGGCTGAAAAGAAGCCAGCCGAGGTGGCACCGGCCGCCGCGTCCGAGGAGACCGAGGAGCTCGAGGGCTCTGAGGAGGTCTTGGACGAAGAGGTCCTTGACGGCAAGGAACCCGGCGAGCAGTAAAACCCTCACAGCGCCGGGGTGGCTCAGCCTGGTGGAGCGTCGGACTCATAGGGAATCGGTACACGACCCATCCAGGGAAATCCGAAGGTCACGGGTTCGAACCCCGTCCCCGGCACCTCCCCTTCTTCTTTGTTTTGCCTGCGGCAATCGCCCAGCGGCCTATTCCGTTTCCTTTTTGTAGTGGTTACACGGTCATTGGGTCCGATGGTAGCATGAGGGTAATCATTTACACTGGCAAGGGCGGTGTCGGGAAGACCTCGGTGGCGGCGGCCACAGCCCTGAGATCTGCCCAGAAAGGCTACAAGACCATCGTGATCAGCACTGACCAGGCGCACTCCCTCGCCGACTCGTTGGAGACCCCCCTGATCGGCACGCCCAAGAACATCGCGCCCAACTTCGACGCCATGGAAGTGGACGTCCTCTACGAGATGGAACACCGCTGGCGCGAGATAGACAAGTACATCACCGAGTTCCTGTCCTCGCAGGGCATCGAAGGGGTAAACGCGAAAGAAATGGCCGTCTGGCCCGGGATGGAGCTCCTCTCCGCGCTGTTCTACATCTGGGAATACTACCAGACCAAGGAGTACGACGTCGTCATCCTGGACACGGCGCCCACCGGCGAGACCCTCCGGCTGCTGTCCTTCCCCGATGTCTCGGACTGGTACTTCGACAAGATATACAAGGTCCTGAAGAACATGGTCCGCGTGGCCAGGCTGACGGTCGGGCGGGTAATGAGCGCCCCCTTGCCCTCGAACGACCTGTTCGAGGACATCGAGCACATCCGGCAGAGGATGATGGTGGTCAAGGAGGTGCTAAGCGACCCGAACATCACCACGGTGAGGCTGGTCGTGAACCCAGAGAGGATGGTGATCAACGAGACCAAGCGGGCCTTCACTTATCTGAGCCTTTACAACCTGACCGTGGAGGCGCTCATCATCAACCGTCTCCTGCCCGAGAACGACGAGACGGGCGGCTATTTCAAGGAGAAGCTAGCGGAGCAGAGGTATTACATGCAGGTAATTGACGAGTCCTTCAGCCCGCTGAAGATGCTCAAGGCCACCCAGTTCCGCACCGAACTGGTAGGCTTGGCGAGCCTGGGCATCCTGGCGGACATGCTCTTCGGCGACAGCGACCCCAGCGAGATCTACACCAAGGAAAAGGCCTTGGCCATCTTCTCCGACAAGGGCGTGGACACGCTGTCCATCAAGCTGCCATTCTCCCAGAAGGAGCAGGTAGAATTATATAAGGCGAATGATGCTTTAATCGTGCAGGTCGGCTGGTACAAGCGCTCGGTGACCCTGCCCTACACCTTGAGCAGGAAGGAGGCCACCAAAGCGGAGTTCAAGGACGGTCGCCTGCTGATAAGATTCACGGGGGTGGAGTCGATTGGCAACAACAAAGAAGACGCCAAGACAAAAGCAACCTGAGAGCCCGCCCATCGAGAACAAGAGCATGCCCAAAGGCGCGGCGGACTTCCTTCCAAAGGAGACCCAGATGCACCTGTTCCGGGCCGGTACCGAGATGGCCCTGGCCTTGGACACGTTGCTGCCGAAGAGCAGGATACCCGAAGAGGTGAAGGAGCATGCCATGGCGGCCCGCAAAGAGGTGCTGCTCATGATCAGGGCGATGATCGATGCGAACCTGGAGGGGAAGGAGAAGTGCGCCCCCTCCTCGGCTGGGCTCAAGAAGATAGAGGTCGAGTGAGCTTTCTAAGGAGAAAAGCGCGTCGCCCCTGCGGCGGCGCGTTGCTTGGTTCTTAGGTCTGGTCCGTTTCCCTCAGTTGATCGTAGCAATCAGAGCAAAGCAATTCGCCCTCGCGCACGATCAGCTCGTTGGAGTACAGGCCGCAGTTGTCACAATAACCCGAGCTGAAGGTCGGATTGGTCCCGGTCATGCCCCTGACCCCAAGCTTGGACCATTCGCGGGTCATCTCGATCAGGGAGGGTGAGAGCCTCAGGACGTCGTTCTCGGTCAGAATGCCTATCAGCTTGCCCTTGCTCACCACCGGGAGGCGCCTGAGCCTCATGGTCGACATCTTCTTGGCCGCATCTTCCAAGGTCGCTCTCGGCCCGATGGTGACCAGCGGCGAGGACATCAGGTCCTTGACCTTGATGGTCTTGGCGCTCTTGCCCTCGGCCACGATCTTTTCCATCAGGTCCTTCTCGGTGATGATCCCCACAGGCGAGCCATCTTCGACGATCACCAGGCTGCCCACCCTTTCCTTCTTCATCAGCTTGGCGGCGGCTTGAGCAGTCATGTCTGCAGTTCCAGTGCGCGGGTCCTTGCTCATGACCTCCTCTACGATGATGTCCTTCGCCTCTTCCTTCATGAGTGTTATTACGAAGCACACGACTAATATCCTTTTCGCCATGATCACGCGACTGGCTTTGCCGATGGACGGGGCGCACGCAGGGGCCGCATCCGCCGCCCTCCCTAGCGGGCGCGTCATCCAACATTTTATATCTGCTCACACCTAGCCTATTTGCACTTCCCAGCCGCCTGCAAGGTACCCGGAGCAAGAAAGGGGCGGTTCTGGAGGACGATCCTATGAAGGAAAGCGAAGGTGAATTGGCGGTGAAGATCGCCCGGAAGGCCATCGAGGCCGAGGCCAAGGACGAGGAGCCAGGCAAGATCGATGCACCGGGAGGCTTCAGGGAGAAGCGAGGGGTGTTCGTGACCCTGCACACCTTCCCGGACCTGGCCTTAAGAGGCTGCATCGGCTACCCTGAGCCGGTCTTCTCACTGGCCAAGGCGTTGATCAAGGCCGCTCAGGGCGCGTGCCACGATCCCCGCTTCCCTTACTTGAGGGCGAGCGAGCTCGATTCCATCATCGTGGAGGTGAGCATCCTGACCGTGCCCGAGGAGATCAAGCTCGAGGACCGCAAGAAGATGCCTTCCTGCATCGAGATCGGGAAGGACGGGCTCATCGTCGAGCAAGGTCCGTACCGCGGATTGCTGCTGCCCCAGGTGGCCCCCGAGTGGAATTGGGATCCGGAGACCTTCCTGGCCCAGACCTGCGCCAAGGCCTGCATCCCGCCGGACATGTGGCTGGACAAGCGCACCAAGGTCTACAAGTTCCAGGCGGAAATATTCTCGGAGGAGACGCCCGGAGGCAAGATCTCCCGCAAGATCCTGATGTGATGTGATGGAACTGGTGATCGAGGGCAGGGCCTTTTACAATGGCAAGCTGCAGAGCTGCGCCATCGGCATAGACAAGGGCCGCATCGTGGCGGTCAAGAAGGTGCTGAAGGGCGAGAGGCATATGGACTTCAACGACCGCATCATCCTGCCGGCCGCCATTGACCCGCATGTGCACTTCCGGGACCCCGGCATGACCAAGAAGGAGGACTTCGAGACTGGCTCGGTCTCCGCCCTGTTCGGAGGGGTGAGCTGCGTTCTCGACATGCCGAACACCAAGCCTCCCTTGCTTCTCAGAGAGGACCTGCTGGAGAAGTGGACCATCGCCACCAAGAAATCATGGACCGATTTCGGGTTGTTCGGGGGATGCAGCGACGCTTCCGATCCCTTCAGGCTGTCGAAAGGGGTGATCGGCTACAAGGTGTTCATGTCCTCCACCACCGGCGGCGTCCTGCTGGCCGAGGACGAGGAGATCAAACGGGCCCTGGACGCGGTCAAGCCCACGGGCAAGGTGGTGAGCGTGCATGCGGAGGACGACCACATGATCCCCAAGCAGGGGGACAAGACGAGGAAGGAGGAGAGGAACCTCCGCGACCATGATGAAGCGCGCCCCACGTCCGCGGAGGCCTCGGCGATCCGTCGCCTGGCCTCCCTCGGCCAGGCGAACAAGATCAATATTTGCCATGTGACCTCCCGCGATGCGCTGGAGGCGCTCAAAGGAGCGAGCTTCACCTGCGAGGCCACCGCCCACCACATGCTCCTGGACATCGGCTGCGGGAAGGGGGCGTTCGGCAAGGTTAATCCGCCGCTGCGCCGCAAGGAGGACAAGGAAGGGCTGTTCGCCGCCTTCTGTGCGGGCAAGATCGACATGCTCGCCTCCGACCACGCACCTCACACGACCGCGGACAAGGGGGAGGATTTCGATTATGCTCCTTCGGGCATGCCAGGAGTGGAGACTGCTTTCCCCCTCATGATGACCTTCGTCAAGCGGGAGCAGATGTCGCTGGCGACGCTGGTGCGCGCCGCCTGCGAAAGGCCGGCAGAGATCTTCGGGCTGAACAAGGGCAAGATTGCCGTGGGCCGGGACGCCGACCTGATGGTCCTGGACCCCCGGGAAATGGTGCAGATAAGCTCCAAGAAGCTGCACAGCAAGTGCGGTTGGACGGCCTTCGAGGGGTTCGAGGCAATCTTTCCGCAGTCCACCTTTTTAAGGGGGAAAATGCTCACCGAAGGCGGCGCTCTCCTAGGCGAGCGCATGGGCAGGGATGTCGTTGTCATGGGAAAAGCCAATACCTATTGACCTCTCGGAGCTGGAGGGACGCCGGTTCACGTGCATCGATCCATGCCAGCTCTGCTGCCTGTGCCAGCCGGAGCTGCTGGAGGGCGAGGTGCCCTACTTCCGGCGTCATTTCCCCGAACGCATCGTGGCCAAGAAGAGCCCGCACCGGCACTTCGCCCTGGCGCTGAAGCAGGGTGGAGGACCTTGTACATTCCTCGAGGGAGGGAGATGCAGCATCTATGCGAGCCGTCCTCATTACTGCCGCCAATTCCCTTTCCATGTCCACCTGAGCACCCGGGTGCAGATCGAACTGGACCTCTCCTGTCGCGGGGTGTGGATAAACCAAGGCGAAGAGGCGGTGCCGCTGGGCATGCAACTGGTCGAGGAGAACCGAGAAGTGCTGACCAGGGGGCTGCGCGAGTCGGCGGCGGTGTACGAGCAGTTGTACGCCAACTGCCGGGAGGCGAACATCGACCCATACCCGGACGAACTGAGGCTGGAGGTCGCGGACAGCCTTCTGCTCTTCTCCGACCCGCGGTATCTGACCAAGGTGCTGGACCTTTCCCTGGAGGACGAGGAGATGTCGTTGCCGCAGAAGGAGGAAGGCGACCTGGACCTTGACGGGCTGCGCCGGGCGTCCATGGATTGTTCCCTGGAATCGCTGTCCGCCCCCGACCTGCTCTCCTCCCCGGTCTACTGCGACGAGCAGGGCCGATGGAAGCTGTTCATGAGCCAAGGCAAGGAACTGGACATGTACGGGATGAAGGAGGATGGCAGCACGGAAAGGATCAGGACCATCATGCCCGAACAGGTGCCGTTCCAGGCGCCGGAAGGAGCGGCGGCCAAGATGTTCTGCGACTACCTCGCCCTGCTGAACCGGCGCGATTCGTTCCTCGGGAACGCGTACTACCTCATCGACGAGTATGGCTACGAGGACCCGCTCGCGAACGTCTACTACGGATCGCTGGCCACCTCCGCCCTGGACCTCATGTGGCGCACCTCGTTACTGGCCTTCGTGAAAGGGGCGAAGCTCGATGTGAGCGGGGTGAGAGAGGGCATAATCTTCTACGACATGGATCGCCTGGATGCGCCTACGATCGGCGCCTTTATGTGAGGGGAAGAGGCATCCAGTGTGCGCAAGGTTTTAATACTGTTGGACTAATCGGGCAAAACGGTGAATTTGGGCATGCAGAAACCGCTCATGGTACTCAACCAGGCCATCAACAGCCAGGTCATAGTGGAGCTTAAGGGCAACCGAGAATACCGTGGCGTGCTCGATGGCTACGACCCGCACATGAACCTCGTGCTCAAGAACGCGGAGGAGTTCATCAACAACGAGGTCATCAGGAAGCTCAATGTCACCATCGTCCGCGGGGACAATGTCATTTACATATCACCATAAGGGGCTAGATCAATGACCAAGGGTACTCCTTCGATGGGTAAGATGGGCAGCAAGAAGACGCACGTCCCTTGCCGCCGCTGTGGCAAGCACGCATACAACATCCGGAAGGGCGCCTGCGCGTCCTGCGGCTATGGAAAGACCGCGAAGTGGAGATCGTACTCCTGGGCCAAGACTCACTAGACCCAGAGGAGATCACTTGTCCGACAAGCCCGGTCATTATTGCGGCGTTGCCGGCATGGCCCTGACGATCGATGCTGTCCCTTTCTTGAGGAAGTCCCTCAGGGTCATTCAGCACAGAGGGCAGGAGAGCGCCGGCATCGCTGTTTTCAACGGCCGCGTACGTAGCGTCAGGGGCATGGGGCTGGTGCACGAGGTCCTCACCCCTCACGCCTTGTCGAACATCCATGGCACCAGCGGCATCGGCCACGTCCGCTATTCCACCACTGGTTCCTCATGCGCTGAGAACGTCGCCCCCATCGTGGTTACCACTGCGCAAGGAGAGGTGGCCCTGGCCCACAACGGGGACATCGTCAACGCCGTGAAGGTCAGGCAGAAGCTGCAGGCCGAGGGCTGGGCCTTCCTGACCACCACTGATTCCGAGATCATAGTGCGCATCATGGCCAACGAGCTCAGCCAGAACCCTGACCCCGTTCGGGCCATCAAGAACACCATGAAGATCATCGATGGCGCCTACGCGCTCACCCTGATGTTCAACAACCGGGTCTTCGGGGTGCGCGACCCGCTCGGCTTCCGCCCGCTGTGCGTGGGCAGGTTGCAGGACGGCTATTGTCTGGCCTCCGAGAGCGCGGTCTTCGATGTGCTGCAGGGCGAGTTCCTGCGCGATGTCCTGCCGGGAGAGATCGTGGAGATCACCTCCACCGGGATGCTGTCCCACTCCGTGCCGGCCCTGCCTTCGAAGGCGCATTGCATGTTCGAATGGGTCTACTTCGCCCGCCCGGATTCGGTCATCGATGGGGTGGAGGTCTACCTGGCCAGGAAGCGCCTAGGGCGCATTCTGGCCGAGGAGCAGCCAGTGGACGCTGATGTCGTCATCCCCGTGCCGGACTCGGGCCGGGCGCACGCCATGGGCTACTCCGAGGTGTCGGGGATCCCCTACGACGAGGGGTTCATGAAGAACCGTTACGTGGAGAGGACCTTTATCATGCCTGAGCCGATCGCCAGGGATGAGGGCGTCATGCTGAAGCTCAACCCCATCAAATCCACCTTGAAGGGAAAGAGGGTGGTGATCGTGGACGACTCGATCGTGCGCGGGACCACCATGAGGCGCATCGTGCATATGGCCCGAAGGGCGGGGGCCAAGGAAGTGCATGTGCGCATCGGTTGTCCGCCGGTCAAGGCCCCCTGCTACTACGGCATCGATATGAAGACCCGGGAGCAGTTCGCCGCCACCAACCGTTCGGTGGAGGAGATCGCCCGCCTCATCACCGCCGACAGCGTGGGGTACACGAGCATCAGCGGTCTGGTGAAGGCCTTGGGGATGCAGGAGTGCGACCTGTGCATGGCCTGCCTCACGGGCGAGTATCCGACCCACGTAACCGGTGAGATGATGCGCTTCCAGAAGAAATTGGATGTGTGAGCGCATCTTAGTCCGGGACAAGAGATTGCACGCTCGAGCCCGGTCATGCGGTCCGGTGGAGTCAGGACAAATGGATGAACTCCAGTGACCAGAACCTTTAATTAGGAAAATCCCTTTTGCGTGAACACACGGGCCGGTAGATCAGCTGGAAGATCGCTATCTTGGCATGGTAGAGGCCGCGAGTTCAAATCTCGCCCGGTCCACTCTCTCCTTCTCTGGCTCGAACATCAATAACGCCCTTTTTTGACATATCGATGGGATTCTTCATCCAGGCGTCGCGGAGCTGTTTGGTGACCGATTCATGCTCGATCTCTGCATAGTACCGCTGCGTTGTCGTTAGGCTCGTATGCCTCAGCTGCCGACTCATCGCGGGGAGCAAGGAGAGGTCGGCGTTCACTGTCATCGAGGCGCAGGTCGACCGGAAATCCTTCATGCGGAAGGAGATCCCGGATATCTCCTCCACCTCACTCTTGATGACGTTGAAGGTGTTGGCGGTGAAGACCTCATCCTTCCTTCTCCAGGTGTTGGGGAAGAGAAAGGTCGACCTCTCCATGCCGATCGCTCCCAGGTGCTCCTCTCTCTCGTTCAGGTAGCGCATGAGGAGTGGGACTACCTCTGCTCTTACTATGTCCACTTCCTCCTGAGCGCCCCAGGACCCCTCTCCTTTGGGATGCCGCACGAAGAACCTCATCCTCACTAGCTTGAGGTCCTCGACGTGGGCAAGGCGGAACTCCTTCGGTCTTAGTGCGCAGCCCATCGCTATCGCGGTCATGCCGCGCGCTATTGATCCGTGCCAGCCCTCCATCCCGTCCACCGCGGCGAAGATGGCCTCCAGGTCGTCCTTCTGGATGACCCGTATCTTCCGATGCGGCTTCTTGGGAAGGTCGCACCCTCTCCGCTCCATGTCCAGGAAGGCATAGTTGCCGCAGAAGGTGAAGAACCCCTTGAGGTACTGGATATGCTTCAATTGTGTCTCCCCGTTGAGTCCCTTCCTTCTCATCCAGGCAAGGAATTGCCGTACCTCCGCCTCGGTGATGTGTCGAGGATCCGACGTGCTGATCAGCCCGTTGGTCTTGAGGCCCTCTAACACATCCCCGATGTACCGGAGCTTCCGTTCCTCTTCCCTGTATGTGCTGTCGGCCACGATGCCCACCCGAGTCCCCATGTAGTAGGGGACAAGCGCATGGAAAGGCCGCGCCCCGAGGCGCAGCTTCGCCACTTCCTCGTCGTCGCTGAGGCTACGCGCCAATCGCTTGCGCGTGCGCGATCGCCTCCGAGATGAACATCGACGGGACATCACTTAAGGCCTCACAAGCTCCGGGAGTTACCCCTTTTCCAACTCACCAACTCACCAAATGCGTTAAGATTGGTATAGCCAGTATTCTCAAGGACCGTGGTGAGTTGAGGGGATTTCAACTCACCAAACAACTCACCGGCGACGGTGAGATGCTCACTTCTCATCCTCATCTCCTCTCCGCATCCCG
>Ga0315279_10004990_pt1 | contig 17482 bp, 16 predicted proteins | sample YL17G06_20_MG_FD_203694 | JGI IMG/M metagenome (GOLD analysis project Ga0315279, IMG submission 203694) | Sediment microbial communities from Yellowstone Lake, YNP, Wyoming, USA - YL17G06_20 | ecosystem: Environmental > Aquatic > Freshwater > Lake > Sediment | place: USA: Wyoming | collected... | reverse complement strand
GCATCGTTGAGGACCGTAAACTCTACCATCCGTTCTCCTCTTCGGATCACAGCCGCGTTGAGAACCACTCTCTCATCGGTGACAAAATCTCCCTGCACCACCCTTTCAAGAACACGATACAACTCTTCCAGGGTAATCTCTGTTAAAAAACCGAGTCCTCCCAAGTTGACGCCGAGGATGGGGACCTCATGATCTCCCACCAGGCGGGCCACACTGAGAAGCGTTCCATCTCCACCTAGGACAATGATCATCTCCGCGTGAGCGGGAATGTCTTCTCTCCCGACAGAATTCAAATGAGGTCCTGCGAGGGGAGGATGGAACAGTTTCTCCATCCCCTCTTCAATGTACACCTCAATCTTTTTGGGTCGGAGCCACTCCACCAAGTTTTTGACAATGGGAACGGCCTCCGGTTTATTCTGCTTAGCAATAATACCAATTCGTTTCATCATCAACTCCGTGGTTCGTGATTGGTGAATCGTGATTCATAAACCGAAACGCCTAACTCATATCTCCTAATTCTTAACTCTTAACTCAATTGGTATCTCTCCCTTATCTTTCCCGACAACTCCTTTAAAACTTCAAATGCCTTCTCCACGGTCTTCTCTTTATCCAGATTGAGTAGATTACAGGTGGCGGGGGCCAGAAGAGATTGGCCAAGCAACTTTTTTTGATCCACTCCTCTCCGAGAGAGATCTTCCCAGAAAGTCTCGAGTCTTTCCACCAGAGAATCGATCGTCTCCTGCTCCAAAAGTTCGGTATAAGTAGGAACGATCCCCCAAGAAATGACCCCTCCTCTGTCCACAAAATCTTTCAAGGAAGGGTAGTTGACAAACACCACGCCGCAATTGAAGGAATCGAAGGAGAGGATCTCGATTTTTGATTTGAGGAGAAAGTCCCAATCCGGTTTGGCACAAAGATGAACCCCTTTCGGTCCTTCCAATCCCTCTAAAAACCGATCCAAATCGGTCCTCGCCTGGAACTCAGTGTACCCTGATAACGCATTGAAGATAAGTGCCAATCCAGGATCATCCACCCACACAAAGGCATGGGGGTTCTTTTGTCTCAATTCTTTGTATTGTTGATTCACTTTCTTTTGAATAAAATCGAAAAGGACTTCCCTGACCTCATCATGGTAGATGATCGGTTTTAGGTTCTCGTCTACAATCTTCAATCCCAAACTGATTGGACTGATCATTTGGCCCCGGATGGCAGAATAACGGGAAAGGTCTCTTTCCAAAAACCGATGGTATACAAGAGAAAATCCCTTGGTCAATCGAAAGGTGTGAGGATCATCTGCCTTTTCGAAATAGGAGGGAAGCTCCTCATAAAAAAGGGGAAGATTGAAATGGATCCTTTGCTGAACAGAATCAATCCTCACGCCGGGAAAATTCTCTAACGCCTGGACATACATATCTTCAAAGTAACTGACCTTTGGAAGCTGAGGCCAGAAAGGGATGTCGAGAGACAGGGCGACCTCCAAGGCTCTCTCAATATCTGAATGGGGCATGATGCCCATGGCTGTTGTCTGGCAATTAGGTGAAAATCCTAAAGAGACCATCACGGGAGTCCTTCCAATAGGCGCACCAGCCTACGAATCTCTGCCCGATTAGGAAGAAGAGGGTCTAACATTAAAGCAGTTTTTAAATGGGTGAGGGCTTTCTGTCTGTTCTTAAATTCATACCAGTAGATCTGTCCTAAATTCAAGTGGGCGAGAGTATGATAGGGATTGACCTTGATCTCCCATTCAAACTCTGTAACAGCCTTGTCAAACTTTTTCTGAGCTGCGTAGACAATGGCCAAGAGGTTGTGCGCTTCAGGAAAGTAAGGATAGATCTTAAGGAATTTCTTATAGGCCTCCTCTGATTCTTCGTACTGGCCATTTTCAAAATAGATTCCTCCAAGGGAATAGTAGACCATCTCCGTATCGGGATCGATCTCCAGCGACTTCTTCGCCATCGCGATCGCTTGATTCAGGTTTCCCATCTTCTGATAGGTGTAACTAAGATTATAATAGGCATACGGAGCTTTGGGGTCGAGCTGTATCGCCTTCTGAGTCATTTCAAGGGACTTGTCATACTCTCCTATAACAAAATAAGCATATCCAAGATTGATATAAGGTCTTGCCTTACGAGGGGATTTCTTTACACAATCGGTATAGAGGGCGATCTTGTCACCCCAAAGCTTATTCCTGGAGTAGGTTCCCCATGAAAGGAGCAAGATCACCGCCAAAAAGATGGCGATCTCTGTAAGATGGGGTTTAATCTTTTCCATCAATCCTCTTGACCTTCCTTTTGTCTTTGGCCTCCTTCTATGGATAAAACCTCCTGACGAATTTTTTCAGTATCCGGTAAATTGGGATGGCTCAGGGCCTTTTTAAAATGGGCAAGTGCCAAAGGATAATTTTTGATCGCCTGATAGCTCTCTCCCAGGTAGAGTTGGGCATAAGCATTATCAGGATGATATCTCAGCTCTTTGTGAAATGACTGAATCGCCTCGTCCCATTTTTTTAACCCTTTATAAGCAAGCCCCATATTATTGTAAGCATTTTCATAGTCAGGTTTGACTTCCAAGAGCTTTTCATAAGCCTCAATGGCATCCTTATAAAGGCCCTTTTGATAATAGGCAAGACCAAGGTTGTAAAAGGAATCTAAAAAGCTCGAATCGTATTCGATAGCTTTTTTATAATAATAAATAGCCTTGTCCATGAATCCTTTTGTGTAAAATACCAAGCCTAAATTATACATGGAGAGAGAATAATGAGGATTCAAACGCAAGGCCTCCTCAAATTCTCTTTCTGCATCCTCCCATTGTTCTAATTCAAAATAAGCGAACCCTAAATTATGGTGCGTCCTCTCTTTCTGGGGGGACTTTTTAACACAGTCCTTCCATAACTCCAGGTCGCTCTTCCACAGAGAATTTCGTTGATAGGTGCCTACGAATAACAAAAATATAATAAAAAATAAGAGAGACCAATCAGTGATCCCGCCATCAAACTTTTTCATGTCTACATTAGAGTTTGTAGGGGAACCCCTATGCGAGCCCCCTAATTGGGCGGCCCCAGAAAGCCGCCCCTACGTGATCTCTGAAGCGGTGTGGTTCATCACGCCCGCGACTCTGCTCTTCAATTTCTCTATCCCTCTCACCACCAAAAGACTAAAAAGGATGAAGGGGCCTACGGCTGGAAGATAAAGCCTATGTTCATAAAGCATTTCCAATGGGAAGATCGACGACTCAATAACCAAATTTCCGAAATACCATAAGATACAAAATGAGATCACAGGTCTCTTCTTTGCCGTCCAGATACTGGTTCCAATAAGACCTGCTATGATTAGAATAGAAATGAGGGTCATCGGAGGATCAAGAATTGTTTTTGAAATAGGGAAATCGTAATCCAGATTGAGACGGGAGGGGAGTGGATAGATCAGTAAGGTCAAATAATACAAAACGACTCGGAATTGAGTCAGCACCCTCTCCGACATCGTAAAAGTTCGAAATTTGTATCCCTCTTCAATGACATTCATATAACGTTGACCCCAGATGATGAACCCAAAGGCTCCAAGTATCACCAGAGCCCCCACGAGGCTGAATAAGATCCTTCGACCTTTTGGACTGAGGTCTAAATTTTGAAAAAAATAAAACTCATAAAGAGCAACAAATGCAGGGAGAATGGCTGCATTCTCTTTTGAAAAAACCCCCAACAAATAGCTCAACACCATCCCCCCAAAGTAATAAAAACGAGACCCACCCGGGGATGACCTTCCCTTGATATAGAGAACCATGGAGAGGAGATAAAACATCCCAGCCATACTGGACATCCTCTGGACAATGTAGGTGACCGATTGTGTCTGTATGGGGTGGACGATAAATATTAAACTTGTAAAAAGAGCTACCTTATAAGAAATGGGACCATATCTTTCCTTCAAGAAGGGCAGATTGAATGTCAAAATCAGGAACCCATATAAGAAAATTCCTGAAGCTATATGGACGATAAAATTCACCAAATGATAACCAAAGACATTCAAACCACCGAAATAATAATTAAGCGCCAAAGTAAAAAATGAAAAAATTCGAATCGATTCCATATAAGTATTTTTAACCAATAGTTCCAAACGATCCCAGGAGAATTGTCTGATTTGGACATTCGGGTTGTTAACGATATTGACCCCGTCATCAAAATGGAATGGGACGTAGAAAGTATTGGAATAGGCCAATAGCGCCGCTCCGGCAATCAGCCCGATGGCGATGAGGTGGCGAAAAGACGGTTGCCATTTCCATCCCGTTTTTGGGGGAATCTTCTTTTTCTGATCCGGTTTTTGATTTTTCTTTTGAATTTTCTTATGTTTCGCCATGCACTTTCCTTTTCTTTCGCTGTTGAATCTGCCCCAGTAAATATACCATTCCAATCAGTCCGATTTCAATGAGGGTCATCCAAATACGAGTCAGAATGGAAATGATCACCCCAACGGGGGCCACCATCATGAATGAGAGGAGGTAAACCAAAACCCCTTCTCTCACCCCCAAACCGCTGGGAGAAAAAATGGCTATCAAACCCAAAGTGCTTGAAATGGCTAAGGCTCCTGTTAAAAATAAAATGTATTGTGGTGCCACAGGAAATACGGAGTCAACAAAGAGATAGAAACCGATTCCTCCAATCACCCAGGAGATGATACACACAAACAATATCCAAAGGACATCCAAGTATGAAATAGATAAAAAGATAGGTTCTCTTTTAAATTGAACGAGGGTCCAGTTTAGTATTTTTTGGAGAACTCGGGGGTGGAGAAAAATAAAGCCTAAGAGGAATAGAAGGATCAGCCACCCGGGTTGTCTCCAAGAATCAGATGGCCATATCCCTCTGAAAAAGATAAGGGCAGCCAAAAAGATAAGGCCGGCTGCCATGATAATAGTAACGGTCTCAAGATAAATGGCGACTAAAATAGCCTTCTTCGACTTTCCTCTGGATTCGTAAAAATGGAAACGACTGAGAAACAGCCAGATTTTCCCTGGCAGGTATTTGCCCAGTTGCGAATAGAACCAGGTTTTTAAGGTTTCTGATGGAGAAAGAGCAATTTCTAATTTCAATGTGATGAGATACCATGCCCAGATCTGGATGAAGTAACTAAAGGCAAAGATGAGAGTGGATAAAATGAAAGGGAAAGGTCGGAGGGTAAAGGGGGTGCCCTTCACCTGATTCCAATGGTCCCATACCATCTTTCCTAAAAAAAAGAAAATGGCAACGACAATCGCCCATCGAAGGATTCTTAGATAGATTTTTTTTGACTTCCCATTCTTAAAAAGCTCCACATTCCTCCTCTCCCTACTCCTTATTCTTTTTCATCCCGTATAAGTAATTTTGCAAATATTGGCCAGCTTTTATATAGTTTAACCTTTCTGAATTGTGGTAAACTTTGCTCACTTTGTAGGAGATGTTTCCACTCTTCTTCTATTGGACGAATGGTGGTCCCAAAGTTTGTGATAAGAATGGCATCTACGGGAACTTTTTTGTTAATCTCGTAAATCCTCTCAATCCGTATCGGCAACCAGCCGCAAAAACGATTCCCCTCCCATTCCAGAATTTCAGGAAGGTCTGTCCATACGACCTGGTCCTCTTTTAACTCATTTTCTAAGAAGTTAATTAACTTTTTTGCCTCCTCTCTCGGCATTAAGTAATAGGTCTGTGGAATTTTGAAACCCAGCTGCGGTGGCCCTTTTGATGTGATGATTAAATGGGCTGTAGGAATAATGAAAAAAATTAAAAATAAGAAACTACTTAGCAAGAGGATTCGTCTTCTCCATTGAACCTTTACCCTCGCGGCCAAGGTATTTGACACTCTCAAAACACTTTGAGAAGCAAACATGATCATCACCGGCAAGAAAGGGATGAAGAACCGATGGGTAGCAGTGAAAAGGCAAACGAAAAGGATTTGTGAAGCGAAGAGGGAAATAAATAACAATTTGATCCTCTTACACTCCGGGCTAATTTTCCAATATAACATCTCCCATATGAAAAAGACCAACAAACAAGGATTGAAATTAGAGATGATCTCTTTCAATGTGTTTGCTAAATTGCTCAAATATTTTAAAAAAATTTGGCCCGTTGCCTCCCTTAAAAAGTCAACCAAGGAAGGATTCTGGATATCTCGATAGATACTTAACCCTGGATATTTCTCCGTGAAAGCCATTAAAACGAACTTTCCATAAGAAAAAAAGGGAGAACCCGTATCGATATAACTTCTTATGATATTGGGAATAATTGGGATCAAGATTCCAATAATAAAAAAAATTATTTTTTTTGAGCGAGGAAGATCGGGACAAAAATAGAGGAAGGCAAAAAGTGGGATGAGAAAGGGATATATATTTTCCCTGATTAAGTGGCTTGCCCCTAAAAGGATGCCTGCAAGAAAGATATCTCTTAAAGATTTTGCTTTTACAAACACCATGAAAAATAGAAAGAAAAAGAGAGTATAGACGGCCTCACTTAACGCAACGATACTGACATCCAAGATATCTTTGCTGAAGATCAGTATCACCGTTGCGATCACTACCGTTTGGATCTCCGAAACCGTTTTAACAAAATAGAAAAAAAGGATGACGAGAATGAAATAGGATAAATAGGATGGAAGTATAGCAGCAATGTCTGAGATTCCAAATAATTTGAAAAATCCGGCAAGAATGAGGGGATATCCGGGGGGGTGCATAAATTCAGGCACAGGTAATTTTTCAAAGAAATTAATATCTACGGGGTAGACAAAATTCCTGACGATCCCTTTCCCATTGACAATATTTCTTCCGATGGACGCATACTCGCGGTCATCTGAACCTGAAATCTCATTCGTATGGATGGCAAAAAAACCATACCAGATGATCCCGGCCAAAAGAAGGAGAAGAAGGATGAGGAGTCTAAAGGATATCCATGAAGAGATTAATTTCTTTTCCTCCCGATGGGCAGCTTCTTTCTTAAGACCAATGGGGATAGATTTTTTTCGCTTCATTCCTATACGACTCTCCTCTTAAAAAGGTTCCTTACAATCACACCCAAATGCTCCCGGATGGTTGCCATCACTCGCATCTTACTTGCCCTACCCTTTAAATCATACCGGATGATCATTGGGACCTCGGTCATAAAAAGTGGGATCTGACGAAATTTAATGAGCATCTCAGCCATGGCGGCAAAACCGCTCGCTTCGATGAGACGATCCCCAAATTTTTCGAAAGCCGCTTTAACAGCTGCCCCTGTGTGGGCGCGATAAAAACCTGTATAGGTTCGAATTCCTTTGACATGGAACAGCAATCGGTAACCCAGATTGCTTACGTAACTTAAAATATATCGTAAGATGGGGACGCCGATCATCATCCCTCCTGTTGTAAAACAGGAACCGATCACCACCTCATACCCTTCATCAATCTTCTTGACCATGAACTCAACCGTCTTCAAATTGTGCGTATTGTCCGCATCGAGCGTGATAATAATATCATCATCCCTGACCCGTTTGACGAGTTCCTTAAGACCATTTAAAAAGGCGATACCGATTCCCTGGTTCCTTTCATTATGAATCATATGAACGGGGATCTCTTTCGAAACCTCTTCAACAATCTTAACTGTTTCATCATCACTCCCATCATTGACCACCCATATCTCGAATGGAAAGCCTTTCTGCCCCATCAGCCCCCCTATATTTCTCAGCCTTGCGCCTATTTCCGTCTCTTCGTTATAAGCGGGCATTAAAAAATAGATCATCATTTGATCTCCTGTCCCTTCAGGCTCCCTTTCACTAAATATCTCCAGCAGGTTGCACCATCAATCTTGATGAGATGAAAAAAACCTCGAAGTAGCCAATCCATCCCCAGCAGGACGGGAAAAAGGATTCTGACCGAGGGAACAAATTCCCATCCCACAAACCCTCCGCTCAGAGGAAAAGCAATCAAGTCCCGGAAATGGAATTCTTGAATGACTACACCAAGCTCCTCCAACAAGCGAAGCAATGATTTCAAGGGGACTTCCTGATCTTCATGGGAGATTATTCTTCGACCCAATCTCAAAAACCAATTTGGGTTCGGTTCAAAAATAATAATTTCTTTTTCACAAACTCGAAGAATCTCCGGGAATATCTTTTCCCAACCCACATGATGAAGTGACTCTCTTAAAATGACCGTATGAAACGACTTTTCCTTAAACGGGAGAAGGCCTATGTCTCCCTGAATGAGCCTCCCTTGTAGGATTGGATAGGTTCTTTTCCCTATTCCAAGAGTTTCAAAATCAATATCCAGTCCAAAGGCTTCCTTTCCTCTCTTACTGGTTTCTCCCACAAATGTTCCATATCCACATCCCAATTCAAGAACCGTTGCCCCAGTCACCAACTGCAGGATGGAGTGATTTTGGTCAGAGGCGACTGCACCATAAAATCCCCGGAGTCGTTTTAAATCCCTGTCCGGGTTCACCTTCATCGACACCCTCGAAACCAGTCGATGGTTCTCTTTAACCCTTCTTCAATCCCAATTTGAGGATGATAATTCAACAAATACCTCGCCTTGGTAAGGTCCATATCCCTTATCCTTACATCCTCATAATCTTGGCATAAATCAGGATAGGCGATGAATTCGATCTCAGGTTTCCCTGAATTTCCGGCAAATGACCATATCTGAAAGGCGAGGTCGAGGATTCGTAGATGATCCAGAGATCCAATATTAAACACCTCCCCATGAATCTCTTCTTTCTCAATCACTCTCAATATCCCTTCGACCGCATCCGAGACATAAACAAAATTCCGAACCTGTAACCCATCTCCATGAATGGGAATGGGTTCTCTCTTAAGAGCCCTTTCGATGAAGACTCCCAAGGGACCACCCCACCAATCCTTCCGTTGCCTCGGACCATAGATAATAGAGAATCTTAAAATATTGATTGGAACTTGATAAGCATCTTGATAGGCAAAACATAATTGCTCAGAATAGATTTTTGAAATGGCATCACTCCAGCGGATCGAATTAGAATTTCCTATGACCAAAGCACTTTCTTCTGAAAAAGGGAGTTCCGGATTTTTCCCATAGACGTCGTCAGTGGACCCAAGAATCACAGAGATTTTTCTCTCTTTCGCCACCTCCAATATGGTCTCTGTTCCCTTTGTGTTGACTTCGATCGTCTTCAGGAAGCCTCCTTCTCTTGGAATCTTATAGGTAGCGAAGTGAACGATGATATCAACTCCCTCTGAAATCTCGATTAAAAAATTCTTATCTAAAACATCCCCTCGATATAATGCAAATTTTGGAGAAGTGATGTAATCGGAAATATTTTCAATATTCCCATGAGAAAGGTCATCCAGGACAATCACTCGGTAGCCTTTTTCGAGAAGTGCACGGGATAGATGGGATCCCAGAAAACCCGCTCCTCCTGTAATGAGTATGGTTTTCATCGATCGTCTCGCCCTTCACCCTTTGTAACACTTTTTTGCCATTTGATGGTCGGGATTAATCCTTCATCGATGGAAGTCTTTGGGGTAAATCCGAGAATCTCTTTTGCCAGGTGAACATCTGGAATCCTCCGCCTGACGTCTTCATAGCGTCCGGGAAATTGACGATAAGGGACAAACTCTATGAGAGGGGCTACAGAGCCACGGACATATTTCCAAATCTTTTTTCCTAATTCAAGGATGGTCATCTCCTCAATGTTCCCGATGTTAATCACCTTCCCGATGGCCTCCTCTCTTTCCAGAACCCGAAGCGTTCCCTCGATGGTGTCTTGAATATAGGTAAAACTTCGAGTCTGTAATCCATCCCCATGAATGGGCATGGCCTTCTTCTTCAATGCGCAATCAATGAAAATGGATTGGGGGCCACCCCACCAAGTTAAATTCTGTCTGGGACCATAGCTCCCAAAATAGCGGAGGATGGTCATGCGAACATCATGCTCTTTACTGTAAATAAAGCATAAGTGTTCACCTAAAATCTTCGAAATAGCATAACTCCATCTCTGTATTTCGGGAGATCCCATGCAAAAATCACTGCTTTCTGAATAGGGTAAGTTTGGATTTTTTCCATAAACATCTGAGGTGGAGGCAAAAATGACCCGACACCTCACTTTTTGAGAAACCTTTAATACATTCTCTATTCCCTTTACGTTCACATCTAAGGTTTCAAGGGCATTTCCATATCTCGGGATCTTATAGGCCGCCAGATGGACGACGGCATCGACCCGGCTACTGAGTTCGAGTAAGAGTTTAAAATCTCGAACGTCTCCCTGAACGAATTCGAATTGGGAATGCCCGAGGATTGAAGATAGATTTTGGAGGGTACCATAGGAGAGATTATCCAGCCCGATAACTTTATAGCCCTTCTGAACAAACATTTCCGATAGATGAGAACCAATAAATCCTGCTGCCCCTGTGACCAAAATATTTTTCATCATTTCTTCCTCAGCAGAAATAGAAAATCTTTATAGAAACGGATATAGCCCTTTTCTCTTCTCCTTTTTTCTAATTCGTAATGAGCGATTTGATGAAACCATCCCTTGGGGATCATTCCATACCGGATGAGATAGAGCATCCACCAGCGACCTTTTCGAATGGGGTAATATTGCAAACATTCCAATTTTGATTCTTTAAAAGCATCAAGATACTCCTTAATATTGGGTCTATCCATCTTTGGATGGTCAGATGCCTGCTCAATGAGGTAGAGTTTCCCATCTTTTTTTAAACATTGGGCCAAACCTGAGAGGGTGTTCTTCAATAATTCCCCTTTCATGACCTGCAATACACCCACAGAAAGAATGAGGTCAAAGGGATTAGGAAAGACAGGAAAGTGGAGGCCATCATAAACCATAAATTCTACATTCTGAGCAGTGCGATTTTTTTCAGCTAACTCAATCATCTCAGGGGTGATTTCCAAACCTACTACTTTCTTAACCCTCGGTGCAATCCAATAAGAAAATCTTCCACTCCCGCATCCAAAATCTAAAACGATTTCATTTCCTTTTAACTCCAGCACTTCTTCTAATGCTGTTTTCTGAAGAAGGTCAATATAATAATTTTTATGACCTCTTCTGTCCGCAGGATCAATGCCCGAAGCTAAAAACCCTTCCTTGGCCCTATTGCCCCAATCAACATTCTCGATCAAGTCTATCCCTTTATTTTCGAATTAATTTAATCAACCAATTACCTATCTGTGAACTTCCCATTCTTTTACCCAATTCCCAAATCTTGCATCGAAAGGGATGATAATCTTTCACATAAGTGTGAATATCCCTTGATTGACTTCCCCATTTCTCCTTAAATCGGAGTAAAGAAAGGTCACTGGGATCTGAACCCATAAAATCCAAAGTGACCTTCCCCTCTTCCACCCCTTTTTGAATGATATAATCCACAATGAGGTCGTTAGGACGATCTTCCAAATAGGCTTCCATTGATCCATTATGAAGGTAATGGTTGGAAGTTGCAGAATAGATTAAAACAACACCTGCTGCGTATTGATCAACGTCCTTTACGGCAAAAAGAATATCGGCCTTCTTCTGCTGGATGAGTATCTCGTATAAAGCATCAAACCAACGGAGCGGATATTTTGCCATAGCACGATTTCTTTCCATAGAGGAAAGATAGAGTTGATAGAAGATCTCAACTTCATTTCTGGCTGTGGCTCGCCTGATGGAAAGCCCATGTTTCTGTGCCTTTCGAATAGCCCTCCTAACTTCGCTGCGGTAACCCTCCCAAATATTTTTCTTATCAAACCCTCTCAAGTCCAACAAACTGCATTTGGCAGGAATTCGCTTAAAAGACTCAGGTGAATAGGATTCGAAAAAAGGTGATTCGGTCAAACGGATTTGGTCGATTCCTCTCCTTCTAAACTCCTTCTCTAAAAGTTGCAAAAAAATCGGATAATAAGACTTTTCACCGATCAAGTGACCATATGGGATGGAGGCATATAGAATTTTAAATATTTTAAAATTTAGCAGTACTCCCGGTAGACCTGCAACGGTCTCTCCTCCCTTCCTCAGACAAAAATAAAGGGGTTGCCCTCCCAACCCCTCTTTGAGCACCTGACTCCAGACCGATTGATAAAAGATGAGATCGGTGTATCGGGAGGCAAATTCGTCCCAATCTTCTCCAGGTGATTCAAAAACCTTTAGTTCCATGGTCAATCCAGTGATGGTGATAGTGAATAGTGTTAGTGGATAATCCTCCAAACACTATCACCAGCCACTTTCACTATCACGTCTTTCATTCTCTTTACAATCCACTTCACATCCTCTTGTTTCATCCGAGGATGAAGCGGGAGAGTCACTTCTCTTCTGCTTACCTCTTCGGTTTTAGGAAGCATCCCCATCTTATAACCAAATCTCTTCCGATAAAGGGAGAAGAGATGGACCGGAGGATAATGAACGCTTGCTTGAATTCCAAAATCCTTTAGTCTCTCCATCACCTTCTTTCTGTCAATGGACGGCGCCAACAAAATCGGAAAGAGGTGATAAGAAGGATTGCCCCTGAATTTTGAGAAGGGGATCGATATCCCCTCAACCTCTTGAAGTTCTTTTCGATAAATCTCAACCAATCTTTTTCTCTTTCTATTATTTCGATCCAATTTTCTTAACTGAACCAAACCCAGAGCCGATTGGATTTCCGTTGTTCGATAGTTATAACCGAGTCCTCGTATATCATAGGAGGAGAGATGACCGCGATATTTATCCCATGAAAGCGCTTCCATCCCATGGGACCTCATCCTTTGGACCTTCTCTGCCCAGGCTTTATTCCTGGTCACCACCATCCCACCTTCGCCGGTTACCAAATTCTTATTTGAAAAGAAACTGAAACAGCCTATGTCTCCGATCAACCCGCACTTTTTCCCCTGATATTCTGCACCAGATGCATGGGCGGCATCCTCAATCACATAAAGACCATGTCTTTTGGCTATTCCCAGGATGGCCTTCATATCACAGGGATACCCTCCATAGTGCATCACCATAATGGTTTTCGTCTTTTTAGTAATCTTTTTTTCAATTTCCTCCGGGGAAATATTTAGATCTTCTGTACTTGCAATATCTACAAAGACAGGTTTTGCTCCAACATAAAGAACTGCATTGGCTGTGGCAATGAAGGTAAGAGAGGGAAGGATGATTTCATCTCCTTCCTTTATACCAAGGCCTGCCAGGGTTAAATGGAGGGCAGCCGTCCCATTCGAAACAGCAATCGCATATCCTCCTCCAAGGTATTCAGAAAAGGTCTTTTCAAATCTTTCGGTCTCAGGACCTGTAGAAAGCCACCTCGAGCGAAGGACCCTTATAACCTCCTGTTCTTCTTCTTTCCCGAGATCAATATCCGAAAGTGGATAGCGCCATTTCATGGTCGTGACTCGTGAATCGTGAATCGTGACTCGTATGAACAAATCACCGTTCACAACTTATAATGGATAACTTCCTACCTTAAATCGGGATAAATTCTTTTGATACCACTCAATCGTTTCTCTCAATCCATCCTCAAGGGTATATCGGGGTGTCCATTGAAAAAGTTTTTGGGCCAAACGGGTATCGGAAAGAAGTTGCATCACTTCACTTTTTTCTGGCCGAATTCTCCGATCCTCAACCTCAATTTCTCCTTGCTTTCCCATGAGACCAAGAATTTTCTTAACCAATTCTTCAATAGAGATGTCCGTCCCGGTTCCAATGTTGACAACCTTCCCCACTGCTCTTTCGCATTTCCCGAGTTGGATAAAACCCCTCACGGTATCTTTCACAAAAAGAAAATCTCGCCGGGGCTGGGTATTCCCCAACCGAATTTTTTTATCGCCAATGGCCTGCGAGATAATAGTGGGAATGATGGCCCGGAGGGATTGCCGAAGGCCAAAGGTATTGAAGGGTCGAAGGGTGGCGATTGGAAGACCGAAGGAAAGATAGTAACTTTCTGCTAATTTATCTGCTGCGATCTTACTGGCTGCATAGGGAGATTGGGCTTGAAGAGGATGCTTTTCATCGATGGGAATATATTGGGCTGTCCCGTAGACTTCACTGGTGGAGGTGTGAATGACCCTTTCCATTGTCCCTTCTTCGAGACAGGCATTGAGAAGATGAGCCAGGCCAACAACATTGGTCTGAATAAAATCAAAGGGATGAATATATGAATAAGGAATGGCAATGAGAGCACCCAGGTGAAATACTTTTGAACATCCCTTCAACGCCTTTTTCACCCCATCAGGGTCTTTGAGATCTCCGGGAACGACTTCAATTTGATTTTGAATTTCTTTGGGTAAATCTTCGAGGAGACCTCTTTCATCCCTGGAATTATATCGGATAAAAGCCCTCACCTCTTCTCCCTGCCTGACCAACTCTTCCGACAGATGGCTCCCGATAAATCCTCCTGCTCCGGTGATTAGAATTTTTGACATAACGACCTCGTATAATGATTTGTTACTCAAACCCAAATACTAAAATCCAAATGTCAAATCAATGTCAAATGATTCAATGTCAAAACAAATCTTTGTTAAATTTTATTATTTGAACTTTGGATTTAATTTGAACTTTGAGCTTTGACATTTGACATTCACTATTCATACAGCAATCTCTTCCTCATCTCCTGGAATTTCTTCTGTGCTTCCTCGTAATCTTCATGTCTGCCAATATCCAGCCAGAAATCATCGGATGGATAACAGACCACCTTCGCCTTTTGTTTAATGAGTTTCTGGATCAATTCTGGAAAATCCAAATATTTTGGGGAGGGAATCCATCCCAACACTTTTTTTTCAAAAACATAGATTCCCATGCTGACAGAGTAAGAGAGTATTGGTTTTTCAACATACCGCGTCAGCTGATGATCGCGATTAAAATCCATGATCCCCAATTCCAAAGGGACTTTCTTCTGACTCATGGCAATCGTGACAATCCCTCTATGCTGACGATGATATTGAATCAATTTTTGATAATTGAGAGTGGTCAGGATGTCTCCGTTCATCACGAGAAAAGTTTCAGGAAGATGGGGGATGATGGAAAGAGGTCCGGCTGTCCCAAGGGGCTTCTCTTCTTTAGAATAATGGATCTTCACTCCATATCGTTTCCCATTACCAAAATAGGCTGAGAGGAGTGGCTCTGATTGTTGACTGACGGCGAACACCATTTCTTTGATCCGGAAATGGCCTAATTGTCTTATGATCACTTCAAGAATGGGCATTCCATCAACAGGCATTAAAGGTTTAGGAAAAACAGTGGTATAAGGTGCAAGCCTTGTCCCCTTCCCTCCAGCCAGAATAATTGCTTTCATTTTTTGCTCCTAACACGTGTTCGTGTCCTGAATTCGTGACTCGTGTTTGTGATTAGTGATTGGGTATCAAAATCTACGAATCACCAGCACGATTCACCAATCACGTTATTTCCTCAATAATCTGCCAAAAATCTTTCCACAGAAGTTTCAATATTGAATAATCGCTTCAATTCTTCCCTTTTGTCTCCATCTTTTACTTCTTTTCCTTTAGCCTGAAGTTCAACTCTCTTCTTCATGCATTCCTTCAACGCCATGACATTTTCCGGAGGAACTACCTGGGCCGCTCCATACTGGCGACCCAGCATTCCCATATCCCCGACATCCGTGACGATCAGTTCTTTATTAAACCTCAATGCTTCTGAAAATACCAAGGGGATGGATTCAGACCGGGAAGGGATGACCACACAATCAGTTGATTCATAGATTGAATTTAGGGTCTCATCCGGGACATATCCCATCCATGAAACATAATCCTCAAGTGCTCTCTCTTTAATAAAATCCTTTGCCCATTCCTCCATTCCCCCTCTACCAACGACCGTGAGATGAACATTCAATGCTTCCCCCTTCAGCAATGTCATGGACTGAAGCAGGAGGTCGATCCCTTTCACCTTCTCAATTCTTCCCACAAATAAAAAACGGTACGGGGTTTTTGGTTTCTTTAGTTTTTCTGGTTTCTCTGGTTCTGTTTTTTCAATGGTTCGGGTGGTGGCTAAAAAAAAACACTTCCTCCCAAACCGTTCTTCTATCCTCTTCGAAAGATCAAAACCATCCGCAAAAACACCTCTGGCTTCCTGAATAATCCTCTTCATGATGGAATAGAGAAAGGGATTTCTCCCGTATCGATAAATATCCGAACCCAGAGACCAAACCGAGTAAGGGATCATCGCCTGCCGGTAAGCCTGATTGGCGAAATAACCGCCCGGAAGGACCCACAGAGCCAGGCAGGCTTCTATCTTATTTTCTTTGACAAAGGGGAGCAGTTGTTTCTTTCCGCTATAAAATAGATTCACAATCCGAAGAAAATCCAGAGGATTAAAAGGATGAAGTTGGACAAGGGGTTTTTTCGACTTGATCCATGGAAACCATTTAACCTTTACCCCTTTCAAGAATTCTTCCTTTTCTCCTTCGCGATCCTGGGTAAAGACGAAGACCTGATGACCTCGCTTCTTCAATCCTATGATGAACTCGATAAGGAAAGGGGCCTGAACAATGTCATCAGGACGGGATGGAAAAGAAGAAGTAATAATGCAAATATTCATTATTTCGTGTTGGTGATGGTGAATAGTGACGGTAAGTTTGGATAGAGAAAGATATATTTTTTAAATTCTACTATCACTTTGCACTATCACTATCACCCTGCTTATTTCAGCTCTTTGTTATATTCCATATCGAACCACATGGCGAAAAAGAGAGATTGAAGACCCGATATCGCAAAGAAAGCTGCAAACAGAGCGCTCGTCGCTGCCACAGGCCCGATAAACAGTCTATAGATGAGCAGGTAGCAACCAAAAATAAAACCGATGGGTGTGAGGATGAATCCCATCAAGTAAAAAAGGACGAGCGGATGAAAGTCCCGAATCATATATTTTTCTTTGAGTCTCCATAAGAAGAGTTTTAGAAGAAGAAGGGAAAGGGTGAAGACCACTTTGTAAATTTTGATGCCAGACTGTTCTCCAATACCATAAATGGGATTGACAGGCACATCCCTTACTCTGAAATGATAGACATTCAATTTCACCAAAAAGTCATTAGGCATTCCATAACGTTTATAGACACTGTCGAGATCAATGGTTTTTAGCACTTCCAGGGTGACAGCTCCATAACCTGATTGAGAATCCGCGACATGCCAATACCCAGAAGCAATTTTCGTTAAGAAAGAAAGAACGGCATTCCCCAGATAACGGGTTTTGGGAATGACCCTCCAAGCCCTACCGGTGAAGAGGCGATTCCCTTTAGAATAGTCCACCTCTCCCTCAACCACAGGGTCCAGTAATTTAGGGAGGTCTTTCGGATCCATCTGTGCATCACCTGCCATGACCACGCTAATGGAAACTTCATTGTCCCGAGCCCACTTGTAGCCGGTGACAATGGCTCCCCCAACCCCCTCATTTCTTGGATGACACAAATAGATGATTCGAGAATCTTCCAGTTGATGATTTTTCACGACCTCTCCTGTCCGATCGCTACTCGCATCATCCACCACGACGATGTGGTCAACAAAGGTTGGAATCGTCTTAAGAACCTTTCCA
>Ga0315279_10004989_pt1 | contig 17492 bp, 11 predicted proteins | sample YL17G06_20_MG_FD_203694 | JGI IMG/M metagenome (GOLD analysis project Ga0315279, IMG submission 203694) | Sediment microbial communities from Yellowstone Lake, YNP, Wyoming, USA - YL17G06_20 | ecosystem: Environmental > Aquatic > Freshwater > Lake > Sediment | place: USA: Wyoming | collected... | reverse complement strand
CCCTGATCTCCTGTTGCACCACACCGCCGTCAACGCACAAGCCCGGCCGCCTGCGGCCGCCCCGGTGTCTGACCAGCCTGGGTATCCATACCGTCCAACAGGCCAGGCGACTCGGCTTGTGGTGATTCTGGGCACTGCTCGTTCATGCCGCCCAGGCAGTCGCTGATGCGCCTTGACAGTTGCACGTTGCCCGGCGTCATGTTATACCATCCCTGCGGCGATGACGTAATGGCACGTCCGCGCCCGTTCGGCTGGGGGGAACATGGCAACCTGTTCGGCATCCCGAGGCCCAGAGCCGTTCCTGGCAGACATCGACCTGCGGCCGTTGCCGCTGCCCGATCCGCAGGGCATGGAACCCGTCGGCCTGGCCCTTGGCCAGGGCCGCGGCGCCCTCGAAGTGGCGGTCACGCGGTCAGCCCACCGGCCCACGCAGGCGGCCATGCGGACCGTCTGGAGGGGGCGACAGGGCGGCCGGGCCGTGCCGCTCATTCTCGTGGCGCTCCACGGCGACCGCGCGGGCCTCTGCGGCGAGCATGGCGATGATCCGCCGGTGTACCTGGACCTCGACCGCGGCATGGTCGAACGGCTTTGCCGCACGGCGCTGGCCGAGCCGGACCGCCACGCCGCCAGCCGATTCCTCCGCGCGGCCATCCCGGAACTGGAATCGCCGCTGCCGGGCCTTCGGAACGAGGGCCTCTTTGCCACGCACGAACTGGCGCGCGACGTGCCCCAGCGGCGCGACTGGGCGGACGCCCAAACGCTGGCCGCGCCGCTCCTGGGGCTTCGCGGCCGGCGGCTCCTGGGCGCACTTGGCTATCAGATTGAGGCGCTCCCCGGCCATGCGGCCATCTTGCGGACCGGCGACAACAAGATCGCCGTGGCCGTCTTCCTGGAGCGTGGCGAGGCGTGCGATGTGGCCTCTGACCGTTTCGGCGGCGCGTCGCCCATCTCCTACGCCTTGGCGAAGGCCGACGCCGAGAGCCTCCCCTACGTCGTCGTGGACCACGGGCCGGCCCTGCGCATCTACCCGACGGCCACCGGCGTCGGCACGGGCGGGCGCGGCCGCACCGAGACGTTCATCGAAGTGCACCTCGACCTCCTGCCCACCGGCCGCGCGGGCTACCTGTGGCTGCTCTTTTCGGGCGAGGCCCTGCTGCGCAGCGGGACGTTCCAGGTCATCCTTGAGAACTCCAAGCGGTTCGCCTCGGACCTCGGCAAGCGCCTCCGCGAGTGCATCTACGAGGATGTGGTGCCCGACCTGGCGATGGCCTTGGTGCAAGCGCGGCATCAAAGGCGCCCCACGGCCCAGGACCTTGAGACCACTTACGAGATGGCCCTGACGGTCCTCTTTCGCTTGCTCTTCATCGCCTACGCCGAGGACAAGGACCTCCTACCGTACCGCACGAACGAGCGCTACCGCGCCCGGAGCCTCAAGCAGAAGGCCCACGAACTGCTGACACTCCGGCGGGCCGCTGCCGGCGCGCCCGCGTTCGACAACAGCCCCACACTCTGGCGAGAAGTCTCCGACCTCTGCCGGGCCGTCAACGGCGGCCACCGCGAGTGGGGCGTGCCCGCCTACAACGGCGGCCTCTTCTCGGAAGACCGGGCGCAGTCCGAAGTCGGGGCGCTCCTGGCGGGCCTCACAATCCCCAACCGCGAGTTCGGGCCGGTTTTGGCGAACCTGCTGATTGAGGAGACGCCGGAGGGCCTCGGCCCCGTCGATTTCCGAAGCCTTGGTGTCCGCGACTTCGGCACGATTTACGAGGGCCTGCTGGAGAGCGAACTCTCCATTGCCGAGGTCAACCTGGTCACCGATAAGAACGACCTCTTCTTCCCGGCCGAGGAAGACGAGGCGCCGGCCGTCCGCGCGGGCCAGGTGTACCTTCACAACGCCGGCGGCGCACGCAAGGCCACGGGCAGTTACTACACGAAGGATTTCGCCGTCGGTCACCTGCTGGACCACGCCCTGGAACCGGCGCTGGTCGAGCACCTTGCGCGGCTCGACCGCCTGGACGACCGCCGCGCGGCCGAGGCGTTTTTCGATTTTCGCGTGGCCGACATTGCGATGGGGTCCGGCCACTTCCTCGTCGCCGCCGTAGACCGCATCGAGAAGGGCCTCTCCGGTTACCTCGCCCGCCGGCGCCTCCCGGCCGTCGTCGCGGAACTGGAACGCTTGCGGGCCTCCGCCACGCGGGAACTCGGCCCCCTGGCCGAGGGCGTGGACATTGAGGACACCCAACTCCTGCGCCGTCAGATCGCCCGCCGGTGCGTGTACGGGGTGGACATCAAGTCGGTGGCCGTGCAACTCGCGCGTCTCTCGCTCTGGATTCACACGTTTGTGCCGGGGTTGCCCCTTTCGTTCCTCGACCACAACATCGTCTGCGGTAACTCCCTCGTGGGCATCGCCACGTTCGACGAGGTGGAGGAACTCCTGGAACTTGGCGGCGAGGCGGGTTTGTTTGACCACACGGCCGAGGCCCTCCTGGGGAGCGCTATGGGCGCTGTGCTGGCCCTGGGGCGGCTGTCCGATGCCAACGCCGCGGAGATCGACCGGGCGCGCCGGGCCTTCCAGGAGCAGAAGCAGGCCATTGCCCCAACGGAGCGGATGTTCGACATCCTGACGGCAAAGCGCCTCGTGCCATTGCAAGTCACCGCCAGGGCCAGCGACTTCACGACCGAGAACGAACTTTTCATAGAGGGACAGCATCGCCGGGCACGGGAGGTTCTCGCCGCCATCCCACCGTTCCACTTCCCCATCGCCTTCCCCGAAGTCTTCCTGGGCGACCATGCAGGCTTCGATGTCATCGTAGGCAACCCGCCGTGGGAAGAGGCGACGCTCGAAGAAGATGATTTCTGGTCGCGCTACCGCCCCGGCTTTCAGGCCCTCCCGCAGCACGATCAGGAGCGAGTGAAGCGCCGAATGCGTCAGGACCGCCCCGACCTTGTGCATCAGTATGAGGCCGAGGTCGCCAAGGCGGACCTCCTGCGCCGGGCGCTTACGGCCGGGCCGTTCCCCGGCATGGGCACGGGCGACCCCGACGTGTATAAGGCGTTCTGCTGGCGGTTCTGGCACCTGCTATCCGCCCGCACGGGCCGGATCGGCGTGGTTCTGCCGCGCTCAGCCTGGTGTGCCAAGGGGTCCAACGCTTTTCGGTTGGCCGTGTTCGCCGCCGGCGCGGCCGAGATTGCGTTCGTCGTGAACAACGGCGGCTGGGTCTTCCCTGGCGTGCACCAGCAGTATACCGTGGGCCTCAGCACGCTGAGGAAGGGCGCCGCCCCGGAAGCGAGAACCGTGTCTCTCCGGGGGCCGTTCCGCAGCGCCGAGCGGTTCGCGGCCGGGCGCGCGAACCCGCCCATCACCTTCCCGGCCACCGACGTTCTCGGCTGGACCGACACGGGCGCCCTGCCGCTCCTGCGCGCCGAGGAATCGGCCGAGGTCTTTGCGCAACTCCGCAAATCGCCGCGCCTGGACCTCGACGACGGCCGCTCGTGGCGGGCTAGGCCGTACTCGGAACTCCACGCGACACACGATAAGCCTCTGATGAGATTCACCGAGAAGCCGCCGAAAGGATACTGGCCGGTCTACAAGGGCGAGTCGTTTGACATCTGGCAGCCCGACACCGGCACTTACTATGCCTGGGCCGACCCGGAGAAACTGCTTCACCACCTCCAGGTCAAACGCCAGCGCAGCCGCAACAAGGAGAACTCGCCCTTCGCCGAGTTCACCGATGCGGCGTGGTTCAACAGCATGAAGACGCTGCCGTGCATGAAGCCCCGGATTGCGTTCAGGGACGTGACGAACCGGACGAATCAGCGCACTGTGATCGCGGCTCTTGTGCCGCCCAAGGTCTTCATCGCCAACCAGGCGCCAAACCTTCTTTGGCCACGCGGCGACGAAAAGGACCAGGCGTACCTTCTGGGCGTTCTGTGCTCGATACCGCTCGACTGGTACGCGCGTCGGTTCGTGGAAACGCACGTCAGTTTCTTTGTCCTCAACCCGTTCCCGATTCCGCGTCCGTCGCGCAAGGACCGCCTGTGGCGGCGGACGGTGGAGTTGGCGGGGCGGCTGGCGGCGGCCGATGCCCGGTTCGCCGAGTGGGCCAAGGCCGTCGGGGTCGAGTTCGGCCCCCTGGAGGTGGATGAGAAGGAGGCCATGATCTTTGAACTCGACGCCGTGGTCGCCCACCTCTACGGCCTCTCTGAGGCGCACCTGGTGCACATCTTCGAGACGTTCCACGAGGGCTGGGACTACCACCCGCGCCTTGAGGCCGTGCTGCGGCACTACCGCTCCTGGCAATCACGGAGATAATAGGGGCGTAAAGGTGTGGGAACGATTACATGCGCCGCGAGCAAGGGGGGATGACAATGAGCAACCTTGTGCTGCCGCCCGACGGGGACTTCAGCCCGAAGAAACCGGAAGACGAGAAAGTGGGTGCCTTGGGCAGGTTCATGGACTGGGTTCTGACCACCCAGCCTGCGAGTGTAAGAGCCTATGTGGACAAATTGCGCACACAGAACCTGGGTATCACAGACGACGCTTTGGCGGAGAAAATCGTGCGGCGGAAGGCCCTGAAGAATGGGCTTGTTGGGGCCGCGACGGGCGTCGGCGGCATCCTAGTGCTTCCTGTCACGATCCCCGCGGACTTGCTGGCGTCCTGGCGCATTCAGGCGTTCATGTGCATGAGCGTTGCCTACACCTACGGCCATACGGCACAGACGACCGACCTGAAGACGGATATCTATCTCATCATGGCCGGTGACAGTGCCAAGGAGGCTCTGAAGCGTTTGGGCATTGAGGTCGGCAAGACCGTGACACGCAAGGCCGTCGAGAAGTACATCACGCGCGAGTTCATGGTGAAGATATGGAAGGTGATCGGCCAGAGGATCATCACCAAGGCTGGCCAGAAATCGCTGACGAGTTTCACACGCATGGTGCCGCTGATCGGCGCGCCTATAGGCTTCGGCTTCGATTGGTTCGCCACGAGGGCTGTCGGTCACTGCGCTATCGAGTACTACAGCGGCAGGGGCTAATGCGGTTCGCTCTGCTCGGGTTGCTTCGAGGATGAGCCTTGTAGCCGAAGTTCATGGACAACCCAAGCGGAAGCCCTCTGGCGGCGGTGCTGACGGACCGCGCCTTTAGGCCCTGCTGCGGCATTACCACAACTGGCAGCGGCGGGTCTGATGCCTGCCAAACACGTGTGGGAGCGGAGCGGGTACGGAGCGGGTATGGGGTTGACTTGGGTGGCACGTTATTCTAGTCTTGGTCCGAACCCTGGAATAAGAAGCGGGCCTACGGGCCTTAAGTAGAATAACGGGGGAAGCGATGCAAGCCTCTGATTTCACGAAGGGTAGCCCCGGTCGGATCGTCCCAACCATCGGCGGGCAGTCCGCGTTCGTGCCCAACGACCTGCCGCCTCCCCTGGTGTGGACCACCGACCTGGTAGGGTACATTAGCGCTGCCGACCGTGCGCTGGGGCGTCTGGCGGGCCTGGGACAGGACATGCCCAACCCACACATTCTGATCCGGCCCTTCCTCAGGCGCGAGGCCGTCCTGTCGAGCCAGATTGAGGGAACCGAGGCGTCGATACCCGACGTGCTCCTGTTTGAGGTCAACAAGAAGGTGGAGCAGCGGGTGCCGGATGTGCGCGAGGTGGTGAACTATGTCCGGGCGCTGGAGTACGGTCTTGAGCGCGTGAAGACGCTGCCCTTGAGCCTGCGCCTTATCCGTGAGGTGCACCATATTCTTCTCAAGGGGGTTCGCGGTGAGCAAGGGGCGCCGGGCGAGTTCCGCACATGCCAGGTGCACATCGGTCCGCCCGGCATGGGGATCGAGCAGGCGACGTTTGTGCCGCCACCGCCTTCGGAAGTGCCGCGCCTCCTAGGCGCGCTGGAGCGGTACTTGCACGAGCCGAGCGACCTGCCGCCGGTGGTGCGGCTGGCCCTGATGCACTACCAGTTTGAGGCAATCCACCCGTTCCGGGATGGGAACGGGCGAGTGGGGCGCTTGCTGATTTCGTTGATGCTGTGCTTGGAAGGCATCCTGCCGATGCCGCTCCTGTACCTCAGCGCCTACTTCCACCGCACTCGGAGCGAGTATTACGACCAGTTGCGGCGGGTCAGCCAGTCGGGGTCATGGCACGACTGGCTCACGTACTTTGCGCGCGGCGTGGCGAGTGAGGCGATGGACGCAGTGGAGCGGGCGCAGCGTCTGAAGGACCTTCAGTCCGAGTACTTGCGGAAGGTACGCACGGCCAGAGCATCGGCCCTGCTGACGCAACTGGTGGAGGAACTCTTCAACTACCCAATGGTAAGCGTGGCCAAAGTGGCGGGCCTGTTGCACGTGACCGCCACGACGGCCCAGGAGCACGTGGATCGGCTGGTGTCGGCCGGAATCCTGCGCGAGGCCACGGGGCAGAAGCGCAATCGTTTGTTTGTCGCGGATGGCATCCTTGAGGCGATACAGGAACCGTCGTTTGGCCATCCCACGCCGGAGGCCGAGAAAGGGTAAGGTCCATGCGAAGGCCCAGCCTCTCGAAGGCACACGAAGACATGCTGCTGGACCTCTACACGCGAACGAGCAAGACGCTGGACGACCTGCCATACACGGAAGAGTTCGAGGACTTGTATACAGCGTTCGTCGCCCGAAGCGGCCGCACGATGACGCGTCACGACGTGTGGCGGGCGATGACGAACCTGCGCAAGGCCAAGCGGTTAGTCAGGAAACGACGGTAGCATCGGGAGGGTGGGGCTATCGCCCATGAGCGGCGGACGCCCCGATGTTCAGCGGGGGGAATGATGGCCACCTATCGCCTTGAAGTGGACTCCGATCCGCTCGGACGAGGTCTCAGGAGTTTCAAGAGACTGGCCAGGTCCAAGCGTGACTTGCCTACGATCTTCTCGTACAACGGCGTGGACTTCGCCGTATCGACTTCCGGCATCACGTTTACGGCCCCAGCGAAGGGGCAGTGGCCGACGCCAGTAAGAGCGACGCTCCGCCTCCTTGCCATGTTGGCCCAATCGCCACCTCACGGCGAGGAGCCGACCGTGATGTCCTTTGACGGCGAACGGCTTTGCGTTGCGGACTGCAGGGTGCCGGCGTCCGCCGACGAGGCCCACCGTCTGCCGGTCGATACGCTGCACAGCATGCGACTGTACGACCTGCTTCGGCTCCGGTCTCGGTACTCCGATGAGGACCTTGAGCGTTCCGGCCTGCGCCACTTTGTCGAGGAGGCCGAGCAGCAACGCGACCGCCTCGTGGCCAAGGCGGCCGCGATACTGGCGAAGGCCGGCGTCAACGAGGATGACCTGCGGAAAGTGATTGACGAGAAGACGAAGTAGGCGCCCATGCGACCAGAGTTCATTGACAACCGTGACGGCAACACCCTGGCGACGGCGCTGGCGGCCCACCTGGACTGGCTGGCCGAGACGTACCGCGAGCCGGTCGAACTGGCGATTGCCACGGGGTACTTTAACCCCGAAGGCTTCGCCCTGATCGCCGACAAACTCGCGCGGCTGCCGCGCGTGCGGCTGCTCTTGGGGGCCGAGCCGACACCGCCGCCTGTGCGGCCGGTCCGAAAGCCCGGCGACCCGCCCGGCGAGCGGTTCGAGGCGCGGCTGGTGCACGAGGCGATCCAGGCAAACTTCGAGGGCCTCGTCAAGGACCGGAACCACCTGGCCTTCACGCCCCAGACGGACGCGGCGCTGCGGCGGCTGCTTGAGTTCCTCGCCACCGGCCGCATCGAGGTCCGCCGGTACGAGAAGGCGTTCCTGCACGGCAAGGCGTACATCTTCGCCGACGCAGAAGGCACGATTGTGGGGTCGAGCAACTTCACGGCCGCCGGCCTTGTGTCAAACATGGAACTCAACCTCGGCCGGTACGACCCGACGCCCGTCCGGCAGGTGAAGCAGTGGTTCGACGACCTCTGGGCTGAGGCCGCGCCGTTCGACCTGGCGGCCATCTATGCCGCGCGGTTCCAGGAGTACGACCCGTACCTCATTTACCTGCGGGTGCTGTGGGAACTATATGGGCACGAGTTGCAGGCCGAGACGCCGCCGGGGGCGCGCATCCGCCTGACGACGTTCCAGACCGACGGCCTGTGGCGCGGCAAGCACATCCTGGGGGAGTACCACGGCGTTCTCATTGCCGACGGCGTGGGCCTCGGCAAGACCTTCATCGCCGGGGAACTCATGCGCGAGGCCATCGAGGACCGCCGGTAGCGCGTGCTCCTCGTGTCGTCGGCGACGCTCCGCGACGGCATGTGGGAACGGTTCGTCCACGAGCACCAACTGTACATCGAGAAGGTCTCCTACGAGCAACTGGCGGGCGAGGCGCAACTCGGCGGCGAGGAAACGTACCTGAACGTCCAGGCTAACGAGTACGCGATGATCGTGGTGGATGAGGCCCAGGCATTCCGTAACCCCGACACGCGCCGGGCGCAGGCGCTCAGGCGGTTGCTTCTGGGCAAGCCGCCGAAGGACCTGGTGATGCTGACGGCCACGCCCGTCAACAACACGCTATGGGACCTGTACTACCTGCTGACGCTCTTCATCGGCCACGATGCGGTGTTCTCGGCGCGCGGCATCCGGTCCCTGAAGGAGCGGTTCGTGGAGGCCACGAAGGAAGACCCCTACGACCTGCGGCCGGACATGCTGTTCGACATCCTGGACGAGGTGACGGTGCGGCGGACGCGGCACTTCGTGCGGCGGTACTATCCGCACGACCGCATCATCGGACCGGGCGGCGCGGAGATTCCGGTGGCGTTCCCTGAGCCGCACGTCAAGAAGGTCAGTTACGAACTCGACGACGTGCTGCCGGGGTTCTTTGAGGAGTTCGAGGAGGCCCTGGCGCCGGAGGACGGGGAGCCGCTGCTAACGATGGCCATGTACTGCCCGTCGTCGTATGTGCCCGGCGGGCAGGCGGACGAGGCGCAGTTGGCCCTGGTGGGGCTGATCCGGTCGGGCCTCCTCAAGCGCTTCGAGTCGTCGGTCCGCGCCTTCGCCTTGACGGCCGGAAGGATGGCCGCGAGTCACGAGCGGTTCCTAGTAGCCCTTGACCACGGGTACATCGTCAAGCCGAAGGCCCTGGCGGAACTCACGAACATCGACAGCGACGAGGAATGGGAGCGGCTGCTCGCGGAAACCGAGACCGAGCCGACGGCCAGTTACGACCTCGCGCGGCTGCGGGCGGACGTGGAGAACGACCGCGACTTGCTGCTGGGGTTCGCCGCGCGGGCGGAGACGGTGACGGCGGCGCGGTGTCCGAAACTCAGAAAACTCACGGAGGCCCTGGTTGAGGTGCTCCGCCAGGCGCACGAGGATGGCCTCGATGATGAGGATGTCCGCGAGAAACGCAAGGTCATCATCTTCTCATACTTCGCCGACACGGTGGACTGGATCGAGGCGTACCTGCGCGACGTGCTGGCCAGGGACCGGCGGCTGGCGGAGTACCGCGGGCGACTGGTATCCGTGGCCGGGCAGGAGGCGCGCGGCGGCGTTTCGCGCGAGGATGCCGTCTTCGGCTTTGTGCCTGAGTCGAGCGATGCCCCCGTGGGGCGCGACGAGGACCGCTTCGACATTCTCCTGACGACCGACGTGCTGGCCGAGGGCGTGAACCTTCAGCAGTGCCGCAGCATCATCAACTACGACCTGCCGTGGAACCCCATGCGGCTGGTGCAGCGGCACGGCCGCATCGACCGCATCGGCAGTCCGCACTCAGACGTGTACGTGCGATGCTTCTTCCCGGACGCGCGGCTGGAGGCGCTGCTGGACCTGGAGAACCGCATCCGGCGGAAACTGGCCCAGGCGGCGGCGACGATTGGCGTTGAGTCGGAGGTGATCCCCGGCGGGGCGACTAGCGACGTGGTGTTCAGCGAGACGCGGGCCGAGATCGAGGCACTGCGCCGCGAGGAGGCCGACCTCCTGGAGACGGCCGGCGAGGACCCACACGCCCATTCCGGCGAGGAGTATCGGCAGGAGTTGCGTAAAGGTCTGGAGACGCGCGAGGCGGCCATCAAGTCGCTGCCGTGGGCGGCCGGGTCGGGCATCGCGGGAGGCCCGCAGCGCGGGCACTTCTTCTGTGCCAAGGTCGGCGACCGCCCGTTCCTGCGGTTCGTGCCGCTGGACGGCGGCACTGTGGTCCGCAACACGCTCAACTGCCTGCGGACGATCACGTGCGCCGAGGACTCGCCGCGCCACCTGCCGCCGGACTTGGCCGAGGCCACCTATGCGGCGTGGGCTGCTGCGCGCCGAGACATTTTCGACGAGTGGACGTTCTCGACCGACCCGGCCAACCTTCAGCCGCGCATCCGGCCGTTCTTCCGCGCGGCCGCGGAGCACCTGCGCCGCTATCCGCCGGCCGACCTGCCGCAGAAGGAACTCGATGACACCGTGGAGGCGCTTGAGGCGCCTTGGGGCGTGCGCATCGAGCGGGTCTTGAAGGAGGTCTTCGACCCCGACGCCCGTGACCATCGAGCCGCATCGGTGGCGCTGGTGAAGAAGGTCCGCGAACTCGGCCTACAGCCCTTTGTGCAGCCCGAGCCGTTGCCGGTAATTGGTGAGGACGAGATCGCCCTCGTGTGCTGGATGGCGGTGGACGGGCCGCCAATTTTGCACACGCCATGAAGGGCGCATGCAGCCATGACGCCGAGAACGGAGTAATCTGAGGCCAAACGGGACGGTTGCCGACGGGCGGCCAAGCGGACCGGGCGGCCAGCGACGGACCCACCTGCCCCGTTGCCCCGCCCGGCCCGGCCCGATGAAAGGCAGGTGGAACACGGACACGTCTGCTCAAGAGAGCAAGGGGGCGACCGGGCACCCGCACTGGTCTGCCTGGAAAGAGTACCAGGACTTCCAAGCCAGCCTCCTGAGACTCGGAATGAGTGTGTTTGGCGGTGCGAAGGGGCTGCCTTACGACCCCGCCGCATCCTATATCCCGGAAACAGCAGCCGCGCTGCACAAGTGGTTTATTCTCGTCTTGGAGTTGGGCAACCGGAAGTCGAAAGGAAGGATGGACACTGCGGCTACCCTTCTGCAATTTGTCCTCATCCGGCTGGACTCAATAGGGAGGTGGCTTCAGTTCCGCGGCAGCGAGGGACTTTGGAGAACAATCGAGGGCCACGTCTGCGAATTGCAGAAGGCATTGGGTAAGGGAGCCGACAAGGACTTCGACGCCAGATCGGCAAAACTGTTTCTGGCAGTGCACTCGCTGTCGGCCGACCTGCAAGGCACCGCCGCCATGTCTGCGGTGCGGGAACCTGCCAACGGCCCGCGAAGGCACGTGCGCGGCAAGGGAGAGAAGCCACCGCTGACGCCGGACGCCGCCGCCGTCTTGGACATTCTTAAGGCGCTGCCCCAACACCAAGCCATGACTGGGCCGAGAATACTTGACGCCTTGGCCAAACTCAACCCGCCGAAGTTCCTTGATGCGAGCACCCTGACGAAGCACATCATGCCCTTGCTGAAGAAGCACTACGGCGTGAAGAACAAGCCCCGCGTCGGTTACTACATCGAGCAGCCCTAGTTTCAACTTTCCACTCATGCGCCGTCCATGCGCCCTGTATGCGCTGTATACTTCCCCCGCCGCGCCCGCCAAAATATAAGCATGGACACGCGCGCACAACTTGTTCCCCTTGGGCCGGCGGCGCGACTACTTCGCGTGCCGGCGAAATGGCTGCGGGCCGAGGCTGAGGCCGGGCACCTGCCCTGTCTCAAGGCCGGCAACGCGATTCTCTTTGACGTTGCTACGGTGCAAGAGCGCCTGCTGCAACGCGCCCGAGGCCAAGGCGCCGATCGCGCGTGCGAGGCGACCGGAGGCGCCCACCGTGGCTGACACCGCCCCAGCCCGAGCCGCCCTCGCCCCGCCCGGCCCAGCGCCCGCTGGCCCGCCTGGACCGCCCGCCGGCCCGCCGATACTTGTAAACGCGGCCGAAGCCTGCCGGCTGTTAAGTATCGGCAAGAGTCTATTCTTCGCCCTCAAGTCTGCGGGCCGCCTGCCGGCACCGATTCGCCTCGGCCGCCGCTGTCTCTGGTATAGAGCCACCTTGATGCGTTGGTGTGAGTGCGGTTGCCCATCCGCTGAGCGTTTCGAGGCCCTGACCCGGAAGGAGCGCCAATGACCGCCGAGGCGAACACAGCCGCCTCGCCCGCCGCCCCCCTGGCCGGTGCTCCGCGGCCCCTTTCCGCCGAGGGAGTCAGCCCCGCGCCAGGCGCTACGGCCGGTAGCGCTGAACGGCAGGCCGAGACGCTGCTGGACACACCGCCGCCGCAGAATCTCCCGGCCGAGCAAGCGGCGCTGGGGGCCATGTTGCTCGACGCCAAGGCCGCAACGACGTGCGCCCGAATGTTACGGGCCGAGGACTTCACGGACCCGGCACACCGAGCGCTATTTCGCTTCCTGGCCGAGCACCGGGAACCGGACGCGCGGGCGGATTTAGTGACCACGGAGGCTTCGCTGCGCGCCGCGGGACTACTTAAGGAAGTCGGCGGCCGCGAGTATCTTATTGATCTTTCAGAATCATGCCCGACTTTGGGGAACGTAGCGGCGTATTGCGACATTGTGCGCCGCGCCGCGGCACAACGTGAGGCCGTCCAGGCCGGCCTCGAATTGGCGCGGGAAGCGGCACGGCCGAAAGCGGACATACCCGACCTGCTGAAATCCCTCGATAGGCGCATGCGGCGCGTCGTGGAACCCGATGATGACGCCAAGCCCTTGACCGCCGCCGCGCTGGTGGCCCAGTTTCCACACCTGCGCCCTGAAGTAATCGGCGGCTGGCTTCGGCGTGGTGAAGTCGGCACACTGGCCGCCGCGAGCAAGATGTTCAAGTCGTGGCTTCTCATGTACGTGGGTTTATCCGTTGCGACGGGCCGTCCTGTCTTTGACGATTTCCCGACGCGGCAAGGATGCGTCCTGCTCGTCGATTACGAGTTAAGCCCCGGCACACTCGCCAAGAGGTTGTTGAACGTGTCCGAGGCGATGGGGCTGGACCTTAACGCCCTGGCCGACGCTGTCTGCGTCAAGTCTCTGCGAGGGCGGCGGCTGGACATTGGCGGCCTCGGCGCCTACCTGAAAGCGCTCGACCGAAGACATGATCTGGTCATCGTGGACCCCCTGTACCGCATCTATCCAATCGAGGACAATTTCGATGAGAACTCAAACAGCGACATGGCCGCGCTCTTCGGCAGCCTACAGCGAATCGCCGAGGGCCTCGACGCTGGCTTGCTGATCTGCCACCACCTGAGCAAAGGCCCCCAGGGGGATAAGTATGTCGTGGACCTCGGAAGCGGCGGCGGCGCACAGGCCCGCGCAGTCGATGCCCTTATCGGGCTGCGCCACCATGCGGCCGAGGGGGCCGCCGTCGTTTCCGGCGTGGTGCGCTCGTTCCCGCCGTTCAAGGATTTCGTGATCCGCTGGGATTTCCCCCTGTGGCGCCTTGCCCCTGACCTTGACGCTGCTGATCTGAGGCGCCCCACGAAGCGACCGAAGGCCACGCCGAAAGAACATTAACCGCCGGCGAAAGCCTGGACGCCGGAGAGTTTCGCGGCGGAATTCATCACCGCTGAACCCAGGGGCCAAGCGGCGATCATCCAGACTGCAACCGAGAGGTGGCAAGGGCTGTCTGCAAACAAGGCCAAGCAACTTCTACGTGTCGCCGAGGGGATGGGAAAGGCCCATCGCTGGCAGGACGCGCCCAACCGCCCTGCCCGGTATGCGACGGTTGCGCCCCCGGCGCTGGTGGCAAGGAAGGGCTGACATGACTGCGTGCGCGCGAGAACACCCCCCACACCCCCCAGAGGCGCGTGAACGCGCTCCGGGGCTGGGGTATCGGGCGCGCACAAGCACACAGAAGCCCGGTGAAAAATGACTAGCCGACAAATCCTTCCATGCCAGAAATGCGGGCGGCCCGTTCAGGCGGGGCGGGAGTCCGTCGGCGTGACGTGCGGCCTGTGCCTCATGCAACCCCGCGTGAGCGGTAAGGCGGGGCCGGTCATGGCGGTGACGCCGCTTCGGGCGGCCGTGAGCGCGACCTGCACAAACGCCGCCGCCGGCGATGCCTGCCTTATGCGCGAGGATGGGTGCGCGGTGCTGTGCGGCCAACGGTGTCGGCACTTCGAGGCCCTGCTACCGCTTGTCGGCCGGAGAGCCTGTGCGGCCTATGCCCGGCTGCACCCCGAGACAGTGCGTTTCGACGGGCCGCCCGTGCGGATGTGTCCCGATTGCGGTGCGCCCCTGCCATCCGGTCGGCGGGTCTGCAACGGTTGCCGAGAGCAGCGGCGCCGGGCGGCCTACCGGGAACAGCGCGGCCGACGCGCCACAGTTGATTTGCTCGTTGGGGCGCAGAACCGTGCGCCAGGGCCTACAGGAGCCTCTACAGGCCGCGCGGACCTGCCTTCCGAGGGTTCTTGCTACCAAGCGTCAAGAAACGCCGAGACGGGCGGTTAACTGTGGCGCAGGGGCCGAAAGAGCGGCAGACACCCGGCCACCCAAGAAAGGGGCGGCAGTGGACAAGGTGACACTCATACGCGCGCGCAAGAAGCGCCAGAACTTGACGCCCGCGCGCGGGCCGGGTGAGCGGCCAGGGAGCGGGGCAGGCGAAAAGATTTTCGGATTTTTTACTTGCATAACACCCAAGCACAGTGTAGAGTGACCACCATGAGAGCAAAGCGCGTCAAACTGAGTGACCAGATACGGCGGGCCGTGGACGCTTCCGGCGTGTCGCGCTACCGAATCTGCAAAGGCATCGGTCTGGACCAAGGCACAATGAGCAAGTTCATGGCGGGCTACAGCGGTCTATCCGTTGCGACCCTGGACGCCCTGGCCGACGCGCTGGGGCTGGACGTGGTGGCGCGCGGGCCGGTGAACGTCCCCCCGCTGGGGCGGCCGGGCCGCAAGCCCAAGGCAAAGAAAGGCGGTGCATCGTGAGAACGTTTCAGAGCACGTACCGCGACCGCAAGACCCTCGCGACCCACAAGACCGCCCGATGGTATGTCGAAATCCGCCTTGACGGCAGGCCCCGCCGCGTGCCGGGCTTCACGGATCGCAAGGCCACGGAAGCCCTCGGCCGTACTATCGAGGCCCTGGCCCGGTGCAAGGCCGGCGGCGAGCGGCCCGACGCAGCCTTGACGAAGTGGCTTGAGGGCCTACCGGCGAGACTGCGGGGCAACCTGCAACGGATCGGGCTATTGGACGGCTGCCGGGCAGGCGCGCTTCAATCCCTGAGCGAACACCTGGACGGGGCGCCCGACGCGCCGGGCTTTCGGCAAGCCCTGGCGGCCAAGGGCGCAACGCCGGCCTACGTGGACCTTGTGACGGGCCGCGCCAAGCGAGTGGTTGAGGGCTGCGGCTTCACGTTCTGGAGCGACATATCGGCAACCAAGGTGCTGACTTTCCTTGCCGACCTTCGGGCCGACAAGGCCGACGGCAAGGGCAACGTGAAGCGCGGCATCAGCGCGCAAACGAGCAATTACTACTTGCGGGCTATCCGCCAGTTTTGCCGTTGGATGGTGCGCGACGGCCGGGCGACCGAAAGCCCGGTTGCCTACCTGGACGGCCTGAACGTGCGGACGGATCGGCGCCATGACCGGCGGGCGCTGAGCCTGGCCGAAGTGCGGCGGCTGCTGACCGCCACGGCCGCCGGCCCTGAGCGTTTCGGCATGACCGGCGCCGCGCGGGTTATGCTCTACCGCCTGGCCCTCGAAAGCGGGCTGCGGGCGGCGGAACTGGCGAGCCTGACGCGGGCGAGTTTCGACCTGGACGGCCCCGCGCCCGAGGTACGGGTTGCCGCGGGTTACAGCAAGCACCGTCGGCAAGATGTGCTGCCGCTGAGGCCCGACACGGCGGCGGCCCTGCGGGCCTTCCTGGCCGGCAAGTTGCCCACGGCCCGCGCGTTCAACGTGCCCTCGAAATACCGGATCGTGAAGATGCTGCGGGCGGACCTTGAGGCGGCCGGGATCGACTACCGCGACGGTGCCGGGCACGTGGTGGATTTCCATGCCCTGCGGCATACGTTCATCACGAACCTGGCCGCCTCGGGCTGCCACCCCAAGACGGCCCAAAGCCTGGCGCGACATTCGACGATCACTCTGACGATGGACCGTTACACGCACGGCGTTGTCGGCGACGAAGCCGCGGCCCTGGACCGCTTGCCGGACTTGTCGGCGCCGCCGGCGGAAGCGGCCCGCGCGACCGGCACGGCCGGCCCGGAACCGGACGCGGCGCGCTTGGCGCTTTGCTTGGCGCGTGAGGGCGGAAAACGGCGGACTTCGGCGCACTCCGGCGGACTCAACACCACGAATGAGCCGAGGGCGGAAAGTCGTGAAAACATGGAGAAATCGCAAGATTCTAGGCATTTAGACGTGGCGCGCCTGGCAGGACTCGAACCTGCACCCTACGGCTTAGAAGGCCGTTGCTCTGTCCAGTTGAGCTACAGGCGCGCCCGCACCAGTGCCGCACGGGCAACTTGGTCACTATAGTCTGCTGGAGGATTGTCGTCAACAACGCGTCGCGGTGCAAGCCTTCCCGGACGTCAAGCAGGCTTTTGACGTTTGCCCGCCCGCGTGGTAGGCTAGTGGGATACGGGTCGCCGGCCTACCGGCAAGGAGGACACATGCAGCCATCGAAAGACTTTATTCTTCGGAAGATCCCCTCCGTCGACGTTCTCCTGCAAGATGCCGCGCTGAAGGAAGCGGCAGCGGCGGGCGTTCCGCGGCAGATCGTGGCTGACGCGGTCCGCGCCGCCGTCGAGGAGACGCGCGCCGCCCTGCTGGCGGCGCCGCTGAAAGACATCGCCGACGAGGAGGTCCGCGGCCGGATCCTCGGGCAGGCCTTGCGGCGCATCCGCGAGGCGTGGACAACCCACTACCGGCGCGCCATCAATGCGACCGGCATCATCCTGCACACGGGCCTGGGGCGGGCCGCCCTCCCGGCCGCCGCCGTCCGCCAGATTGCCGATGAACTCGCCGGATACTCCCTGCTGCAGGTCGACCTGGAAACGGGCAAGCGCTCGCGGCGCGACGACCGCATCCAGTGGATGCTTCAGCAACTCACGGGCGCCGAGGCGGCCACGATCGTCAACAACAACGCGGCCGCCACGATGATCGTGCTCAACACCGTCGCCAAGGGCAAGGAGGTCATCGTCTCGCGCGGACAACTGGTGGAGATCGGCGGGTCGTTCCGCCTGCCTGAGGTCATGGCCGCCAGCGCGGCCCGCCTGGTGGAGGTCGGCACAACGAACAAGACCCACCCGCGCGACTACGAAAATGCCGTCACCGAGAACACGGCGGCCATCCTGCGCGTTCATCCGAGCAACTACCGGGTTTACGGCTTCACGGCCGAAGTCGGCCTGGCGGAACTCGTGCGCATCGCCCACGAGCGGGACCTCGTCCTGATCGACGACGTCGGGGCGGGCGCCCTGCTGGACCTCTCGCGGTTCGGTATGACCGATGAGCCCACGCTGCCCAACTCCATCCGCCAGGGGGCCGACCTGGTGACCTCGAGT
>Ga0315279_10004988_pt1 | contig 17495 bp, 2 predicted proteins | sample YL17G06_20_MG_FD_203694 | JGI IMG/M metagenome (GOLD analysis project Ga0315279, IMG submission 203694) | Sediment microbial communities from Yellowstone Lake, YNP, Wyoming, USA - YL17G06_20 | ecosystem: Environmental > Aquatic > Freshwater > Lake > Sediment | place: USA: Wyoming | collected... | reverse complement strand
TCTCTATCGTTCCACTGCTTCTCTGATGAACCCAACTCGACAAAGCATAAGGGCGTCTTGAACTGGGTCGGACCGTGATGAGTCTGTTCGAGGCAGACAATATAGTCGGTCATCTCATTGGTCAGCATCTGTAGGTAGATATTCCTAATTAATTGGCTGTTAGTATAGGACAACTCTCTAGCATTCCCCCCGAGCTCGTTCTTACCAAAGTTGCCTGTCGAATGTATCGTGAAGGAGGGCGTTCCTGCTTCCGATTTGTGCGATGAAGCGACTATAATCTGCTCTGCCCCTAGATCGTCCAATTGCTCGAGATAGCAGATATGTTGCTTGCATCGCGCCAAGACTATATCCTCTTTCTCGTAGAGTGGGAAGCCTTGGAAAACTTTCTCAGTCTGCCTGAAGCCGCCTTCCAAGAACCTCTCGAACATGTTCATAGAGGCCATATTGTCTACAGCAAAGACTATCGCGATCATTTCCAATACCTCTTCGTCTTGATGAACGTCTTCTGCGCGTCCAGCATGTCTTTCAGCAGCTCTCTTTCTGTTTTCCTCATGCGCCCTAATATTCTTGTCGCCGTCTCTGGTCCTATCCCTCTCCCAGACAGCACTATAATGGCTCTTTTTCCGTAGGCGTTTATCAGCGAGGCTATCTGCTCGTACTCCTTCAGCGCCTTCTTCTCCTCGTCCGTGAGTTTCTGGCCTTTGCCTCTCTTCTCGAACAACTTGCTGAGATCCTCGTCCAGCTTGGCGTAAGTAACGACAGAACTACCACATTTCGGGCATTTGATTTTTTCTGGTAGCGCTTTGACCCGTTCATAAAAGATGTTACTACAGTATAGGCAGACCAGCTTAGCCATCCTGTCGTCTATCCTCTTCTTTATCAGGTCCAGTATCTCCGCCTCAGGCCTGGCTGGCGATATGAGCTCCGGTACTGAAAACAGCTTCTGCATGACCTGCACAGTCATGGGCGAGATCTTCCCTTTGTAGTCCAAAAACTTTATCTTCTTCGACTGTATCTCTGACAGCACCTCTTTCGTCTTCTCCAAGTCAAAGCTCTCCTTAAGTATCTCGTTGAAAGTCTCCGTGTATATCGGCGAGTCTAGAACGGCCTCTATCACTTTCCTGACCGATATCTTCTGATAGTCCACCCTCTTTTCCAGCAGACCAAACCGTCTGGCAACGTGGATGAACTTGTACCGGAAAAGAGGGGTTCTGAGCAGCGAATTCTCAAGGATATTTAGCATGGCATCCGGTTTAGTCTCTAGCAGGAATGTCTGTATCAGGTCTATCCTTGGCTTCATGGCGAACTCGAATATTATCTTGTACGGGTCTGCCTTCACGGCCACTGTCTCGCCTAAGAAAGTGGAGAGTAATATGGACAGCACCTTCCCTAATGTCTCATTGACCAGCGAGCCGAAGGGAGCATACATAACCACGAACTGGTCCGCAATCTCAAAAACTATCGTCCTCTCGTCAGGTATGAAATATTTCTCTTGCGCCTTCACGCTCCTGGTCACAGCACCCATCGCCAGGTCATCTAGGCAGTATTTCTTCAGGTCAGCTTTCTCCTCAGCTATCCCCCGTCTTAGCCTGGCGACTTCCTGCACTATCTCGTAAGGCACAGGAATCTGCTCGCCTTCCCATGCAGGGATGGCGCCGGATATGTCCTCCGCTGGCTCCACTATGACGTCCCTTCCGGAAACATCGAGAACCCGCCATGGTGTCCCTCTCGTTATGAATATGGAACGTGGCTCTAGGCTGTTGGCCACAAAGCGCTCGTCCAAGACTCCTATATTCTTGTTGGTCTCCGCATCCAGCACGAAGTATTTCGCCTCGTCCGGGATCATCGACAGATTCGAGTAATAGTATATGAAGGACAGTTTCTTCTTGCCGAACTCCTCTTTCTCAATCCAAATTATTCTTTCTCTTGCCAACTGGACCAGGACAGACAACAGCTCGTCCATCGTTAGGCTATGGTACGGCTGGGCTCTCCTGACTATCTCGAACGCCTTGTCTATCGGCACGCGTCCAAAATCTAACGTCAGACCTACTAGCTGGTGCGCTAGAACATCGAACGGCTTATCAAATGTCCTAACCTTCTCGAGATTGCCCTCAAGCGCGTTCTTGCAGATGGCGCCCGATTCCAGAATATCTTCGGGCTCGGTCGAGATGATTATGCCCTTAGGGAACCGGTCTATCGCATGGCCACTACGACCGACGCGCTGTACCAGCCTCAAGACCTGCCTTGGCGAGATGTACTGGACCACTAGATCGATAAGGCCGATGTCTATCCCCAGCTCGAGAGAAGACGTAGCTATCAGCCCCTTGATGGAGCCGTCCTTGAACTTCTTCTCCGCGATGATTCGAGTATCCTTCGAAAGCGAGGAGTGATGGACGGCAATCTTGTGCTCCTTGTCCCAGGCCTCGAAACGGGACGATAATAACTCGGCGGTCTGACGTGTGTTTACGAATGTGAGGACGGAAGTGTATTCTTCAACAAGGTCTTTTAGTCGCCTGAGCCTAGCGACCACCTCTGGCGATAGGAACAGCTTTTCCGACAGCTCCAAATCCTCTTTATCTAACTTGGGGCACTCGACAGACAGCGACATCTTCCTCTCTATCTCCGCTTTGACGATGGAGTTGAGCTTGAAGAACTCCGCCACTTTATCCGGCTCGCCGACAGTAGCCGATAGTCCGATCCGCTGGAAATCTGGGCTCCTTTCCGCCAATCTTTCCAGCGCGATGGTCAATTGCACCCCGCGTTTGTCTTCTACCAGCTCATGGACCTCATCTATGATCACATATCTGACATTCTCCAGGTGCTTTCCCATCTTGGGCGCGGTCAGGATAGCCCCTAAAGTCTCGGGCGTGCAGATGAGCAATTGCGGCGGGCTTCTCATCTGTTTCTGCCTTTCGGACTGGGCTGTATCACCATGCCTCACTGCTATCTTCAGCCCTAATTTCTCCCCCCACCACTCTATCCTGGACAGCATATCTCGGTTCAGGCTTTTCAGCGGAGTCAGATAGAGAATACCTACTCCGTCCCGGTGCTTCTGCTTTAGGAAACGATGGAGAACAGGCAAAAGAGCTGCCTCTGTCTTTCCCACTCCTGTAGGCGCTATGACCAGGACGTTCTTGCCGCTGAGTATTTCTGGAATCGCCTTCTCCTGTATCGGCGTTGTCTGGCCGAATCTCTCTTGAGCCAGTTTTCTAATCTCCTCGTTAAGCAGCTCGAAAGAACTAGGCATATAAATCGGTAGTATTATAGGTGTTCTCGTTAATTAGGATTATAGTTATTATGACTTCTTCCACCATTCATCCGGCTCGACCGGCTTCAAATCAGAACCTACCTGAGGCAGAGGGGGCAGCTTTCTTCCGGTTTCTGGCGGCTTGAACCATATCATCATCACTATCGAGCCGAAGACGAACTCGATCAGGATTAAGGCTATAATGTACTCGAATATCTTTGAGGCGCTTGACCCCTCCTGGGAGACCACGTACGGCGGATTCTCGAGTAGCCAGATGGTGGCGGCTTTGGACGTGGTCATGTTGGGTGCGTCTAATTTGATTGTCACCGGGTAGTTTCCTATCGGCGAGTACAGCGGGAATAGCCTGATGCTCATTATGCCTGTCTCATTGACCCCTAGTCCGCTGCCCAGCGTATAAGAATTGGCCTGCCATCCGGGCGGCAGCGATAGAGCGACGGCCACGCTAGACAGGTTACAGGTGCCGGTGTTCTTGACAACTACGCTTATCTCTTTAGTAACGCCCTGCGGCACGAATATCTCCTGAGGCACTGTGACTTCTAGACTGTTCACACACGCTGGCTTTGGCGGCGTTACTGTGGTCCCTCCGCTTGGTGGTGCCCCTCCGCCTCCAGATGGCGCTCCGCCGCTTGGTGGTGCTCCTCCGCCCGGCGGTTGTGGCGTTGGTGGCGCAGGAGGTGCTATTATCGTCAACGCGCTTGAGTTTCCCCAATCGCTATATAGGCTCCCGTCGGACGCTCTCATGCTGCACAGCCAAGTTTCGCCGGCAGATAGGTTGGCTGCTAATAAGGTCGATACTATGGAATCGCTCGTGTGATAGCCGCTGTAATGCATCGAAAGTGCCAGGCCGTTATTCCTGTACCAGTCCGCATCCACGCTCAATACGTCTCCATTCAGGTCAATCAGGGTCGCGTAACAATCGAGGTTACTGCTCGTCAAGTTTGTGCCATCGCTGCTGACGAGGGTTGGTTGCGGCGTGATTGGCGGATAGTTCTGCGTCGGTGGAGCGACTATTATTATGAAGGTCGAGTTTGCTTCGCTCGTGGAGAGGTTCGAATCAATGGCGCTTGTACTGCATTTCCAGACGTCTCCGACAGACAGGTTGCTTGCATCGATTGTTGTGTTGAGCGGCTGGGTGTCTGACACGCCCATAAACGCGAAGGTCTGGAAAAGGGTGTCATTCCTATACCAGTTGAATGTGACATTTATGTTGCTTCCCTCCAAATCGGAAGCAGTCCATGAGCACACGAGATTCTCGACGGTTGTGTTCGTGTTGAAGCTGCTCTTTAAAGTTGGCTGGTTTCTGCATTTGTTAGTCTTGGCGTTGCATACGTTGCTCGATAAGCAGCCGCACGAGGTACATTTGTTGATTAGCTGGCTATTGTTACAGTATTTCGGCTTGGTTAGGGAGCACTGGCCATAGGCCGTTCCGTCTGGGCATATCGGCACGTAGCAGGACTCCGTTGTCGTATTACACGAATAGCCCTCTAGGCAGCCGCATGCTGAGCATTTGTTAACTAAACCACCATTATCGCAGTACTTCGGCTTGGTGGCGGAGCATTGGTTGTACAGCGTGTTATCGGAACATTTTGCCACGTAACATGAACCGCTTGATGAATTACACAAATAGCCAGTGGGGCAGCCGCAAGAGGGACACTTATCGCTCAGGTTCCCGTTGTCGCAGAATTTCGGCTGGTTTACGGAACAGCTGCCGTGGGTCGTCCCGTCCGAACAGTTTTTGAATATGATTGGTACATAGCAGGAGTTGGTCGTAGAGTTGCAGCTTTGGCCAGCGGGACAGCTGCAGGATGAACACTTGTCTGTCAGGCTGCCATTATCGCAGTATTTCGGCTTGGTTATAGAGCACTGGCCATAGGCCGTTCCGTCTGGGCATATCGGCACGTAGCAGGCTTTGGTTGTCGAATTGCATGAATAGCCAGAAGGACAGCTGCATGTTTGGCAGTTGTCGATTAGATTGCCATTATCGCAGTACTTTGGCTTTGTAACAGAGCATTGGTTATATAGAGTGCCATCTGAGCATGTTGGCAGATAGCAGGTCTTGGTGGTCGCATTGCATGAATAGCCAGAAGGACAGCCGCATGTCTGGCAGTTGTCGACTAGATTGCCATTATCGCAGTACTTTGGCTTGGTTGCCGAGCACTGACCATAGGTCGTTCCGTCTGAGCATGTTGGCAGGTAACATGAATTCGACGTGGAATTACAGTTGTATCCGGCTACGCATCCACAGAGCCCGCACCTGTCGACTAGCTGTCCATTGTCGCAGAATTTCGGCTTGGTGGCAGAGCACTGGCCGTATGAAGTGCCGTCTGAGCATTTGGGGTTGTAACAGGAATTTGAAGTGGTATTGCAGCTCTGGCCAGCGGGACAGCCGCAGGATGAACACTTGTCTGTCAGAGTACCATTATCGCAGTATTTGGGTTTGGCCGCGGAGCACTGGCCATAGAGAGTCCCGTCGGAGCATGTCTGCGGAGTGACTACTATATAGCATGCTTGGCTGGTGGTATTGCAAGTATAGTTGGCCGGGCAGTTGCAGGATTGGCATTTGTCTATGAGGCTGCCGTTGTTGCAGTATTTCGGCTTGGTTATGGAGCACTGGCCATAATAGGTGCCATCAGAGCATTTCTGGGTCGGCGCTGAAGCCACTATCTGGATTTCGCTGGAGAACGGACCCCACTCGTTCCAGCCACGACTGTCATTCAGCTTCGCCCTGCATTTCCAAAAATCGCCAACTTTTGTGCTGCTGGCGAGTACAGTAGAATTGAACAGCGTGCCATTTGATTTGGGAATGCTGGTTGAGGTTCCTTGATTAAGCGAGCCGTTGAGGTAGAAATCCACGCTAATTGTCATCGAATCCCCTTCCGGATCAGTCATTAATGAGTGGCATATGATATTCTCATCGTCAGTGTTTGTGCCGAAAGTAGAATTTAGCGTGGAAACTGACGGATACGCCGGCAGGTTTGTTCCAGGTGCCAAGTAGCAGGTTTGGTTTTGGGCGCAGGTTTCTCTGTTCGAACATCCGCAGGTGCTGCAATTATCTATCACTGTCCCGTTGGCACAGTAGTTAGGTTTGGTTACAGAGCATTGACCATAGGCTGTTCCGTCAGAGCAGTGCAGGAGATAGCAGGTTTTACTAGAAGAGTTACAACCATAGTCTGCCGGGCAGCCGCAGAGCGGACAATTGGGGCTTGAAGTGCCATAATTATTACAATATGTTGGTTTATTTGCAGAACACTGACCGTAAGGCGTGCCATCGGAGCACCGCGAAAGATAGCAGCCATTGGTGGTCGCATTGCACGAATAGCCGGAAGGACAGCCGCAAACGGTACAATTATCAATCAGAACTCCGTTGGTGCAGCGCTTCGGCTGGTTCACGGAACACGTCCATGGCGGTGTCCCATCGGAGCACGGCTGGCTGGAAACATATCCCACTGCGTGGAGTGTGAACGACCTATTGACCGGCTGATAGATGCCCAGGTCGAAATTGACGTCGACCTTCATCGTCTCGTTTTCGAACAGTTCTACCGGGTTCAAACGCCAGTTAAACCTTATGGTCCCGTTATGTGTCGCATTGGAGGTCACATAATCGTCGAGTATCATCGCCAGTTTCCTGTTCCCGGACCAGAGCTCAATCGGTACGCCTGCCTGATAATGCAATGGCGCGCCGGTCGCGTTGGTCAGGTAGCCAGTCAGCAGGATGGACGCGGTCGTGTCTTTGTACTCTATTTCCGTGGTGTTTGGGGACAGGTCGAAGAAAACTGGAACCTGCTTCAGCGCAACGTTAGAGGCGGTGTAATCTAGATAATTCCCTGAAACATCTGAAACCCGGTATGCCAGGTGTATGGCCTGAGTGGCTGAAGTTGTCTGGACAGTCCCCGTGAAGGCGCCGGAGCCGAGACTGGTGACTGTAATCGGGCTCCACGCCGATCCATTATCTGGGCGCCAGCTCATGGAGAGGGATGTCGCCGATTTGTCGTCGGTGGTATTTATATAAATTTTCACAGCATCCCCGGAAACAAACCTCTGGGGCATGCCGAATCCGACAATTCTCGGCGGGGTCATGTCCGTCTGGGGAACTGTAAAGTGCAGCGTGAGAGAAGCAGAGGGATTGATTTCTGGGGATGAGGGAAGCGAAAAGGCAAACTCGTAGGTGCCTGTTCCTGACAAGTTAATCATTCTTACGGCAAACGGTCTGGCTGCAAATTCTGCAAGCAGAGTGATCCCCGTCATGAGTCCATTTTGGTAAGTATACATTGTCGGCGTGGATGTGAAGGCCGCTCTGGCGTTGGACTGGTCGCGGAACAACGGCATGTACATGGTCGCCGTTGACGCCGTGACGTTGAGATAGAGCGATGGGTAAAATGACCCTCTGGCGAACCTCTCGGTCACCGATGCTGCCGGCAGCGGGGTCAGAAAATTCCTATTGGGCAGGTATATTTCGCTCGCTGTGGCCGCACGAGCCAGAACGGACAGGTTTGGCAAATACGTTTCTGTGTCGACAAATCCATCGAGAACGGATTCTGGATAATAAATTCTGGTGAAGGTTCCCTGGACATAGGTGGTCTGGGTCATGCCGGCAAAGAAGGGTGACAGCGCTGAATCCGTGTCCCTGCGCGTCCAGAATGCTGCTGTCCCGCCAATTTCCTTTTGACCCCCCCAGTTCAACCATGGATCATTTATTGCCCCGAGGATATCATATTTTGTCGTGTAGTTGGACATCAAGCTGTCGTTCATGTTGAGGGTGCTCGGCGCCGAAGAGTTGATTCCGCCGAAGAACTCCCATGAGAGCATGTACTTCAGGTCGGCGGTGCTTTCAAGCACCTCGCCCTTGAACGGCGTTGAGGATAGTGCATTAAACCAGTGGTCCCAGTTCCTGCTGAAGAACCGCCATAAATCCTTGGAGTAGGAGTAGCCGACGAGGGAGAAGCCGAGTGTATCTGTGTTTTCGTTCACATGGAAGGTCATGGATTTTGGGAGCGTGAGAAAATCCGCATGGCGAAGCGAATAGTCAGTCGAATCTAAATCGAGCGACAGGTTCACAGTTGGTCCTATGTGGCGCCAGTAGAAGCGGTAATCTTTCACAAAAATCGGGTTCCCGTCCTTGGTGGATAGATTAAGGGTGAGCGTCTTCGCACCGCTCATGTTCAGATAGATATCTTTGGTTGAGGATGAGCGTATTACTGAGTAATTTGTATTTAGGATATATGGGTCCTGGTACATGTAGAGCAGATGGTGCCCTGCCGCGTAGATCGAGTAGTTCCCAGAGGGGAGCATAAACGTGGCTGGCGGACACACATTATAGCCATCGGCCCTTCTGGCGAGTGCATTTGAAGCATACGGCTTGTCGAAAACCCACACCCCGCCATATGGGTCAGTTACCTCATAGCCGTTTAGGTCGATGACATGTATCACTACTTTTGTTAGATCTATGAAAGCGAACGGCAGTCGGACTTTATAGCTGCCGTTGCTGAGCATGACATTCCCTTCATAGAAGCCTTCGGGGGTAGTCGTCGATGGAGCAACCGACATAGAAAATTGGCCGTTGGTTTGGGGCGCGAGCGTTATTGATGAGGGCGAGACTGCGGCCCGGTTGGTGGCCTGGCTAGCAGCGGTGTAATTCACATACATCGAAAACCAGTCTTGAGGATTAATGGAAAACGTCTGCGATGAGCCTGTTTTGATTAAGGTTATGTTTTTCTGGACACCAGTTGGTAATCCATAAGATACCGGAGCTTCGGAAAAGAAGACCTCAGCGCTGGAGGCGTTGGGGACATAGAGCTTTCCTGCGCCGGCATACCACATCGAAATGTTTAATGGCTTGGAGCCGGTGACTAGAGCCGATTTGACCATCGCCGGAGTCCAGTCCGGATGGAGCTGTTTTAGCAGAGCGACGGCGCCCGCGACATGCGGCGTTGCCATGCTGGTCCCGCTCAAGCTGCCGTAGCCAGAGGAAGAACAAAGAGAGCAAGACCCTTTTGGGAGGGTCGAATATATTCTAACGCCAGGAGCGGATATCTCCGGCTTTAAAGCGAAATTATAAATCGAGCCGCGCGAGCTGAACGACGCCAATCCTCCTGCAGTGCAATAGGTGCTTGATGGGTCTGATGTTTTACACGTCGCTCCAACCGTGATTGCGTCCGGAGCAAGGCCTGGCGAGTCAACTGTGTACATATTCGGGCCGCTGTTTCCTGCAGCCACGACTACCACCACGCCGGCATTTACCGCCCTGCTGACTGCCTGGCTCAACGAATCGGTTGGCGTTCCTGGTCCGCCGAGGCTCATGCTTATGACTGTGGCGTGGTCGCTGTAGTTGCCGTCCTGATTCGGGTCCATCGCTCTCTCTATTCCGTTGATTACATTAGAATAAGAGCCACTTCCACCACTATCTAGGACCTTATAGGCATAGAGCTTCGCGCCAGGAGCAACTCCCTTCAAGGCACCGTTCGCGGCGACTATTCCCGCGCAGTGCGTGCCGTGGCCTTGGTCATCCTTCGGATCAGCATCGCCATTGACAAAGTCCCAGCCGCCGATTACTTTGCACGACGGCCCGAAACAGCCACCAAGGTCTGGATGGGTATAGTCTATCCCTGTATCCACAATGGCTACCGTGGTTCCGATGCCCGTAACATTCTGGCCCAGACTATCGCTCATCTGCCAGACCTGCGGCGCCCCTATCTCCGGCACTGAACTGTTCAGGGAAGCGTGCGCTATGGTATTTGGGTAGGTATTTTTCACATAACTGGATTTTTTTATGTTATCCAAGTCTTTCTCTGAGACATTCAGCGTGATGCCGTCTAAGAGAATCTTGAAATCGTACATTACTTTTGACTGGCCGATTCTCTTTGAGATATCGGCGAGCGCCAGGCTGTGCTCATTGACTAGCTTGTCTTTCTGCGCCTTCAGGACATTGGGCAGGCTCGTCTCATTGCTTAGTGCCTGCTGTTCATAGCGTTGGGCTAGCGCCAGCTTCTGCGCGCCGATAGAGCCACCGATGGACTGCGCCTGGGCCCTTAGGCTCTTGGCCTCGGCCCTCAAGTCATTAACCTGCTTGGTGACGGCGTTGCTCTTGGCGATTATAGAATCCTCCTTGAACTCGATGATATAGCCTTGCGGGGGCTCTTGTGGAGAAATGTTACCCGACGTCAATATGGTGTTTCCATCGCTAACGACCGGCTGTGGCGAAGCTACTGAAATTGCTTGTGACGTCATTGAATCGGAATAACTTGATTTGGTGGGCTGGATTAAAAGTTGGGTGCATTTTTTAGTTGTGATATCGCAGCTCTGCCCTGGCAGGCAGCCGCAGATATTACAGCTATCCACCAGTTTGCCGTTGTCACACAATTTCGGTTTGGTTACAGAGCACTGGCCATAGACCGTACCATCGGAGCACTTGGCCACGGCTAATGTCAGTATGCTTTGTCCAGTAATCGGCTGGGATGGCTGGAACTCGAGCAGAAGGCCCAGAATAATCAGAAAAGCGGAGAATGCTATCAGATATGTGAACAATATCTCTTCTTTCATACTCTCGTTAAGAAAACGAATTTAATGTATATAACTATTATCCTTGTTCAAGTGGCGGAAGAGCTGGCAAAGGTGGCAGTCTCTCTTCTGGCGGCTTGAACCAGACTACCATGACGATAGAGCCGAAGACGAACTCGATCAAGATAAGGGCTATGATGTACTCGAAAATCCTTGAGGCGCTGGGCCCTTCCTGGCTGACTACAGATGGCGGGTTCTCTAATAGCCAGACCTTAGCAGATTTGGACATGGTCACGTTGAGCGCATCCAGCCTGACTGTCACCGGATAGTTCCCTATCGGCGAGTACAGCGGGAATAGCCTTATGCTCATTATGCCAGTCTCGTTGACCCCTAGTCCGCTGTCGAGCATATACGAGTTAGCGCTCCATCCTGTCGGTAATGACAGGACTGCGGTCACGCTGGACAGATTGCAGGTGCCGGTGTTCTTCACTATGACACTTATCTCCTTAGTGACCCCTTGTGGCACGAATATCTGCTCGGGCACCGTGACTTCCAGGCTGCTGACACAGGGCTCTTTGGTCGGTGTGACTGTCAGGTTTGTCTTTGGTGGTGTCCATCCGCCGCCTCCGCCGCCCCCTCCTCCGCCTCCGGTGGGCGGCTGCGTTACTGGCGGGCTGACTATCGTAAGATTACTAGAATAGCCTGTCCCGCTGTAGTTCTTGCCGTCCGACAGGCGTATAGAGCATTGCCAGGTATCCCCTAACGTCAGATTGGCTTTCGCTAGCGAGACGTTGAAGTTGTACAGGCTCGGATAGTTGTTGTTATAGTTTTTAGTCGAGTTCGGGACGCCGTTCTTGAACCAGCTGACCGTCGCGTTCATCCTGTCATTGTCTAAGTCAACTATGGTATCGTAGCACAGCAAGTCTGAGTTGACTGTGTTCGAGCCGTCATAGCTGACGAGAGAGGGCTGGGGCGCGTTCGGCGGGCTGTTGACTCCAGGCAGGTTCCTTATGGTCAGGTTGTTAGACTCACTCCAGGTGCTATTGGCTTTGCCGTCTGTGACCATTATCTTACATTGCCACTTCTGACCCACAGATAGATTGCCCGACTTTAGGACAGCGGTCGAGAAGTTGCCATTAGACAAGCCGTTGTATCTGCTGACCGCAAAGAGCGAGCTGTTGTTGTACCAGTTAGTTGTAGCGTTGATGGGGTCTCCGTCCAAATCAGTCACCTGTGCCGAGCAGGTCAAGTCCTCGCTCGTCGTGTTTGCCCCAAAGGTGCTCACTAAGAATGGTTTTGAAGTGGTCGGAGGATTGTTGACCGGAGCAGCATGGCACGCATTATTTGAGCATGTCTGGTTGACAGGACATCCGCACACGCTGCATTTACCGACCAGTGTTCCATTATCGCAGTATACCGGCTTGGTGGCTGAGCATTGGTTGTAAGGGGTGCCATCGATACAAGCTGGACCGCCGTATTGTACGGTTTTCGCTTCTGACCTTTCCCAACTGCTGTATTTCTTACCATCAAAAGCCCGCATAATACAGTAAATCGAGTCTCCAACATTTAGTATCTTCAACGGATAGGTTGTCTCGACTGTGGAGCCGTTCTGGTAGTCCGATGAAGCTGTGCCAGTGTCTATGCCATTTATGTTCCATTTTCGATAAACAGTCAATACTGAATTGTCCGAATCGCTGACCTTTGCAGTGCAGACCGCTATGTCGTCAGTCGTGAAACTACCGGTCTGGCTGCTTATCTGCGGGGTGGAGAGAACGGGCGGGCTATCCTCGTAGCAGGCCCCTGCTTTGCAGTTCTGCGTGCTGCTTGGGCATCCGCAGATATCGCACCTATCAATCAGATTCCCGTTGTCACAATACTTGGGCTTGGTGTTGGAACAGTTGCCGTATGGGGTCCAATCGCTGCACGATAGAAATGGTAACGTAGAGGCATGCAGGGTGAACGAGCGGGTTATTGGTTCATAGACGCCTAGATCAAAGCTCACACTGACGTTCAGGGTCTCGCCGGGCTGGGTGAACAGCTCGACTGGGTTGAAATGCCAGTCGAACCTTATCGTCCCGTTATGGGCGTGCGTATTCGTGTCAACATATTCGTCTAATAATAGGGCTACCTTCCTGTTCCCTACTTTTAGCTCCAGCGGGATTCCGGCCACCGGGTGCAGCGCCGTTCCAGCGGAGGTTGTCAGTCTGCCTGTCAGGAGCAGATGGGCATCAGTGTTTTTGTATTCGAAATCAGTCAGGCTGGCTGGCGATAAGTCAAAGTAGACTGGGACCTGCTTGAGCGCGGCGTTGTTTGAGGTATATTCCAAGTAGTTTCCAGACGAGTCGGACAGGTTGAGGTAGAGGTCTATAACCGAGGTATCGGCTGCAGTCGGTATGGCCGCGGAGAACCGGCCTGAGCCTAGGCTGGTCAACGGCAAGGCTGTCCATGCACCTGTTGCCCCTGGCCGCCATTTCGCCGAGGCAGTTACAGGAGACTTGTCATCAGCCGCTGAGAAATTCATGCCTATCGGCTGACCAGAGACAAAGCGCTGGGGCATGCTGAAGCCAGTCATGTATGGCGGGTCGATGTCATTGCCAGGGACCTTGAACCCCAGGTGTATCTCGGTCGAGTTGGAGATTTCGCTGTAGAACGGAGAATAGGATATCTGCGCTTCGTATGTGCCTGCGCCCCAAGAGAGGTTGAGATACCTAACGCATGGGGGCTGGGTCGCAAATTCGACTAGAGCGTATACCCCTGCTTGTTTTTTATTATAGTACAGATACATCATCGGCTCCTCATGTCCGGAAGAATCTGCACCACTTTGGTCGTGCAGGAGGGGGGAGAACAAAACCATCGTGTCATTCCTGTTTTCTGTGTGTAAGCTCGGATACAGGGGCCCGGCTGCAATCGTCTCGTTTACCGATTCTTTCTGGACTGGTGTCAGGAAATTTCTGTCGACCATGTAGACATTCTGTGCAACGGTCTTTCTCATGACGCTGTAGTTTGGGACGAACCTGTCGGAATTTAGATATCCTGTGTATAGATTCTCTGGGAAGTACTCATCCGTGAACACGCCCTGGACATAGGTGGTCCTGGTCATCCCGGAGAAGAACGGGTTCAGGCTGGTGTCGGTATCTCTCCTGGTCCAGAACGCGGCATCTGCCCCGCTTGTTCTGCTGTCGCCCCCGTACATAAACGGCCAGTCCATAGTCCCTAAAATGTTGTATTTTGTGTAGTATTTTGACATGTTGTTTTCTTGCATTCCTAAGACTCTCGGGGTTACCGATGCGTTGAACCCCTGGAACTCCCACGAGAGCAAATATTTTAAGTCGCCGGTTTCTGGAAGCGGGTCTTGGTAGAAAGGAACTGACCAACGCGTGTCATAAAAGTTCTGCCAGTTCCTGTTCATGAAGTTCCACATGTCCTTCGAATAAGCATAACCGGTCATTTGGAACCCTATCTTGATGTCTTTTGGGAAGTCGGAGACAAACAAATTATTCTGCTTGGGCAGTGAAAAATATTTATATCTCTGGCCTGCGGCACCGTAATCGGTTGTGCTTGAATCGTCTGAGAGGTTGATTCCGTTCGGCGACGTATACCTCCAATAGACCCTATAGTCCCTTGGATAAATTTGGTACCCTTCTTGGTCGGTGCGATTAAGTATCACTGGAGCTGCATCGCTCATCCTGAGGTAGATGTCCTTGTCTTCTCCCTGATCCACGGTGAAGTTTGCGGACAGCAGGTATGGGTCATTATACGTAAATAGCAGTTCGTGGCCCATCGCGATGGTGCGGTAGTTTCCAGGGGGCAGCAGGAAAGTTCGCGGACTCTCTTTCTCCGAGATGCACTTTTCTCCTGAGCTAAGAACCGCGAACGCTAGAGTTGGCTCCGGAATATTGAAAACGTAAGTATTTCCATTTGGATCGCATACCTTGCCTCCATTATTATCGATAACGTGTATGGTTATCTTGGACAAATCCACATAACCGAATGGGAATCTGACCTCCTGCTGGCCATCGCTCATTAAGATAGAACCGTCGAAGTAGCCGTATAATGAAACTGGGTTGTTTATTAATAAAAGAGAGACTTGCTGGCTGCCACCAGTCGCTATTGTGACGGAAGCGGGGCTTGCAGAACCCCGGTTCACCGGTTCTTTTGGCGCCAGCGTGAAGTTTCCGAACATGCTGCGCCAGTCTTTGGCCGTGATAGTAAACGTCCTCGGCTGACCGGAATTCAAAATCTCGGTCGTCTGCGCGGCGTTTGTGACAGAACCGTATGAGATGATCGGATTGGAGGCGAATATAGTCGCGCTGGATGCATTCGGGACATAGAGCTCGCCTGCCCCAGCGTTCCAGAGCGAGTCATCCATGGGTCGGGCGCCCGTGATTATAGCAGACTTAATTTGTGGCGGAGTCCAGTCCGGATGGAGCTGTTTTAGCAGAGCGGCTGCGCCCGCGACATGCGGCGTCGCCATGCTGGTTCCACTCATCGTTTTGTAAGAGTTACCTGGATAGGTTGAGTATATACTGACTCCTGGCGCGGATATCTCCGGCTTAATCAGGAGTTCGGCTCTCCCTCTTGAACTAAATCCTGCGAGCGTGCCGCTCTTGTAAACGGCTCCCACGGTTATGGCCTCTTCCGCACAGCCAGGTGACGAGACTGTCCCGAAAGACGGCCCGCTGTTTCCCGCTGCTATGACCACGGTTATCCCGGCATCAACCGCTCTCTTGACCGCTTGGCTCGGTGCATCATCAGGATTGCCGCTTCCTCCCAAGCTCATGCTGGCAACATCGACATGGTCGCTATAGTCGCCATCGCCGTTGGGGTCCATCGCTGCCTCAAGCGCGGATACAATACCAGACATTGAGCCAGTTCCCCCGCTATCAAGTATCTTGTAAGCGTAGAGCTTCGCGTCGGGAGCAACGCCCTTCAAGGCGCCGTTAGCAGCGACTATCCCAGCGCAATGCGTGCCATGTCCGTTATCATCTTTCGGGTCGGCGTCGTTATTGACGAAGTCCCAGCCGCCGATGACTTTGCACGACGGCCCTAGACAGCCGCCCAGGTCAGGATGAGTATAGTCTATGCCCGTGTCTATTATAGCCACTCTAATCCCCTTTCCGGTCACGTTCTGGCCGCTAGAGTCTAATTTCTGCCACATTTCTGGCGCGCCTATCCTGGGAACCGAATCTGTCAACAGCGCCTTGACCTCTAGGTTTGGATAGACGTTCTTGACGTAAGGAGATTGCTTTATGATTTCTAAATCGGAATCAGAAACATTTATGAGAACGCCATTGAATACTGTCTTATATCTGTTTGCAATGCTCAGTTTTCCGGCCTGCAGTCTGGAGATGAGGTCGCTTATCGCGGAGTTTTGTTCTGCAGTGACCTTGTTTCGCTGCTCTGCCAAAAGCGAGGGCTCTTGCTTATCCTTTTCTGCAGCGACTTTCTCGATATAGGCGATTTGCGAGTCTCTTGTCACCCTGTTGATGCCTAGTGAGGTTTTGGCTTCATGTTTAAGGGATTTCGCGACATCGCCTAATTCGGATATCTCATAATCTATCTCCGCCTTCGTCTCGGCTACTGGCTCCTCCTTGAACTCGACTATGTAGTTTCCTATTTTAACGGTTTCGATTTCTGCGCCGATTTCCTCTGTCTGAACTTCTTTAAGGGGTTGGAAATAGTCGTTGAAGGAAGTGCTAACAACGGCTCTTGGTTGGGTCGGCGGAGCAGTATAGCACAGGTTCGAGGTGGAATTACAGAACAAACCAGCTGGGCAGCCGCAGTAGGCACATTTGTTCTTAAGGCTGCCGCTGTCGCAGTATTTCGGCGCGGTGGCGGAGCACTGGCCATAGGCTGTTCCATCTGCGCATTTCTGCGTTACCGTTTGGTTTTGTTGGATATAATAGCAAGAATTAGTGGTGGCATTGCACGATAGGCCTGAGGGGCAGCTACAGAGAGTGCATTTATTCACAAGAGTACCATTGGAGCAGTATTTCGGGTTTGTCGCAGAGCACTGGCCGTATAGAGTACCGTCGGAGCAAGTCAGGGGAGCAGTTTGGTTCTGCTGCGGGGGAGAATAGCAGGCGTTAGTCGTAGAATTGCATGACTGATTTGCTGGACAACCGCAGAGAACGCATTGATTGATTAAGTTTCCGTTCGAGCAGTACTTCGGCTTGATGACAGAACACGCGTTATATAATGTCCCATCGGAGCATGCCTGCGCTGGCTGGCTCGAAGCATTATAGCAGATTCTACTGGTGGCATTGCACGAAAGGCCCGAAGGACAGCCGCATGTAGGGCAGTAATCCAGCAGTGTGCCTCCCATGCAGTACTTCGGCTTGGTCACAGAACAGGCGTTATATGATGTGCCATCGGAGCAGGTCGGATTTGTCCCTTGTATCAGAAGCTCTGTGGAATTCTGCCATTGACTATAGGCCTGCCCGTCTGTGGCTCGCATGCCGCATTTTATTAAGTCTCCAGAAAGGGTAGATGAGTAAGAGAATCTGGCTAAAGAGCCGTTCGGATAGCTTGGCATCATAATGGTGTATTGGAGGCGGTTATTCTTGTACCAGGCTACCGTCACGTTCATCCTGTCGCCGTTAGGATCTGTCACTATCGCGTAGCAGTTGACCGGTATTCCTGGCGCGTTGGAGCCGTCTGTGGTATTGATGGAGGGGACTATCGTGTCCGGCGGCAGATTCCCATCGAGGCTGGCGAAGACGAGCGGGGTGAT
>Ga0315279_10004986_pt1 | contig 17499 bp, 13 predicted proteins | sample YL17G06_20_MG_FD_203694 | JGI IMG/M metagenome (GOLD analysis project Ga0315279, IMG submission 203694) | Sediment microbial communities from Yellowstone Lake, YNP, Wyoming, USA - YL17G06_20 | ecosystem: Environmental > Aquatic > Freshwater > Lake > Sediment | place: USA: Wyoming | collected... | reverse complement strand
CCGGTTGGGCGCATTTCGAGCAGGCCTTCCACCCGACGCGCCGCCTGGGGCCGAAGGACAGTCAGTACAGCTCGCAGGAGGAGAGGGAGAAGAATGCGACCTATACGGACATCGCTTTCCTGCGCGTGATGCTCTACGCCTACTGGCCTCCCGGACAGTACTGGTTTGACAACGTCAAGGTCGAGGAAATCAGCGACGAAGAGTACAGGCGGCTCAAGGCCATTGACGCCTATGCGCGATAGTCCGGGAAGGGTGGCTTCCGTTTGCGGGTTGTGGCCTTTGCGTTGCGCGTGTGCCAAGGTATGATGGGGAACGAGAAGGAGGCCAGCTATGGAAACAATGGAAACAGTCTTGGACAAAGCCGGTCGCGTGGAACTTCCCCGGGACGTGCGCGAGGAACTGGGTTTGAAGCCCGGCGCGGTCTTCAGAGTCAAGGCGAGCGCCCGCGGGATTACTCTTAGACTGGTATCGGGTCGCACACGATTAGTGAAGAAAGGCAGCGTCTGGGTCATTAGGGGAGCGCTGGCGTGCAAACCGGAAGAGCTTATAGATTCCCACCTTCGAGACCGCGAAGAACGCGATAGGCAAGTACTCGGGATGGGAATATGAGACAGCTGTTCGATACTTCTGTTCTGATTCCGGCCCTGGTTGAGGCACATCCTTTTCATGATCGTGCTTTCCGCTTACTTGGCGCCGCACACAGAAGGGAGTTCGATTGGTTCGTTAGCCAGCACACGATAGCTGAACTTTATTGTGGTTTGACGCGTTTGCCTTATCACGAGAAGATGACGCCGCGCCTTGCCCAAGATGCAATTCGGCGTAACGTGCTTGCTTATGCCTCTGTGGTCGCTCTTTCTGCTGGCGATTACGAAGCAGTCATGGGAAGAATGGCGGAGTTGGGTTTGTCTGGTCCTTTGATCTATGACGCCCTGATAGCGCGCGCCGCCGAAAAGGCTGGCGTTGACAAGCTGTTCACCTTTAACCCCGCACACTTTAAGATGGTTTGGCCTGAAGGGGCGGACATCATCACGGAGCCTTAGCATTGGAGGGTGCCATGAAGAGATTTTTCTGTGTTTTCTGTCTGTTCGGCGTGCTAGTCTTGGGGTGGGGCAGGGGCGCTCTCGCCGCCGATGCCCCCGCCGAGAAGAAGACCCGTGTGCTGCTGACGTATGGCGGACACGGCTTCGAGGAGAAGCAATTCTTCGCGCTATTCGACGCCCTGCCGGGTGTGGCCTACACCAAGGCGGTTATGCCCAAGGACGGAAATCTGCTCAAGCCGGGACTGGAAAAGGACTACGACGTGATCGTCATGTATGACATGTCCCCGACCTTCAAGCCTGAAGAACAGAAGTCGTTCATCGAACTGCTGAAGACGGGCATTGGCCTGGTCTCTCTCCACCACAACATGGGCGCTCAAGCCGACTGGGACGAATACAGGAAGATCATCGGCGGGAAGTTCATCTTCAAAGACTGCGAGATTGACGGCCAGAGATTCGGCAAATCCGGCTGGGCAGAAGGCCTGGATTTGAACGTCACAGTGGCGGACAAGGATCATCCCATCACCAAGGGCGTTCAGGACTTCAAAATTCGCGACGAGGTCTACAACAAGTACTACGTTGCGCCTGACGTGAAGGTCCTCCTGAAGACGGACAACCCCAAGAACGAACCCACCATCGCCTGGGTCCACGAATACGGCAAGAGCCGCGTCTGCTATCTCCAGCTTGGCCATGATCATCTGGCGTGGGAGAACCCCAACTACAAACGCATCCTCGGCAACGCCATCCAGTGGGCGTGCGCCAAGTAGTAGCCGGGTCTTGGCACAGCGGCGCATGAGTCCCTTACCATTCAGAGCCGCGACCGTGAGGATCGGCGTGGCGAAGAGCCGCGCCGGGACCGCTTGCTTACGCGCGCGGCTCGGATGGCGCCTTTTTTCTGCGGTGCTGTACTAACAGCCAAGAGCCAAGAGCCAACATGGACACGCGGTTAGACCCGCCTGACTTCCAGCACGACACCCTGCGCCACATCACCTGGCGGCTGATCCCGTTCATGATGCTCCTGTACTTCGTCGCTTTTCTTGACCGCGCGAATGTCGGCTTCGCCGCGGAGCAGATGAATGATGACCTGAAGATCAGCAAGACGCTCTATGGTTTTGGTTCCGGCGCGTTCTTCCTGGGCTATTTCCTCTTTGAAGTGCCCAGCAACCTGCTGCTCCACCGCTTCGGCGCGCGCCGTTGGATCAGCCGCATCATGGTTTCCTGGGGCCTCGTGTCCGCCGCCACGGCGCTGGTCGTGGGCGCGAAGAGCTACATCGCCATCCGCGTTCTCCTGGGCATCGCCGAGGCCGGCTTCTTCCCCGGCATGATTCTCTACCTGACGTACTGGTTCCCCGCCGCCACCAGGGGCCGCATCACGGCCCTCTTCGTGGCCGCCATCCCGCTTTCAGGCATCATTGGCGCCCCGCTCTCCGGCTTCCTCTTGGACCTCAACGGCGTGGCCGGACTCAAGGGCTGGCAGTGGATGTTTATCATGGAAGCGCTTCCCGCCCTGATCCTCGGCGCCATCGTCCCGTTCCTGCTGACGGACCGTCCCGCGCAAGCCCGCTGGCTCAAGCCGGAACAGGCCCGCTGGCTCCAAGACACGCTCGACGGCGAAAGCAGCCAGAAGCCCCACCTGCCGTTGCTGCGCGCGCTGGTTCATCCTTCGGTTTTGGCCCTGAGCTGCGTTTATTTCTGCATGATGATCGGTCTCTACGTGCTGAATTTCTGGATGCCCACGGTTCTGGGCAAAAGCGGCGCCGGGGTTTCCCAGGGAGACATGAAGTGGGTTGCGGCCATCCCGCCCGCCTGCGGCGCGCTGGCGATGTTCTTCTGGGGACGCCATTCCGACCAGAAGAACGAGCGCGAATGGCACACCGCCACTGCCATGTGCATCGGCGCCCTGGGCCTTGGCCTTACGGCCGCCAGCGCCCACCAGGCCTTTGCCGCGAGCTTCGCACCGGTCGTGAACCAGGCGCTTGCCACGCTGGGCTTCGTGCTCCTCGCCATCGGGATCTACTGCGCCATGGCCTCCTTCTGGCCGTTGCCCTCGGCTCGTCTCAGCGGCACGGCCGCTGCGGGCGGCATTGCGGTGATCAACTCGATCGGCAACCTCGGAGGCTTCGTCGGGCCATACACCATTGGCCGCCTGAAGGATTCGCCGCTCGGCTATACTGGCGGCCTCCTGGCGGCGGCACTGGCCCTGGCGGCCGGGGCGGTTTTGGTGATCGCCCTGCGCCGTGTCGGTGCGCGGGAAGAGAGCGCGAAACCTGCGCAGTTGTGAATTCGGGCGCACGACCGCGCATTCTGCCTTTTCATCTTCTCTGTTTCCTTCGGATTTCGGATTTCGAGTTTCGGATTTGGTCGCCCTTCCGCCATTTGCATTGCCGCCCGGCGCCTTCATACTGTTCCTTGGTCGCGTGGGAAGTGTGGCTCGAAAGATTGGGATGCACGCATGATTGATCTCGCTGTCGTACCTGTCGCAGGCCAAGGCACCCGGCTGCTGCCCTCCACCAAGAGCCAGCCCAAGGAGATGCTGCCCGTCGGCCGCAAGCCGGTGGTGCAGTACGTCGTGGAGGAATTGGCGCGCTCCGGGATAAAGCGATTGCTCTTCGTCACGGGCGCAGGCAAGACCTCCATCGAGAACCATTTTGACGTCAACGTCGAGCTGATTGACTTCCTGCGCGAGACCGGCAAGGAGGAACTGCTCGAAGAACTGGAGTTCGAGCGCGTGGGGGTGGACTACTTTTACACGCGCCAGCGCAAACAGCTTGGCCTGGGCCACGCGGTGCTCTGCGCCCGCCCGCTGGTCGGCGAGCAGTCCTTCGCGGTGGCGCTGGGGGACTCGATCATCGGCATGAACGCGCAGTCTCGGATCATGGCGCGGATGGCGGAGGAGTTCGAGCGTTCGCGGGCCGACGGCATCATCGCTTTTGAAGAGGTGCCGCGCGAGGAAGTGGTGCAGTACGGCATCGCCAAGCCGTGCGAGAACGGCGCCGGCGTTTTCCAGTTGGCCGACATTGTTGAAAAGCCCAGTGTCGCCGAAGCGCCCAGCAACCTGGCCGTCGCCGCGCGCTACATCTTCACGGCCGGGATTTTCGGCCTGCTGGAGCATACTCCGCCCGGCAAAGGCGGCGAAATCCAGCTCACCGACGCCATCCGCACGCTTATCCAAAAAGGCGGCAAGGTGCTGGGCATGCGGCTGCCCGAAGGCGAGAAACGTTTCGACATCGGCAATTTCGAGAGCTACTTCCAGGCGTTCTGCGAATTTGCGCTGGCCGATCCGCGCTATGGGGCTTCCCTGCGCGCCCACATCCGCAAGCTGCTAGAGGAAACCTGATTGGAGCCGCAGATGAACACAGATGAACGCAGATGGATCCAGATTGGAACCACCCAGTTCGACAGCAAGAATTGCCTTTGTTGTAACCGTTCAACCTCTCCACGGCAGGGAGAGTCTAGTCCGTGTTGGTCCGTGTTCGTCAGTGTTCGTCCGTGCTCGTCGTCCTCCCCCCTGAACGGTTGCCCTTTGTTGTTATCTGCGTTCATCTGCGGTTGAAGGGTAGAGTACGCGCATGCAGATAATCCGCCAACGCTGTTTCGCCCGCGTCGGGCTGGTGGGCAACCCTTCGGACGGGTATCACGGCAAGACCATCTCCCTCATTGTGCGCGATTTCTGGGCCGAAGCGGTGCTCTACGAATGGGACGAAGTGCAGATCATCGCCAGCGACCAGGACCACAGCCGCTTCGATTCGGTGCAGGAACTGGCGCGCGACGTAAAACTACACGGCTATTACGGCGGTATTCGCCTGGTCAAAGGCACCATCAAGCGCTTCGTGGAGTATTGCGAGGGCGAAGGCCTCAAGCTTCACAGCCGCAACTTCGCCGTGCGCTATCATAGCGCCGTGCCGCGGCAGGTGGGCTTGGCGGGCTCCTCGGCGATCATCATCGCGACCTTGCGCTGCCTGATGGAATTCTACGGCGTACGGATCCCCCTCGAGGTCCAGCCTTCGCTGGCGCTGGCGGTTGAGACCCAGGAGCTGCATATCGCCGCGGGCTTGCAGGACCGCGTGGCGGAGGTCTACGAGGGCCTGGTCTACATGGACTTCTCGCGCGAGAAGATGCGCGAGCGCAGCGGTTACAAGTACGGAGTCTATGAGCGGCTCGATCCGCTTCTGCTGCCGCCCTTGTATCTCGCGTATAAAGCCGAGGTCAGCGAGCCCACTGAAGTCTTCCACGACGACATCCGCGCGCGCTTCGACCGGGGCGAACCGGCCGTGGTGAACGCCATGTCCAGATGCGCCGGCTTGGCCGAGCAGGCGCGCGGCGCCATCCTGGCGCGCGACGCCGCGCGGCTGGCCAGGCTGATGGACGACAACTTCAACGTGCGCCGCTCCATTCACAGCCTGGCTCCGGCGCAAGTCGAGATGGTAGACGTGGCGCGAGCCGTTGGCGCCGCCGCCAATTTCGCGGGTTCCGGTGGCGCGATAGTGGGCACGTATTCCGGCGCAGTAATGTTCCAGGATCTGCAACGCGAACTGGGTAAGATCGGCTGTGTGGTCCTGAAACCCAAGATAATGCCGGATCTGGAGGACGCGGCGCCTTAAGTGCCGTTGCCGTTAAATCGAAAATCGAAAATCAAAAATCGAAAATGTCCGTTCACGCCTTGTTTATCTCGTCAATCAGCCTCCGCAGCATGCCGTAGTCCCTCCGGTTGAAAACGAAGGCCAGGCGCGGCAGCGCGAGAAGCTCCGGCTCGCGGGCTTCCTCAGGCAAGGCCTCGGCTTCTTCGATCTTCCCGTGGCCGGGCTCCACCAGGGAACTGAACTCGTCGTTGAGTTTCTCCAGCGCCCCCTTGGGCAGGCGGCTCAACATGCGGATGACCAGCGTGTCCTTGACCGTGCGGCTGGAATGATAGCGCGAGTAGAAACCTGTGACCTCGTTGGCCGCCCATTTGGCATCGTCCGTGATCTTGAACAGCCGCATGTCGTCCTCGCTGATCATCCCTTGGCCCAGCAGGTGTTCGACCACGTAATCGGCCCACTCCCGCCAGTACGTCCCGCCCGGCTTGTCAATAAACACAATGGGGATGATGGCTGCCTTGCCGGTCTGAACGAGCGTCATGGTTTCAAAGCATTCGTCGTGCGTGCCGAAGCCGCCGGGGAAGAGCGCGATGGCTGAGGCTTCCTTCACGAAGCAAAGCTTGCGCGTGAAGAAGTAGCGGAAGTGCAGCAGTTTCTTGTCGCCTTCGATGTAGCGATTCGCGAGCTGCTCAAAGGGCAGCTTGATGTTCACGCCGAAACTGTTCTCCCGCCCTGCGCCGCCCTGCGCCGCCTCCATGATGCCCGAGCCCGCGCCGGTGATGACCATGAATCTGCGCCTGGCCATCTCCTCCGCGAAAGCCCAGGCTTGCTTGTACTCGGGCGCGTCGGGCAAGGTGCGCGCCGACCCGAAAACTGTGATCTTGCGGCGCTGCCGGTACTCGCGGAAGATGTTGAAGGCGTACCGCAGCTCGCGCATCGTCGCCGCCAGGATCTTCAACTCGCCGCGCGTCGTGCCGTCGCGGATCATGCGCAGAGCGGTCAGCATCATGTCGGCGACCAGGTCTTGGTCGGGATGCTCGCCTTGCAGCGCAATCAGCTCGCGCACCTTCGCTTCCAGCAAAGGCAGCGGTGGCGCGGGGGAGACGAGCTTGGGCTCCCGCGGCGGACGGACTTTGGGCAGACGCAGAAGTTGTCGCCGCCCCGCCGCGGCCTGCAATTGCTTGAGCGTCGGCGCGGGCGCCGTTGGGTGCACGATCTCGGGATGAATCGGCACCCCTGGCAAGGCCAACAGCGTGGTGTTTCTCTCAGGCTGTGTGCTCACGGCCGCGTGCTGGCCGCTCTTCGTCTTTCTCGATCCTGTTGGATTTGGCATACCTTTCCCTGGAACACGGACGCCTCGTGGCCTCCCACAGACCGCCTTCATCTGCGGATAGTCTACCTCAGTCCCCGAACTGCGCAAAAGCATCTCACCTCTTCACCTTTCCACCTCTCCACCCCTCTTCACCATCGGCTTTGGTTGCGGCTCTGCTGCCAATGGGATAATCTGTGCAGCAGATGAAGCCGCTTCCCAGACGAAGTTATATGTACCAGAGACCGCGTCGGTGCTGCCTGCCGTTTCTGGCTCTGCTCCTGCTCGCCGCGGGCGCCTCGCGGGCACAGGAGCAGGCATACGAATGGCAAGACGTAGCCCGCATCGTTGCCGTTGGCGACGTGCATGGCGACTACGAGCAATTCGTCAAGTGTCTGTCGACCGCTGGAGTCATAGACGACGCCAATAAATGGATCGCTGGGAAAACGCACCTCGTCCAGATTGGCGATGTCCTGGACCGCGGGCCCAATTCCAAGAAGGCGCTTGATCTCCTGATGGACCTGGAGCCGCAGGCGCGCGAAGCCGGCGGCTGCGTTCACGCGCTGGTCGGCAACCATGAGGCCATGATCCTCGCGCATGACTACAGGTATCTCTATAAGGGCGAGGTTGAGGCGTACGGCGGCATGGAGGCGTATGTGGAGGCGATGAGCCCACAGGGGAAGTACGGGAAGTGGATCAGGGGCAATCCTGCCAGCATCAAGATCAACGATGTCCTGTTCGTGCATGGCGGCCTCTCGCCCACTTATGCCAGGTTGCCCATTAAGGAGCTCAACGCCAGGGTCAGTAGCACCCTGGGCGCACCGTTAGCCACCGGCGCCGCCGCCGATGAGGACGGGCCGCTTTGGTATCGCGGCCTCGCCATCGTGGACGAGGAGTCGCTCAAGCCCTTGCTCGAACTCATTTTCAAGAAGCACGGAGTGAAACACCTGGTCATCGGGCACACGCCAACCGGCCGGGACCAGGGCATCGCATTCAAGGGAGACAAGGCCGTGATCATGATAGACGTGGGCATGTCCCGGACCTATTGGAAGGGCCCGGCGATGTGTCTGGTCATAGAGGATGGCAAGTTCTACTCCGTCTGCGGCCAGGAAAAGAAAGAGCTTGGGGCGAAGTAGCTTCAGGTCCCTTACGCCCTCACTCTTTTCAATTGTCTGTGTTCCGAGCCGCGCGCGTAAGCAAGCGGTCGTACCGCTCCTTCACGGTCGCGGCTCTGAAATCGCGGGCGGTGTCACCGCGAGCCGACAGTTGAAAAGCCTTGTTTGGAGGACAACCATGGGCAAGCCAACCCGCCGGAGGTTTCTCGGTCTTGCCGCCACGGCGGCTGCAGGTTCAATGCGCAGCGTGCCCTCCCTGGCTGCGGAAGAGGGCGGTGCGCCTGCGCGTCGCTGCCGTGCGGCCATCATCGGCCACACGGGCAAGGGCAACTACGGGCACGGCCTGGACATCTGCTTCAACGGGCACGAGGACGTGGAAGTAGTCGCCGTGGCCGATCCTGATCCAGCGGGGCGTGCGCGCGCCGCCCAACGGGCCAAGGCGCCGCGGCAGTACGCGGACTTCCGCGAGATGCTTGCGCAGGAGAAGCCGCGGCTGGTCAGTGTCGCACCGCGTTGGTCGAGCTTGCACCACGAGCTGGCTTTGGCGGCGCTGCAAAGCGGCGCGCACCTTTACTGTGAGAAGCCGTTCACCAGTTCGCTGGCCGAAGCGGACGAGTTGCTGGCGGCGGCGGAAAAGGGCGGATTGAAGATCGCCGTCGCACACCAGATGCGCCTGGCACCCAGCATTCTGCATCTGAAGAAAATGCTCGATGCCGGCCTGATCGGCGAGCTGCAAGAGATCCGCGCGCGCGGCAAGCAGGATCAGCGGGCTGGCGGCGAAGACTTGATGGTGCTGGGCGTGCACTTGTTCAACCTGATGAGTTTCCTTGCGGGCCCGGCGCAGTGGTGCAGCGCGCGCGTGCTGCAGCAGGGGCGCGCGATCACGGCCGCGGACGCTCGGGCTGCCACCGAGGACATCGGCCCGGTCGCGGGAGACGACATTTCCGCGGAGTTCGGGTTTGCCCGAGGTGTCAAAGCGGTTTTCGTCAGCAGCGCCAAGAACCGCGGGAAGGCTGGCGGCTGGGGCCTGGAGTTGAGCGGCGCCAAAGGCGTCGCGAAAGTCGCCGCCGACATTCCGCCCAGAATCTTCCTGCGCAAGAACGGCGCGCCCGAAGACGCTTGGGAACCGGTGCCCGATGACCCGGCGTTGAGCGCCCCGCCGGACAAAGACGCTTTCTTTACGGCCAACCGCCGCATGGTGGACGACTTGCTGGCCGCGATACGCGAGCCCCGCGAACCGGCCTGCAGCGGGCGGGATGGCATGAAGGCCGTGGAGATGGTGCTGGCCGTGTACTGCGCGGCCCTGCACGGCGCCCGCGTGCCCCTGCCGCTGGAGAAGCGCACCCACCCGCTGGCGCCGTAACCGGCATTATCCTTCATCCTCTATCCTTGTTTGGTGATGGCGGACTGACCGGATTGTGGGAGAATTCCCATCATGAGTTCGGAGACCTCGAGCCTTGCGGATTGGACGCCGGAGCAGATTGCCCAAGGCAAACGCTGGGTCCAGGCGTGGAAGGAAGCCGGCGAAGTCATGGAGCAATTGCGGCGCGACGAACTGCGCCGGTTCGACGCTGGCCGAGCCCTCGAGTTCCTTTGCGGCCCGGCGGATTACCGGGTCCCGCCACGCGCGCCGAAGCCCACTTCCGGCCTCGTCGAGCAGCAATCGTGGTTCATGAAAGCCGTGCGCCGTGATTGAGATTATCCGCGCCGCCGCCGAGCTACAGGCCGTATGCGAGGCGCAAGGCTGGCGCTTCTGTTTTATCGGCGGGCTGGCTTTGCAGCGCTGGGGAGAACCCCGCGAAACCGTGGACGTTGATCTCACGCTGCTCACAGGTTTTGGCGGTGAGGAACGCTTCGTTGAGGTCCTCCTTGGCCGTTTTGAGGCGCGCATTGAGAATGCCGCGCAGTTCGCCTTGTCCCGGCGCGTGCTGCTGCTGCGCGCGAAATCCGGTGTCGGGCTGGATATCGCGCTGGGCGGGTTGCCGTTCGAGGAGTCTGCCGTCGCGCGCTCCAGCCTGTTCGCCTTTCCAGGCGGCGCGCTGCTTCGCACTTGCCCCGCCGAGGACCTGATTGTGCTGAAGGCCTTCGCCGCCCGCGCCAAAGACTGGCTGGACGTGGAAGGCATTATCGTTCGCCAAACCGGGAAGCTGGATTGGAGCTACATCCTCCGCCAACTCAAGCCGCTGGCCGAACTCAAAGGCGCTCCTGAAATCCTGGACGCCCTGGAAAAACGGCGCGTCGAGTTCGAGCGCTGATTGCCGCGCCGGCGGGGGAAAGGGAAAGGGGACATTCTTCTTTTCGCCCTGCTCTTCCGGGGAAAAAGGGGGGGGCAATTTTGGGCGAAAAGAAGAATGTCCCCTTTCCCCTGCAATACCAGGGGAGGCGGGCGAGGACGCCCGCCCCACCATCTGTTCCACAATTCTCTCAACGCGGCACTAGAAACCGTCACGAGGGAGGGCGTGGGGACACCGTCCAGCGTGCCTTATACGATCCCTTGGTGGTAGCTTTGCAGCGAGCGCACGGCTGCCCGGCCGGTCAGCCGCTCCGCAATCCCCTGGGCCGCGGCCCAGGCTGCCGCCGCGGTAGTGATGTATGGTATCTTGTACTTGATGGCGGCTTTGCGGAGGTAGGAATCGTCGTATTGGCTGAGTTTGCCGATGGGTGTGTTGATGACGAGCTGGATTTCGCGGTTCATGATATGGTCGGCGATGTGCGGTCGGCCCTCCTTCATCTTCAGGACCGCGGAGGACGCGACGCCGTTTTGTCGCAGGAAGGCGTGGGTGCCGGCCGTGGCCTTGATCCCGAAGCCGAGTTCCTGGAACTTGCGCGCCGCCTTCAGGATGTAAGGCTTGTCCTTGTCCGTCACGGAGATGAGCACCGTGCCTCGCAGCGGCAGCGGCGGTTGCGCCGCCTCCTGGGCTTTGAAGTAGGCCAGTCCGAAAGTCGGCGCCAAGCCGAGCACTTCGCCGGTCGAGCGCATCTCGGGCCCCAGGATCGGGTCAACTTCCGGGAACATGTTGAATGGCAGCACCACTTCCTTGACGCCGACGTGCGGGATGTGCTGGTGCTTGAGGCCGAGGTCGCGGAGTCTCGCGCCCAGCATCAGCTTCGTGGCGATGCGCGCCATGGGCACATTGCAGACCTTGGATACGAGCGGCACCGTGCGTGAAGCGCGCGGGTTGGCTTCGAGGACATATACCTTGTCCAGCGCGATGGCATACTGGATGTTCATCACGCCGCAGACCTTCAGTTCCCGCCCGATGCGCAACGTGTAGTCCTCGATGGTCTTCATGTGCTTCTCCGGCAACGTAACCGGCGGGATGGCACAGGCGGAATCGCCGGAGTGGATGCCGGCCAGTTCGATGTGCTCCATGATCGCAGGCACGAAGGCGTCCTCGCCGTCCGCCAGCGCGTCGGCCTCGGCCTCAATGGCGTTATCAAGGAATTTATCAATCAGGATGGGCCGCTCGGGCGTCACGTCCACGGCGGCCTTGACGTAGTGCTCCAGCATCTCGTCGTCATGGACCACTTCCATGCCGCGCCCGCCCAGGACGAACGAGGGGCGGACCATCAGGGGGTAGCCGATGCGCGCGGCGACCTGGCGCGCCTCCGCCAAGTTGCTCGCCATCCCGGATTCGGGCATGGGGATGCCCATTTGCTCCATCATCTTGCGGAAGCGGTCGCGGTCTTCGGCGAGATCAATCGTATCCGGCGTTGTGCCCAGGATGCGCACGCCGGCGGCGGCAAGTTCGTTGGCGAGGTTCAGCGGCGTCTGCCCGCCAAACTGGACGATGACGCCCTCCGGCTTCTCCTTCTGGTAGATGCTCAACACGTCCTCTGTCGTAAGCGGCTCGAAGTAGAGCTTGTCCGACGTGTCGTAGTCGGTGGACACGGTCTCAGGGTTGCAGTTGACCATGATGGTCTCGTAGCCGGCCTCGCGCAAAGCGAACGCGGCATGGACGCAGCAGTAGTCGAATTCAATGCCCTGCCCGATCCGGTTGGGGCCGCCCCCCAGGACCATGACTTTCTTGCGCGCGCTGGTGGGGACTTTGTTGGGGCCATTATAGGTCGAGTAGTAGTACGCGGCCTGCGCGACGCCGCTGACCGGAACCGCGTCCCAGGCTTCAACCACGCCGAGCGCCGTGCGCCGCGCGCGAACCTTCGCTTCAGGGATGCCGAGAAGCTGGCCCAGGTACTTGTCCGCAAAGCCGTCGCGCTTGGCTTGGGTCAGGAGCTCGTCCGGCAGGATGCGTCCCCTGTACTGCAGGATCTTCTCCTCCAGCTCGACCAGTTCCTTCATCTGCTGGATGAACCACGGCTTGATGCACGTCCTCTCGTAAAGCTCTTCCACGGTGGCGCCCTTGCGGAGCGCCTCGTACATCAGGTATTGCCGTTCGCTGGTCGGCTCGCTAAGCAGCGTCATAAGCTCGAACAGCGTTTTCTTGTTGAAGTCCTTGGCGAAGCCGAGGCCGTGGCGGCCGTTCTCGAGCGAGCGGATGGATTTCTGAAAGGCTTCCTTGTACGTCTTGCCGATGCTCATGACCTCGCCGACGGCGCGCATCTGCGTGCCCAGCTTGTCAATGGCCCCCTTGAACTTCTCGAAGGCCCAGCGCGAGAACTTGACCACGACGTAATCGCCCGAGGGCGTGTACTTCTCCAGCGTGCCCTCGCGCCAGTAGGGGATTTCGTCCAGCGTCAGCCCGCCCGCCAGCTTGGCCGAGACGAGCGCGATGGGGAAGCCGGTGGCCTTGGAGGCGAGCGCCGAGGAGCGCGAGGTGCGGGGGTTGATCTCGATGACCACCACGCGGCCGGTCTTGGGATCGTGCGCGAACTGGATGTTCGTGCCGCCGATGACCTCGATGGCCTCGACGATCCTGTAGGAATACTCCTGCAGCTTTTTCTGGAGCTCAGGCGCGATGGTGAGCATGGGCGCGACACAGTACGAATCGCCGGTATGCACGCCCATCGCGTCCACGTTCTCAATGAAGCAGACGGTGATCATCTGGTTCTTGGCGTCGCGGACGACTTCGAGTTCGAGTTCCTCCCAGCCCCACACCGATTCCTCGATAAGCACCTGGTGGACCATGCTGGCCGCCAGCCCGCGCGCGGCCACCACGCGCAGTTCCTCGACGTTGTAGACGTGCCCTCCGCCCGTGCCGCCAAGCGTGTAGGCAGGGCGCACGACAACCGGATACCCCAGCTCGGCGGCGATCTTCTCGGCCTCCTCGACGGAGTACGCGATGGCGCTCTTGGGCATGTCGAGGCCGATCTTCTTCATCGTTTCCTTGAAGACCAGGCGGTCCTCGCCTTTCTCGATGGCGCCGGCCTCGACGCCGATGATGCGGCAGCCGTACTTCTCCAGCACGCCGGAACTGGACAGTTGCGACGAGAGGTTCAGGCCCGTCTGGCCGCCCAGGTTCGGCAGCAGCGCGTCGGGCCGTTCCTTTTCGATGATCTCGGTGACGGCCTCGACCGTGAGCGGCTCGATGTACGTTACGTCCGCCATGCCGGGGTCGGTCATGATCGTGGCCGGGTTGGAGTTAACCAGCACGATCTGGTAGCCCAGCGAGCGCAGCGCCTTGCAGGCTTGCGTGCCGGAGTAGTCGAACTCGCAGGCCTGCCCGATGATGATGGGGCCCGAACCGATGATCAGCACCTTCTTGATGTCCTGGCGGCGTGGCATGAGCGGCAATCTCCTGCAGGCTTGTACGGTGGGCTTCTCGCCGCCCCCTTGTGCCACAATCGTCCGCGATTGTGGCCCTCGGCTAGACGTACTCGATGGTCGCGGGCGGCTTCGGCGTCAGGTCGTAGACGCAACGGTTCACGTTCGGGAGCGAGGTGAGGCGCTTGCAGATCCGTTCCAGCTTGGGCCACGGCAGGCGCGCCACCGTTGCCCTCCGGGCGTCCACGCTGTTGACGCAGCGCAGCACGAGGATGGCCCCAAACTCGCGCCGGCCGTCGCGGATGCCCGTGGCCTGGTCGCCCAGCAACGTGGCGAAGTACTGGAACGTCTTTGTGCCGGCGAGTTCCTTCTCGACGATGGCCGTGGCTTGGCGGACCAGCGCAAGCTTTTCCGCGGTGACTTCGCCCACGATGCGCGCCGACAGCGCGGGACCGGGAAAGGGCATGCGGTTGGCGATCTCACCAGGCAGCCCAAGCTTCCGCGCCAGCGCGCGCACGCCGTCCTTGCGCAGCGTCTTGAGCGGTTCAAGCACGCCGTAGCCGTAGGCTTTCTCCGGCTCGATGCCGATCTGCGCCAGGATATTGTGCTGGCGCTTGATGCCGGCGACCGTCTCCTCGATGTCGGTCAGGATCGTGCCATGGAGCAGGAACTTGGCGCCGGTTTCACGCACCAGGCGGCTGAACACCTTGGCGTAAAAAGTGTCCGTGATGGCCTGGCGCTTCTGTTCGGGATCGGTAAGGCCCTTGAGCGCGGCAAGGAATTCGGCGCGCGCGTCAAGGAGCTTCACGGGCACGCCGAGCTTGGCGAATGTCTTCAACACGCGCCGCGGCTCCCCTTCGCGCATGAGTGCGTTGTCAATGAAAAAGGTCTTGAGCCTGTCTCCCAGAGCGAGATGCCCGAGCATCGTCACCGTGGAACTGTCCACGCCCCCGCTTAGCGCATTGATGGCCAGGCTGTTGCCCACCGTCGCACGGATTTCCTCTACCTGTTGCGCAATGAACTTGGCGTAGTCCATGTGGCTCCTTTCCAGGACCCCGTACCCGAGAATCGCGGCACTTGAGAGAGATCCGGATCGTGTGTTCGGTGCGGACGCAACCATGTGCCACAATCGTCCGCGATTGTGGCCCTCGTCTGCCGCTGCGGGTGTCCGAGCCGCGCGCGTCAGCTAGTCCCGAAGCTTCGGGACTCCCTTACGGTCGCGGCTCAGATACCGAACGGTGGCGAAGTCTTTATAATGGGTTTTCACAGTATGCATGTCCAGAATGCGCAAAAAACATCAGCCTGCTCAAAAGCGAGCACGGCTCTGCTTATCTTTGAGCAGAATGGTGGGAGTAAAAGGTTTCAGGTTTCTGGTTTCTGGTTTCAAGTTAGCCACAGCCTGCACAAAACCTGAAACCAGAAACTAGTGCCGCGTTGAGAAAATTGTGAAACAGATGGTGGGGCGGGCGTCCTCGCCCGCCTCCCCTGGTATTGGCGGGCGAGGACGCCCGCCCCACCGTTCCAGGATTTCCTCAACGCGACACTAGAAACCGTCACGAGGGTCCGCTCACTTCTTAATCGCGATCCTGTTCTTCCCGCGGGTCACGATCAGCTTCCCCAAGGTTGCCAGGCCCCATTGGTCCACGGTCACCTCACCGGACTGAACAACCTGGTTGTCCTTCAGGCTCGTGTTGGACCATTGCAAGGTGTCGCCCGGCTTGGGCTTGAAAGCCCGGCAGTGGCGCGGAGTGACATCCACGGTGCATGAATCCTCGGGGCACGACGAGATCAGGTACACCGTCATCTCCCAACGGCCCGGCTCGTCAACCTGGTCGTTGTCGCTCCAGAGAAGCCAGCCGTTGATCTGGCCGTAGTAGTCGCCGTCGGCTGGATCGCCATTGCCCGGGTTGTCGTTCAGCGAACAGTTGGTGAACGCGGGAATGCTGACATCCCAGCGCATCTTCGGCAGCGCCTCCATGAGCTCGTGCGGCGGGCCCGTGCTCCACGACGCCACGAACGTCTGGCGCGCACTCAGCAACCCGTGCCAGCCGCGCGGGTCATCCTGCCAGCCGAATTCGGAAGTATGTCCGCTGTCCTTGCCCACGGCCGAAATGCAGATCAGGAACGGGACATCGCGCTGCGGATACTTGTTCACGTAGCCGCCCACACTGAACATCTCCCAGGCGTCCTCGCCGTCCACGGTCTTGATGCCCTTGGGGCCGAGCAGGCCCGGAAGGCTCCCGCTGCCGGGGCACCAGCGCCGGTCGTAATCGGCGGTGTAGGCGCCGAAAGACATCCTGGCGAAGATCTCCGGATGCCGCAGGCCAAAGTGGAGCATGCTGCCCGAGATCTTCGTGCGGTCTATCTTCCAGCGGCTCATCGCCCAGTTGATGAGGTAGCAGGTGTAGCGCTCGCTGAAGTAATCCACCTTGCAGCCGGTCATCCCGCGCAGAGTGCCGCGGCCTTCGTTGTAGAAGAGATTGGGCATCCAACTGATCTGCTCTTCGATCAAGAGCGTCACCGCGTCGCGCGGCGGCACGTTGATGTAGCCGCGCACGTTGAACGCGTCGGAGATATTGCCGATGATGAGCGGCCCGGGCCCCTTGAACTTCTCCGGCACCCCGACCGCGACGCGATAGGAATCGCTCGGCAGGTGATAATACGGCGGCGCCGCCCAGAAGCGGTACCAGTATTCTGGGACATCCGTGTTGTAGCGTTCCGTCTGGATGAACTGCAAGACCGGCTGCGGCGCAGCCGGTGTCTCCGCAATCGGCTCTTCCAGGCTGTTGCCGGCGGTGAGCTGGGAGCAGTTCTCGGTTCCGGCCAAGGCGGTGGTCACGGCATAGTAGAGCTTCCCGGGTTGCTTGGGCGTGTAAACATAGAGCCCCTCACCAGGAAGCACCGCCTTGCCGTCTTCCACGCAGTAGGTGGGGATGACCGAGTCGCCGACCTCTCGCTGGTCGAGATACTCGCCTTTGAAGTCAATCGCGTAGCATTCCTGGTCGAAGCCGGAGAGCGGGGCGATTGCAGCCACGAACTCTGCCTCGTGGAGATTGGACGGCGTGATCTTTTGCGTGTGGCGGTAGACCCGGTACTCGATGGGCGCGACCTCGCGCACGCGCTGAAGCGGCTTGATGCCCTGGAAGCCGCTCGGTTTGTCGCGCAGGCCCAAGCCCTGCAACTGGCGCAGCGTGGTGAGGCGGATGGCAGGATGCCTGGGCAGACCGCGAGCGCCGGGGCCGCTTGAGTCCACAATCTTGTCGCCCTTCTCATCGAAGCACTCGACCCAGATGACCTCCTCGGGCTTGGGGCGGAACTCGGCATGCTCTTTCCAGACGATGAACGTCTGGCCGTCGTGGTGCACCACCCTCAAGCCCTCGGCCTGCGGCGGAAGGCCCTTTTCCCTGGCCTGGCCTGGCCCTTTGCCTTCGTATAGCACCTCAAGATACGTCCGCCCGGGCAGCAGCCTTTCAAACTGTGCTACCGCGAAGGACAGTTCCTCGTGGGTCGAGTTGGCAACTCGACCTACTTCGGCCCTTTGCGCCCAGTTCTTGAGCGCCTCCGTCGCGTTAAACGAGCGATACCACGGCGCTTCGAGGGCGAGCGGCCCCCTCACCCTTCCCTCTCCCCCCTGGGGAGAGGGTGGGGTGAGGGGCGGGTTGCCCTCGGCATCGAGCTTTTCGGCGGCGTAAATCTCGGCCGGGTTTGTGGGCTGAAGATGGTCTTGCGTGAAACAATAGAGCGCCGCGTGATGGATCTTCGCGTCCTTCGGCAGCGCCGACAGGTCAAACACCAGGCG
>Ga0315279_10004984_pt1 | contig 17512 bp, 18 predicted proteins | sample YL17G06_20_MG_FD_203694 | JGI IMG/M metagenome (GOLD analysis project Ga0315279, IMG submission 203694) | Sediment microbial communities from Yellowstone Lake, YNP, Wyoming, USA - YL17G06_20 | ecosystem: Environmental > Aquatic > Freshwater > Lake > Sediment | place: USA: Wyoming | collected... | reverse complement strand
TTTCCCAAAACCGGATTCGGTGATAGATATCGATTGCAGCTGTGCCGTTAGCGGCAGCATAGCGCTCATCGGATCCGGCGCGTCACTTGAGATTGTAATCCAGATAGTGCGTCTAACCTATGGGAAAGTGGAGAAATGGTACATGCGTTCTTTGCGTTCTTGCCATTCCTGATATACGTCGGTTTACTTGGCTTCGCGCTCTGGCTTGCGTCGCGTTTTGTCACGGCGCACGAGCGAATGGCGTCCGCACAGGAAAAATCAGCGGATGCGTTGATCGAGATCTCAAGAAAGCAGGGTGGCCAGGTCTGAAGACAAGTAGAGCGCGCTTCTCTGAAGGCGGGGCAAGCGTGGGTTTGACTCCAGAGCGGTTTCGGCGAACCTGTGAAGAAATGTCACCAACCGTGTGGCGCGGACTTCCAAGTCCGCGTGGCTTGGCGGGCTTGGAAGCCCGCCCCACACGCGCAGCGATTTTCTTATAAACTCGGAGAAACCGCCTCTACTCGAACGATGGAGAGCGCAATGCGATTTCCTAACCTGATGTACATTGATGGGTCGTGGACGCCCGCTTCGGACGGGGCAACGCTGGATATCATCGATCCGGCGACGGAGGAATGTATCGACACCGCGCCCGTTGCGACTTCGGCGGATCTCGATCGGGCGCTCGCGGCAGCGGATTTCGCGTGGAGAACGTGGCGCGAGGTGGATGCGTGGACGCGGAGTGCCGCGGTGAGGCGGGTCGCGGAGTTGATTCGCGCCGGTGCGGATGAGATCGCGTTGTGCATGACGGAGGAACAGGGCAAGCCCTTGGGCGAGGCGCGCAGTGAGGTCTTGGCCGCTGCGGACCAGTTTGACTGGTATGCGGACGAGGCGCGCCGCATTTACGGCCGCGTTATCGACGGTCACTCCTGTGCGCACCGTCTTTTTGTGATTCGGCAATCCATCGGCCCAGTGGCGGCGTTCAGCCCTTGGAATTTCCCTGCGCTGCTGGCATCGCGTAAGATCGCGCCGGCTCTGGCGTCGGGTTGTTCGATCATTGTCAAACCGGCACGGGAAGCGCCTCGCACAACCCTGTGCCTCGCGCAGGCCTGCCACGATGCAGGAATCCCGAAGGGCGTGGTTAACGTTGTGACCGGCAACTCGAGCATGATCAGCAGGCATCTCTGTGCGTCGCCGATCATCCGAAAGGTCACATTTACGGGATCGGTGCCGGTCGGACAGGAGATATTGCGTCTCTGTGCAGACGGGATCAAACCAGTGACGATGGAACTCGGCGGTAACAACCCCGTTCTTGTTTTTGAGGATGCCGACATCGAGAGGGCGGCGGAAGTCTCCGCGCGCGCCAAGTTCCGGAACAATGGTCAGGTGTGCATTGCGGCGAGCCGGTTTTACGTTCAAGAGTCCATCGCGAAGCGGTTCACGGAGCGGTTCGTGGAGATAACCAAATCGCTCCGGCAGGGAGACGGCCGCGACTCGAACACGGAAGTGGGGCCGCTGGCCAACCTGCGGCGTCTCGAAGCCACGGACGCGCTGGTTCAGGATGCAGCCGCGAAAGGAGCCGTCATTGCCTGCGGCGGCCACCGTTCGCCGGAGTTCAAGAAAGGGTTCTTCTACGAGCCCACGGTGCTGACGGGTGTGGGTTCGGACATGCGCATCATGCAGGAAGAACCATTCTGTCCAGTGGCGCCGATCGCGACCTTTTCGGACCTCGACGATGCGCTGCGGCAGGCTAACAGCACCGAGTTCGGCCTCGCCGCGTATGTGTTCACGCGCAACACGCGCACGGCGTTCATCGCATCGGAAGGTTTGGAAGCCGGCATGGTCGGTGTGAACCATCTCCTGCTTGCGACAGCCGAGATCCCGTTCGGCGGAGTGAAATGTTCCGGTTTCGGGCGCGAGGGCGGCAGCGAAGGCATCGAGCACTACACGACGGTGAAGTACGTCAACCTGCTCGTGTAATGGACCTCCCCGCGCCGTCCGATATGTCCGACCCGTCCGACATGTCCGACTCTGTTATGGGATCATTTGCTCAATAATTCGTCGACATTCGACTGATCGATCATCTTGGTGGGGGTTTCGACTTTCAGTTGGACAGGTTTCCCGTCAAGACGGTCCTGGATCGTTTGTATCGCGATGCGGCCCATCTCCGCGGGATAAACGGCGCACGAGGCCGTGACGACTCCGTCCTTGATGTCCTTGAGCGTATCGGGGTTGCCGTCGATGCCGATCGTGAAGACCTGTTTGCCGGCTTCGCGGACAGCCTGCGCCGCGCCTTGCGCCATGGCATCGGAGCAACCGAAGAAGAGATCGATATCGGGTGTGGCTTTCAACGCAGCGAGTGCGACGTTCATGGCTTGTTGGCGTTCCCAGTTCGCGGGCGTTTGGGCGACGACTTCAATGGCGAGGTGCGGCTTGATCGCGTCGAGGAAACCGGCGGAGCGTTCCGTAGTGTGAATGCCCGGGATGCCCAGCAGGAGGTAGACCTTGCCTTTGTAGTCGCCGTTTTTCTTCCTGATGAGTTCGGCGGCATACTCGCCGCAAAGCTGTCCGGCCTTGTGCTGGTTGTACCCGATGTACGCTTCGACTTTTCCTCCGGCGAGGGGCATGAGCGAGTTGTGCACGAACACTGGGATGCCGGCGGCGTTGGCTTGTTCGACGGCGCCCACGATGGCGCTATCGTTGATCGCGCAAATCGAGATGGCGCTGACCTTGCGGCGCACCAATGCCTGAACCATGTCAACCTGGGCCGCGAAATTCGTCTCGCGGTCCGGCGCCAGCGACTCCACTTTCCATCCCAGCTTCGCGCCTTCTTTCTGCGCGGCTTCGATGAGCGTGACGTGGAATGTGCTCGTCAAAGCCGGAGAAACAAACCCGACGTCAATCTGTTTCCCCGATGCAGGCGCACCCGGTCGCGTGGAAACGCCTGGTGTGGACGCCGGATTGCCGCAAGCCACGAGTATAGCAGCAGACATCAAGCCGATAGTGAATGCTGTCCGCGAAGATGGGACCATGCCTCGTCTTCCTCCGGTCGGTTCCAATCCTCTGCCAATGCTGTCTCACTCAGCAAGGCCGTGTCGGGAACTTCCAGCCCGGCATCGATGATGGTCACAATCGCCCGACACGCGCACGGAAGATGCACTTGTTCCTTGAGGTGCACTGCCCCATCGGGATCGATCGTGGCCTCGAATGACTTAAGCATGGTCTTGTCACCTTATGCAGGTTTGATCATATGGCATTGAGAAGGGCGATGCAAGCCCACGAGCGTCTATCGCCTGCCAAATCGCTTTGCGAATACGTCCACCGATACGGCGGCAATGATGATGCCGCCGATGACCACTTTCTGCACATTGTAGTCGACAGCCATCAGGTTGAGGCCATTCCGCACGACGCCCATGATCAACGCGCCCAGCAGTGTACCAGCAACCGAGCCTTGGCCGCCAGCCAGACTGGTGCCGCCGATCACGACGGCCGCGATGACATCGAGCTCGAATCCGTCTCCCTCTTGCGGCATCATCCATGCCAGGCGGCCCGCGACGATCAGCCCGCTCACCGCCGCCAGAGCGCCGGTCAGCGTGTAGACCCAGATCTTGGACGTATGGATCATGATTCCGCTCAGTCGCGCGGATTCTTCGTTGCCGCCGATGGCGTACACGTTGCGTCCGAACCGCGTGTGCCGCAGCGCCAGCCAACCGAACAGGTAGATCGCGAGCATAAGAATGATCGGAAACGGAATGCCTCCGGGCCGGGCGAGCGCGATCTGCCGCATACCCGGGATGACCTGCACGGGAGAACTGTGCGATATGTAATACGCGAGGCCCCGCGCCACGCCCATCACACCGAGCGTGGCAATGAATGGGGGCAGCGGAACCTTCGTGACCATGACCCCATTCGCCAACCCGCAAAGGCATCCAACGAGAATCGCCCCCAAAAAACCCAGCGGGACGCACATGCCTGACGTGGCCATCCAGGACGCGCCGATCCCGGACAGCCTCACACCGACAAGCGTTCCCGCGCATCCCGACAACGCGAGCACGCTCCCGACGGACAAATCGATCCCGCCCGTTAGGATCACCAAGGTCATTCCGACGGCGGCAATCGCTATGCCTGAGATCTGGACAAGCACATCCTTGATGTTGTCGACGGACAGGAACTCAGGGCGCTTTGCCGCTAATGCCGCGCACAACACTACCAGGAACACCACCACGCCCAGCTTCCTCAGCAAACGGAGCGCCTGTTTCATCATTGTCTCCAAGACCCCATAACGTTTGTGCTCTCCATTACGGAAAGATAATATGGAGGATACTTGAAATCTCATTATAAAGATACCAAGGGGAGGTCTGGCTGTGAGGGAACCAAGCAAGCTGCACGGCATCGCAAGGAACGTCACGTCGTATGGAGACGTAGAATTCAGCAGATACATGCGTCGGGCGTTCCTTGCGTCGGCGGGGTTTGATGCGACGGATCTCGGCCGCCCGATTGTCGGTATCGTGGACACCTCGTCGGACTACAACACGTGCCACCGGCAGATGCCGGAAATGCTGGCGGCGGTCAAGAGGGGCGTACTCGAAGCGGGAGGATTCCCTTTCGCGTTTCCGACCATCTCGTTGCATGAGATCCTGACCTCGCCGACCACGATGCTGTTCCGGAACCTCGCGGCCATGGATACTGAGGAGATGATCTCAGCGCAGCCTATGGACGCCGTGGTGTTGCTCGGCGGATGCGACAAAACAGTGCCGGCTCAGTTGATGGGCGCCGTGTCCGCGAATGTCCCTGCGATTCAGGTGGTGTCAGGCCCGATGATGACGGGCTATTGGCGAGGAGAACGTCTGGGCGCATGCACGGACTGCCGGCGCTACTGGGCCATGCACCGGGCGGGAAAGCTCACCAAAGAAGAAATCGCGGAGGTCGAGTCCTCCTTATGCTTCACGGGCGGCACGTGCATGGTGATGGGGACTGCTTCCACCATGGCGTGCGTTACTGAAGCGCTCGGTTTTATGCTTCCGGGCGGCGCAACGCCGCCGATGAGTTCCGGGGATCGCTTGCGGAACTGCGTCGCGTCAGGCCGATGTGCGGTCGAGTTGGCTAGGAAACAACTGCGGCCGCGAGACCTGTTGTCGCGCGCGTCTTTCATGAACGCGCTGGTTGCGTTAATGGCGCTCGGCGGATCGACGAACGTGGTCGTGCATCTCCTGGCAATTGCCCGGCGCGCGGGAATTCCACTTACGCTCGACGATTTTGACGCTGTGTCGCGCAACGTGCCGTTGCTGGTCGATTGCAGGCCCGCAGGAACGGGTTATCTTCAGGACATGCACTTCGCGGGCGGCATGCCGGTGCTGCTGAAGGTCCTCGATCCGATGCTTGACCTGTCCGCCATGACCATCACCGGGAAGACGTTGGGGGAGAACCTGCGGAACGTGCCGCTGCCGGGCGATTGGCAGACGACGATTCGTACGTTAGAGAACCCGCTGGGGACCACGGGGGCGTTGGCGATCATCAAGGGTTCACTTGCACCGGAGGGCGCTGTGCTCAAGGCCGCCGCGGCATCAAGGTCCCTGTTTCATCATCGTGGTCCGGCGGTCGTGTTCGAGTCGCCGGACGATGTTGCGCGGCGAATCGATGACCCGGCCTTGGCCATTACACCCGATCATGTGATGGTGTTGCGGAACGCCGGTCCCGTGGCCGCCGGGATGCCAGAAGCCGGATCGTTGCCCATACCGAAATATCTTGCGCAGGCCGGCGTGAAGGACATGGTTCGCGTTTCCGACGCACGTATGAGCGGAACGGCCTACGGCACGTGCGTACTCCATTGCAGTCCGGAGGCGGCGGCGGGAGGGCCGCTCGCACTCGTGCGGAACGGCGACTTGATTGAACTGAACGTCGAGGAACGGCGCATCGAGCTCTTGGTGGATGAGGTTGAGCTTGAGCAGCGCCGCGCCGAATGGAAACCGCCCACACGCCCAGAGCGCGGCTGGCGGAAACTGTATTCGGAGCACGTCCTACAGGCTCATCTCGGCGCGGATCTGGATTTTCTGTGAAGGGCGCTTCAACCTAACGCGGCGCGGTAGCTGTCGAGCGTGAGCCGGGCGGTGCGTTCCCATGTGAAGGTCGCGGCGCGAGCCGTGCCGCGTGCCGAAAGCGTTGCGCGCAATGCTGCGTCGGTCGCGGCCCGCAACATGGCGTCCGCAAGGGCGTCGACGTCGCTCGGGCTCACTTGCAGCGCGGCATCGCCGACCACTTCCGGCAGGCTTGACACGTTGGAGGTCACCACTGGCGTGCCGCATGCCATTGCTTCAAGGGGGGGCAACCCGAAGCCCTCGCACAGACTGGGCCATACAAAAACGTCCGCGGAAGAGAGAAGCGCGGCCAAATCCTCGTGAGCCACGAAGCCGGGGAAATGAATGCGTTTGGCGTAAGGTGATAACGCGGCGGCGGTCCGGACGGGCCTGACCTTCCAGCCATCGCGCCCCGCGATGACAAGGTCTTGAGGGCACTTGGCCGCGATTCGATTCCAAGCCTCGATAAGGCTCACAAGGTTTTTTCTTGGTTCGATGGTGCCAACGTACAGAAAAAAAGTCTCCGGCAGCTTGTACCAGGCGCGCACTGTCGCGCGTTGCTCGTTTGGCAGCGGCCGAAAGTCTTCTCCGACGCCCAACGGGATCACGTCGACATGCTGCGGGGGTACGCGGAGGAGTTCATGCAGATCGGCGGCCGTCGCGTGAGAATCGGTGATCACGCGCGCCGCAATATGCGCGCTGCGGCCGACGAACCACCGGTAATACGCGGCGCGGCCGGAGCGAAACCAGGCGGGGTTCCGTACGAAGCTGAGGTCATGAATGGTGAGGACTACGCCTCGCATCGGCGTCAATGGGCCGATATTCGCAGGAAAATGGACCACGTCCGCATTGAGGCGTCTGCGCTCGAATCGGATGCCACATTGGTCGTAGGCGATCCGCTTCCAGAACCTGCGGGCGTTGACTTGCCGCAAAGCGTCATGGCCGCCGGACACGAGATGGGGTTCCGGGACGTGCCTGGGCCAGAGCACCGTGCACTGAACGTCACTCGCCAGGCCGGGCAACCGGCTCGACAATTCGGCAGTGTAACGTCCAGTGCCGCTCAAATTCCCTGCCTGAAGGCCGTTCAGCAACACGAGCATTGATGTAAACCTTTGAAAAGGACCCAGGGCGACGTTGTGCGTCCTCCGCAACCCAAAGACTGCCCCTTGAGAATAGCATGTCCTGTATGTGTCGAGAAAGAAAGGGGCGCTTTTCTAGTGCCCAAGCCCATGGAAGGACTTGTCGGGCTTGAGAACGGGGCTGAACCTACTCGGACGATTCGACCTGGATGCGTGTCGCATTCGTGCGGCTAATGCGAAGCACTCCCGGCACGCCGCGGTATTCGCCATAAGTCCATTTCTCAGGCGCGAGGGAAATGCCGTCGGCCAGAACCCGCGGCCTGAAAGTGATCCGAAGCGTTTCGGCGCCACCGGGGTCGAATGTGCGGTAGGTGATTCCATTCTTGCTGTAAACGACGTCCGTAATCGTCGAAGTCGATCCGAGGATATGGTCTTCATCCGCGGGGGCCATGTCCGGCAGTTCCGCCATGCCATCCAGAATGTGGGGCAGGTAATCAAAGTAGGAATCCGAAAACCACGGACTGACATAGCCGATACCGACGTAGTTAACGGCGCGGCCGCCTTGAGAGTACTTGCTGAATGCGGAGTAGGCGGCTAATGCAAATGAGGCGCGGGCCTCTTCGCGATCCGAGGGGTTGCCGGAGATGCCGTACCACTGGGCAACGACCGAGGCGTACCGGGCCGTGTGGCTGCTCATCTCGAGGAAGCAAGTATCCTGCTCGCGTATGCTCGTGGCGCCGAACTGTTTGGTCTGGCCGAAGCGGGTGCGCGACCATGTGATCAGCGCGGGGACGATTGTCTTCCAGTCGGAAGAGGTCTCTTCTCGCCGCATCATATACCGTGCGGTCTCGATAGGAAGTTGCTGGTTGAAGTTCTCATGGTTGGTCTTGACGTCTTCGTAGTAGCCTGACCAGCGATTGTTCTTGACGGGGTAGTCGAGCACCCACTGCCGAAGCGCGTCGCGCTTCTCGCTGAAGATACCGTTCTCGTTGTGACCGAGGCCGATTAGATCATCGAACAACCCGACAGCCGCGATCATGTTGGCCGTGTAGCAATCGAGAATCTCCCCCGTCTTTAGGTTGACGCGGAACGGGAGAGGCGATTCGTCCGCGTTACCCTTGCCGGCGTGCTTGGCGATAGTTCGCGCGATGCTCACGGCCGCCTCGAGATACTTCTTCTCGCCCGTGAGTTTGTAAAAGCGGATGTAGCCGGAGCCGACCATACACATCTTATCGGGCTCGGATTCCTCGTCGGTGTATTCTCCGTCGGGGGAGTTGTCTTGAGTGCGCGGGACGCGGGGCCATGCCCAATCATCGGGCGTGTGGTACATAAGAACACGATCCACGAGCTTTCGAACGGCGTCAAACGCCGCGCGGTCGCCGGAATAGGCGTAATACCTCGAGAGGGTTTCCGCCGCATAGTAAACGTTGCTGCCTTGGTTGTTCTGGTTTCGATTGAACGCCCCCTTCTCGGTAAGCTTCGAGGTGATGAGGTACCAAGGGTCGTTGCCGAACTTTGTAGCCGCCGTGGGGCAGTCCTTGATGTATTCCATGCTGCCTCGAACAACGTGATCAAATGAGGTCCAGGGGAGCAGGCGCCCTTGCTCATCGAGCACGACCTCGTGATCGCACAGCTTTTCCGCCTGGGCAGAGCTTACCGCCACTGCAAGCGCAGCGAGAAGAACAGCGTACACCTGATATGCCTCCCGTCATGCCGATGGTGACTAGCACGTCCTTTTCCAAGAGCGTGTACGGAAAGCTCCTTGGCTGCGGGGTGGCATGGATAAGACGGCGTCGTACGAGCCCGTCCACTAGCCATAGCAGCCGAAAGCGACGCCGTCTTATCCATGGCACCCAGTTCTCGAAAGCCATCCCGGAACATTTCCGTACACGCTCTAAGGGAGGTTACCTTGGTGAGGTGAACGGCGGCAAGTTTCTCGGGCCTCCACGACTCGGATGCCGTCACTTTTTCCTGACGGGCGAGAACTTCAACGGCGGCATAACGAGGGGATTGGAACTCGCGGCCTGACCTTCGGCTTCCAGGGCATCGGACAGAAACTGCTTCGGATCATCCATCGCAATGCCGATGGGCCGAGCCGGGAGGAATGGACCCGAAAAATCCTTGGTCTTGACAAAATCCACAGAACCGTCCATCCAGAGCACGTTGGCGCCACCGGGTTCATGATTCTCGGTCTGGTCCCACATGAGGCCGATTCGTGGAGGCAGGGCGTCCAGGGGCGGCAGCTCGATCGGTGCAAGGGTGTACGCCCCAAGGTAGTCGTAGCTCATTCGGCAACTGTCCGCCTCGTCATACTCGGCGTTGGTGACTGCACGTTCTTCCGTGGGTTGTTTCGGGCCCTGATAGCCCCCTTCCGCAGAAAAGTCCGGGCCGGGATCCGAAGGGCACCGAAATATCATAACGTCGACAATGTAGTCTCCGATCAGGGGAAGCAGGCAGTCGGCATTGTTCTTTCCGCCGCTCCAAGGGAAGCGCCGGTCGTTTTCAGCAGCATACAACTGGAGCGAAAGCCCGAGTTGCATCAGGTTGCTTGCGCACGAACCGTGCCGGGCTTCTTCGCGGCACCGAGCCAAGGCAGGCAGCAAAATCGCAGCCAGGATGCCGATGATGCCAATGACAATTCCCAGCTCGATCAACGTGAAACCAGATTTACGTGTCCTGACCATTCCTGTCCTTCCGTCCATCGCAACAGATGCACTTGATTGTCTTGCCCAATACTTACCTGCGCACGCACCTGCGATTCGAAGAGCGTCAACTGACCGTCGCGAAGAAAGCCGCGCGATGTAATCTCATAGAGGCCGGGGGTAACGCCCGGCTGAACATCGACATTGAAGAAACCATCCCCGAACGCCGTGTTCTGCTCGCCTCGATATGCAGCGTTTCCGTTGCGCAGTTCCGCCGCACCTATTTCCACCCCCGCTTCGGCGAGGTTCCGGCACACCTGGCGCAACTCGACCTTCCTCGCATTGCTCATGGTCATGTGCAATAAGCCCAGCCCCGCGCTAGTAAAGATCATGACCGCGCTGAGCAGCCCCAACACGAGGAACATGGCGAAACCGCCGTTTCTGAGGGCAAGCCCCCCGAAGGCAACTCCCCCTTTGAAGGGGGATTCAGGGGGATGTACTAACACGCGATTCCTCGTCGTTGGCGGGATTGCACATCCCCCTAAATCCCCCTTCAAAGGGGGACTTGGCGAGAAGCCCTTCAAAGGGGGACTATACGAAGCTGACCTCATTGTGTCCCGACGCCTCCATTGCGCAACGCGGCGACGAACCGATAAGTGGCTGACGGCTTCGATTTACCCTTCACCGCATTGGGGACCTCAATCTCGAGTGCCACTCGCTGCGCGTGCAGCGGATCCGCGGTGTCAAAATCCAGATGAACCGCCTTTGCGGGAAGCGGATACCGGTTGAATGACGTGGTGGTGTACTGGCCGTTTTCCTCGGCCACTTCCATCCGCACCAGCGGGGCTTTCCCGAGGATACGGCCAAACACGACATACCTCGGCGCGGCGCCGTTCTCGGGTGAGGGCGGCATCCTCAGCACGACCGCGTCCGCACCCGTCCTATGCACTCCAACGCCCGCTGCGATCCCGGTGGACTCGCGCACCGCTTTAGAGAACTCCTCCCGGACGGTCTCGACCTCGCGTATCCGATCAAGCGCGCTCGTGTTCATGGCGGAGAGCCGAACGGAGTTGTAGAAGACCGAGTAAGCCACCGCGCCAAGCATTACAAAGAGAACCGTGAACATGAGGACTTCAAAGAGCGACAGGCCCGAGGCATGGCCGAAGACGGGAGCGCCATGCGCACGAGATCGGCTGTATTGGACCTTCGTGTTCATGATGGGCCCGCCTCCTTCTTGCCGATCAGCGTGCTAAGGGTCTTCTCGATAACGCGGCCGTTGTCGCCTCGCCAGCGCACGGAGATGTGCACTTCCTTGAGGGCCAGCGCCGGCTGCCCGTAGGGCCGCACGTCAACCGTGGGCAAGACCTGAACAAGTTGCTCGATATCCGGCGTGTGACTCACGAACGGCGCCCCCGTGCGCTCGGCGAGCGCCTCGAACGGCATCGCGCGCAGCGTTTCCATCTCATTCTGAAGAGCACAGACCGCGATATCGTTCTCGCGCATCGCGCGGACTTTGTCGAGCATCACGTCGTACATCTTGAGCGATCCTAGAAGGCCGATCGAGAACACGAAGAGCGCTGCCAGGATCTCGAGGAGGCTGACGCCGGCGGCGTGCGAAGTGCCTCCTCCGTCGTGATTCGTACGCGTCATCTTACTCATACTCGAAAAGATTACCCGTTGATCTCTGCTCACCGCACCGTTCGCAACGCGGCGCATTCGATTACGATTACGAGCAAGAGCACGAAATGGGTCGCTATGCACTTGCCAGTTAGGCATTATCAGACTCCGTCGCAGGCGGTGGGCCTTCTTCGGCCATAGCGAGGACACGCCGAACCTCGGCCGCCGTCGTGATGCCGGATTTGACCCGTTCGGCGGCATCACTGACTAGGGACATCATGCCTGCACGAAGTGCCGCTTCATGTATCACGTTCGTGCGAGATCGCTCCAGGATGAGGGAAGCTATCGCATCGTGCACAAGAAGCAATTCACCTACGGCAATCCGGCCGCGGTACCCTATTCCCTTACACGTTTCGCATCCCTCGCCTCCGCCGCCGCACGCCGTGCACGTTCGCCGCAAAAGGCGCTGGGCAAGCACCCCCGTAGCGGATGATGCCACCAAGTACGGCTCGATGCCCATGTCAAGCAGGCGCGTGAACACGCCTGCCGCAGTCCCGCTGTGAATCGTGCTGATAACCAGGTGCCCGGTCAGCCCCGCCTGGATTGCAGCATGCGCCGTCTCCGGATCGCGGATCTCGCCCAACATGATGACTTCGGGATCCTGCCGCACCACCGAGCGCAACGCCGCCGCAAACGTGAATCCCGCGTACGGATTCACCTCCGTCTGGGAAACGTTCCCGAACCGGTATTCAACCGGGTCCTCAATCGTGACGACGTGCGGGGTAGGCTGACGCGTTTGAAGCAGTTCGTTGATGATTGCATAGATGGTCGTGGTCTTTCCGCTCGAAGCCGGGCCGGTCAGCAGCAGCGTCCCTTGTGGTCGCAATAAGATGGCCCGCAGTGCCGCAACCGTACCGGACCTGAATCCCAGGGCATCCAATGAGAACAGATTCGGATCGGTGTCCAATACACGCACCGCGAGTTTCTCGCCATAGACCGTGGGAAAGGTCGAGACGCGCATGGCTTTGCGGCACGGCGTGCTTTCAGGATCGATCCGTCCGTCCTGGGGCAGGTCCTTCTGGTAGGTCAGAATGCGGGCCAGCACCTTGAACCGGTTGACTATCTGACCATGGAATCGCTGTGGCACGCGAGCGGCAACGTGCAGGATGCCGTCGATGCGGAAGCGCACGGCGACGCAGTCCGCCCACGGTTCGAAGTGGAGGTCACTGGCGCGATGAAGCAACGCTTGATCGAGTGCGGCGTCCACCATGTCCACGGCGCCCGAATCGCCGCTCTCGAGCAACCGGATCAGCATGGCCTCGAGATCGGGAAACGACAGCGCGCCCGTTTCGGGTTCGCCTCGCCCCGTCTCTCGCACGAATAGCCGTGCCATTGCGGATCTTCTCCTCACAAAGACAACTCGGAGTACAAATGGACCAGGAGTTGGAACGGATAGCTGTATATGGCGTAGACAAAGGCGCCGACCGTGAACACCACCACAGGGAGCAACAGTCGCGTGGCCATCAATGACGCATCCGCCACCTGGCGCCGGTACAGGTCCGCGATGCGTTCGAGGGATTCCGGCAGCTTTCCGGACGATTCACCTACCGAGACCATGCCTCGAAAGCCCGGCGGCAGCCAACGGGCCTCGCGCTCGACGGCCCGCGACAACGACTCGCCCTGGCGCACTCGTTCACGCAGACGCTGCAACACGGCGCGGAACTCAGGCTGGATATCCGCCGTTACGGTGGCCTCGAGGGCCTCGTCGACGGGATATCCCGCGGCCAAAAGCCGTTTGAGCACGCGCGCGGCGTGTACCACGTTCGCCTTGATGGGAAGTTGCCGCAGCCATGGAATTCTCATGGCGGTCCAAGTGAGTCCCCGCCGGACACGGCCTGCGAGCAGAGCCACCGCGCATAATACGATAAGGGCAGAGAGGACGAGTGCCACGAGGGCGTAACGGAAGCGCCACGGAATCCACACGATAGATTTGACGAGAACACCTTTGGCTTGATGGACCGGCCGCCATTGCCATGTACCCATGGAGTCTCCGATATTCTGCACGAGCCTCAGCAGCACGGGCGTACATTGGGAAGGATCGGCGCCGAAATCACTGAGAACTTCGTCGAATACAGGGGTGATCCTTAGCATGATGAATGTCGATATCAAGGAGGTAAACACAACCAGGAACACAAAATAAGCCACCGGACGCATGATCGCGCCACGAAGCTCGAGAGAATCCTCCATCATGGACGCGAGTTCCGCGAGTGACCGCTCGAGCGTGCCGGTTTGCTCGCCCGCCCGGACGAGGTCCGTGCAGTATCGAGGGAACAATCGGGGCTGCCGCCTCATGGCTTCCGATAGTGACGCGCCTTCCGCAAGCGCGTCCCGAAGACGTTTCAGTGCGCACCACGTTGCATAATTCGGCGGCTGTTCCATCGCCGCGTCGAGGGCCGGTACGAGCGGTGCATTGCATGCCACGATCCGAGCGACCTGCTCGGTAAGGCGCAACGCAAGGAACCGGCGGCGACGATACACCAACCGCAACAACAGCCGAACCGGTACTTTCAGAATCTCCAAGACCCCACGGAATAGTCCACGCCTGTATAACGGGCCCGGGAGCACCTCTTGCCGCCCGCGCAAGAGCGCACCGAGGTTCAGGTTGAGAATGTCACGCCACGTCATGCGTATCATGCTCCACGGGGCACCGTCTCCGGACAGGGATTAGTGGCCCGATATCACATCACCCAGAGTGAAAATCGGCAAATAAAGCGAGACAACGATGAAGCCGATGACAATGCCAACCGCTATCACAATAATCGGCCCGGCGAACAGTGAGAACCAACGGCGCATCCAGTCGATAGAACGTTCACAACCGTCCCCGATCACCAATAAAGCCCGAGGCAGTTCGCCGCGTTCCTCGGCATTCCGCACGAGCCAACACGTGCCGTGATCAAAGCGCCCGCTGCGGTCCAGCCCTTCGGCCAACGCGCCACCGTTCTCCACATGCTTGATTACGTCGGATATCCCGCGGGCCAATACGGCATTTCCGGCTGCGGAAGCGGCCAGCGTCAGTCCATCCGACATCGGGACGCGCGCGTCCAGCATCATCGCAAAGGCTCGGCAGAACCGCGCCAAGGAAGCTTGCCGGTATGCAGGGCCCAACACGGGCAGTCGCAGTTTCACCCAATCCAACCCATATCCGGAGCTTCCCTGCCGCCAGGCAAGACTCCAAGCAAAGAGCACCAGCCCCAGAAAGAGTGCAATGGCCGCCAATGAGCCAGCGAGATGATTTACAAACACATCACTTATTGAGAGGAGCAACCGCGTAGGCGCCGGAAGCTCGCCACCAAAATCTTTGAAAATCTCCGCGTATACCGGCACGACCTTGGTCACAACGAAAAAGACGACGCATGCCGCGGCTATGACCACCAAAGCCGGGTAGGTAAGCACCTCCCGCATGCTGCTCCTCAATTCGAGCATGCGCCTCGAGTAAGCCGTCAGAGCTTCAAACACGGCCGAAAGGTTTCCCGCGTGTTCCCCAGCGCGGACCAACGTCACGTACAACGGCGGTAAACTGCGCTCCTGCCGGCTGAACGCTTCACTCAAGGATTTCCCTTCTTCGAGATCCCGCCTGACGTCCTCGAGGATCCCGCGGATTCGAGGATTGCGAAGGTCGCTTGCCATCGCCCCGATTGCGGGCGCTAGCGGCAGGCCGCTCTTGACCAACATCAAGAGTTGCCCATTCAGGATCTCGAGGTCGTTCCAGGTAAGACGCGCCCGTTTGGGAAACTTGCGCGCGGCGTCCATATCCTCGATGGAGTTCACTTGCAGGCCGCGCTCCTCGAGGGCCGCCATCACGCGTCGCGCCGATGCCTCTTCCATGTCGCCCTCGACGGGATTGCCTGCCTGGTCCAGAGCCCTGTATCGGAATCGCGCCATCGGTTGCCCTCCTTTGTCACAAACCTTCAAAACATCAATGACGCCCCATCGAAAAAACGATCAACACCGGAATCCGTCTTGCAGCGCCGGTGATCGTTCCCGCCAGAGTGTGTCGTGGGTTGGTTCATGCCGGGCTTCCGCCCCTGCGCCCTCGGTGGATGTAGGAACTGGTTCATTGCGTGAGACGGGCTCGTACACGTCCATGCGGATTCCGGGCGCAACCTGCGCCGGCGGATTCACCTTCACGGGCGCGCTCGCGGCAACGGGAGCAATCGTCTGCATCTGCGCCTGTTGAATCTCCTGTTGCCATGCGAGGAGCAATGGGATGACCGAGCACGAATGCAACGGCTTCAGATTCAGTCGATTCGGCGCTTCCCCAAAGTCGGACCGCATTGATCCGAATGTGGCGGCTTCTCCCTCTTCGCCGTCCGCGAGCACCGCGAGGACACGTGCCGTATGAACCAAAGGCCGGCCTAAGCTGACCAACAGGAGGATCGCCGCGGCGGCCAACGCGGCCACTGCGAACCTGCGAAAGCGATGAACCGGTTTGTAACCGGGTGCTTCGGGCGCAGTCTGCGCCCGCTTTAGAGTCGGAACAAGCGCCTCGAACCGCGGCTGCGGGTCTGGATGGCGCAGCACGTCGCGGCACAGGTCCAGCACCGTAACAATCCCGTTCAACTCCTCCTGACAGAGGTAACAGTGTGCAAGGTGCGCATCCATCGCCTGCCGCAAGCTTGCCGGCAGATCGTTATCCAAGTATCGCTCGAGCCGGCCCCGCACTTCAGTGCATTCCATCATTTCAGCCTCCTTGCTACAGCACAAGCAGTCCGCGGAGTGCCTCGCGCAAGCGCGTGATCGCCAGCAGGCGCCGCGACCTCACGGTGTTCACCGGACACCCCATGACCCTAGCGATGTCCTCCAAGGGCAAGCTCTCGATCGTCCGCAGGACAAACGCCATCCGTTGTTCCTCCGGCATGGCATCCAAGGCCGCGAAAACACGGCCCTCGATCTCGAGCCGGTGCGCAAGTTCATCGGGCGGAGCCGGGGCGTGCGCGGGTGCATCAAGCGCCTCGGCTTCGATTGGGAGAACGGCCCGCCACCGCCATTCACGCCGGGCCACCCGCCGATGCTCGAACCAGATATTCCGCGCGACCGTGAACAGGTACGCCACGAAACTACCCGTAACCGCATATCGAAATCGCAGTTGCCACACCCGAAGAAAGGTCTCATGGCACAAGTCCTCGGCAAGCTGCGCATCCCGGCTCATACTGTAGAAAAAGTCCAGCAATCTCCGGTAGTGACGCCGGTACACCTCGGCAAACGCGGGTTCGCTGCCCCGCTGCACGTGCAGCATGACATCCGCGTCGGCCATCTCCACAAAGACGTTGCGCGCTCTCAAGGGGCGTGTCTCCGAAGCCGCCCCGCGGCATGGTTCCGACAGACCTTTCCCATTACTGTATATGACCATATTGCGCCGAACCGATCAATGCTGCGAGTTCAGAAGTCAAGTGCAACGGATGGAACTCGGGGCTTAGGGGCGAGTTATCCACATATCCACAGCTGAGCTTGCTTGCGTGTAGCTTCAGTAGCTGTGGGTATGTGGGTAACTCGCCCCGTCCCTGCGCGTCGGGATGTGGAGAATGAAGAGAAGAGCATCGCAAGGTCGGTTCGGTAAACTGTAGGTTGCCAAAACCATGCACCGAAACGGAGGACTTGCGATGCTCTACCACCATCTTACACCCGCGGAACAAGAAGTGCTCGATTCTATGCATCGATGCGGATATAGCCAGGGCGCGATTGCCAGAGCCCTGAAGCGCCATCCCAGCACAGTCTCACGTGAACTGCGGCGCAATCATGATACGGTCGGCAGACGCTACTGCATGCAGTTTTCGAAATTTCGGGCTGGCCGGCGGCCTTCCATGTTCGTGTTGCTAAAATGCACACATTGTGATATGTTTAGCCTATGAAGCTCTTTGACTGGAACGTGGAGAAGAACGAATGGCTGCGGCAGGTTCGGGGCGTTACGTTCGAGGAGATAATTTACCATATCCAAGCCGGGGACCTGCTCGATGTCATCGAGCATTCAAGGCCGGGGAAATACCCTGAACAGCGTATCTTCATTGTGGGCATCGAGAAATACGCGTATCTGGTTCCTTTCCTGGAATCGGAAGATACGATCTTT
>Ga0315279_10004983_pt1 | contig 17515 bp, 18 predicted proteins | sample YL17G06_20_MG_FD_203694 | JGI IMG/M metagenome (GOLD analysis project Ga0315279, IMG submission 203694) | Sediment microbial communities from Yellowstone Lake, YNP, Wyoming, USA - YL17G06_20 | ecosystem: Environmental > Aquatic > Freshwater > Lake > Sediment | place: USA: Wyoming | collected... | reverse complement strand
CGAACTTAGAGGCTTCGAGAAATTCTGTGAAGGCAGACCCGTTGAGGAACTACCCGATATAACTAGCAGGATCTGTGGGGTCTGCCCCGAAGCGCATCACATTGCATCAACCAAAGCCCTTGATGGAGTCTTCCATGTTGATCCGCCAGCAGCGGCCAGGATCATTCATGAAACATTGGAAATCGTTGCATACGGTCTGGTCCAGAGCTATTGCATGTGATGTAGGCAACTGGTCGTCTGGATATGGGTAGGTTCAGAAGCAAGAAGGACGTGTGGATATGTCCATATCGCAAGACCGAGTGGCACATCATGGAGGGCTATGAACTCAAGCCCGATGGGACCAAGGTCTGCGCCAATCCGAGGTGCAGAAGGAAGTTGACTGACAGAGATATCTACGACTAGAAAATGGGCAGCATTCCTACTCCGGTGCTTGCGTTTCGACAGCCACCCGCGACTCGAAAAGTCCTTGGGTCCTTCCCCCCTCCATAAAGGGAACTAGGCTATCATCAATGACTGTTCAGGAGGGATTGTGGTCCAAAGCGTTGCGGCGCTCTTTACTCTCTACATTCTACGTTACGAAGGTTTTACTTGCTATGCGGCATAGGTTCTGGCATGTCGCGGAAGATTGACTGTGCGGCTTGCGGCATTAACCCCTGCTCCACAGGTAATAGCAATCAATCCTTCGATGGTTGTCCCATGAACACGGCTGAAGAGGTGCTTGAGAATGCTTCCGAGGTCTACAAGTCAGAGTTGAGGGAGATGGCTCATGCAGCGGCTCTTGTTGAGGCGAAAGGATACATGAGGTGGACTAGGGTCGAGGACACGATTGAGTTCGCGCGAGCCATGGGTTACAGGAAGCTTGGCATAGCCTGCTGTGTCGGCTTGAAGAGGGAAGGCGCCATTCTGGAAAGCATCCTACGCAAGAACGGGTTCGAGGTATCTTCAGCCGTCTGTAAAACGGGTGGCGTCCGCAAGGAGGAGTTGGGCATCAAAGACGAGGAAAAGGTACGTCCAGGGGGGTTTGAGGCCATGTGCAATCCCATAGCGCAAGCGATGCTCTTGGATTCAGCTGGTTCCCAGCTGAACATACTCGTCGGCTTATGCGTTGGCCACGACGCCTTATTCACAAAGGCGTCCAAGGCTCCCGTAACAACCCTAGTAGCCAAAGACAGAGTGCTCGGCCACAACCCCGTCGCAGCCATCTACAATCATCAATCCTACTACAGGAAGAGACTGTACGAGGACCACGTTTAGGGCACGTGGACTCAGCTGCCACCTAGCCAGGTCTCCGTCAGGTAACAATCTCACCCCCCCTTTGCCGATGGTGGCGTCTCATAATTTTCAGGCTTGATATGTTCAAAATTCTTTGACGACATCTCTAGAGGAATCCATCGTAGAACTGCTTCTACTCCCTACTCGTACGACTCTTCTTGATCAAGGTCTCCGGCATCGTAAGCAGGATAAACATGCTGAGAACCTGAAGTGCGATTATCAGATAGAATATGGAGTCGGGACCGGTGGCACCCCAAAGAACTCCTCCGACGACTGGAGAGAGTATCATGACCATTCCCGTAAACAGACCTAAGATACCGAACATCCTTCCCAAGAGAGCGGTGGGCACGAGCTCCGCTGTCATTGAGGCTCTCGTCACAGCAGTCAGCACCGAGAATCCCTGCAACACTCCTGAGAAGAGGAGCATCGTCCAGTCTACGGCATAGACAAGAAGCAGAAGCGACAGGCAATAGATCGATATCGTTAGATACAGTACGTTCTTTCTCCCAATCCTATCCGCGAGTCTACCCAAAGGAATCGACAGTATGAGAGGCATCACCATCGAGGCCATAGCCATCCCACCCAGCACAAACGCATCCGCATGCTTTATCTCAGCAGCAAACAACGGGACATAAACCATCGTCGCCATGTATAGGGGGATGGACGATAACGACACAAACAAGATCCAACTCTTCAACTTAGTGCCTCTATCAAAGAGTTCACGGACGCTTCCACCGAAGCCAATCTCAATCTTCAACCGCCGACGGTTCGGTTCCTTGAACTCACTCAAGACGAACAGCAGAATCAAGGAGAACCCAACGATCTGCAGATAATATAGAGGCTTAATTCCTCCAACATTCAACCCGCCGAATCCAGTGATTACCATCGCCCCTATGAGGGGCGATATCAAGCCGGGAATAGCCGTAAGCGTATCGCAGAGTCCCATTCCCGTGGCTCTCTCATTGCCCTTGAGACAACTGCCGCAGACTATCGGGCAAGCTGTAGTCTCCATTTGCAGACCAAGATTCCCAATCAACAACGCCAGGATTACAATCATCCAGCTCTCCGCCGATGCGAAGAGGAAAGCCCCGAACAACATCAGGCCGGTTGCTGCCAAGAAGATTCTTCTCACTCCGTACTTGTCGGCCAACCATCCGATGGGGAGAGCTATAGCGGCTGCCGAAAACCCTCCGATGCCATTCGCAACTCCAAGTTGAAACGCGGTTGCGCCCAAAGCCGCAATGTAGATCGACTGATACTGAAGAGTCAGAGTCCTGAGAAAATATGACCCTGCCGCCTTCAACATGTTTACTTTGAAAGGTTTCTCCTGTCTGGAAAAGAAATGTACTGCTTTCAAGGCCGTTTCACTGTTCCTGTCCACAAGACCCACCAACACTGATAGTTCTGATAGTTCGAGAACTCTTCTCGCCTCCTTCAAAGTTTTGGGCGGATTCTCAACAAAACATATGGTTACTATTGGTCGATCCTTCGTCCATAAGAATTCTCGACTTGAGGCAGCAGAGGCGGTTTCAATTAGGAATGACAGGCCATGCTTAGCTGCGAGATTAGCTTAGCCACTGAATCTTCGACGGGAACCGTAAGCTTCACGCGATCCACCGTCGGCATATTCTCGTTCAACATTCGCCGAACTTCCATTTGTCTTTTCAGAAAAGTCACGTTCCACTCTCTCATTAGGCCGCGATTGTCAGGCGGCCGTTTGCACAAGTTCCTGCTTTAACTCATACTTCTCTGCGATTTGCTTGGATTCCTGTACCAATAGTGCCAGCGGCCGGTACAAGGCATGAACGAATTTCGTGAAAGGAGCGGTTATGAGAAGGTTGAAGACTGCTATGAGATGGACCGCGTAAGTAACATATACAGCTAAGGGAAAGTCTGCGAGCATGAACAGGTCAAGCAGAAATCCAGTAACACCAACCAGAAGAAGCAAGAGCAAGAAAGTCCAGTCACTGAAGTGACTGTAGCTTGCATACTCTTCTTTGCCTTCGAACCGTTTGTAGATGAAGTAGACCGATCCGTACGTAAGGGCCAAGCCCGCCACTATTCCCAAGCCACGAGGTACATAGTAGGACAACTGTAGACTGTACGCGTCGATCATGTAGTCGAGTGTTGTTGCGGCTAGCAGGCCCAAGAATCCCCAAACGAGGAGGAGATGTGCCCAGTACCTGATGCTGTCTGAACAGTCATGAAAGCGCTTCTGAAGTGCAACCTCGTTTACTATCACTTTGAATAGTGCCTCGAACTTCGAGAATAGACTCTTAATCCCTTTTGCAGTGGACATTTCGTGTTGTGATACGTATCTATTCATGATTGCGAGGTTCGCGAGGGCGCTGAGACCTACAAAAACGCCCATGAGTAGTCCTGCCTTGTCGACAGCGTCCATTGGAATGAAGGTGAACATATCGACGCTACTCAAGTCGACGGGTCCGTGGAACATCATTATGATAGCGGCGAGAAACAAAGAGAGCGCCGCTAGACTGCCGTAGAAGGCGATCTTGCTACTGTATATTGCGTCGGATATTCTACCCCAGCTGTATTTCTTGATCGCATATCGCCTTGCCGCCATCATGAAAGCTCCTGGGTCGGCGCTACGGGGGCATGTTTCTGCGCATTCGCCACAGTAGTCGCAGGACCACAGTTCAGCTGAGGAGAGAAGTTTGTTCTCCAGGCCGACGGCTGCGTACCTAATCATCTTTCTGGGGAATGCTTCGTCCTCCGTTGATAGCGGGCAGACTGCTGTGCAGTTGCCGCAATTGAAGCATGCGCTGATATCGAAAGCGCCAAGTTTCTTTATCTTGCCCAGTAGGTTTGGGTTGACTGTTACGGCCAGTTCATCTCCCTCCTTTTGCCAGCTTGTACTTCCAGTAGCCCTCTTCGCTCTTCTCTGATGGTTCCAGGATGTTGTAGTGTGTGAGTGTGAGTACGTAGTAGGAGGTGGTGTGTACGTCCATCTCAATTTCCTTAGCTATCTCTGGGATGGTTTTTTTGTGTGTGGCGACAGCTTTCGTTATCTTTCCCTTGATTTTTGCCTGTTCCCTCATCATGCTGCGTAATTCTTCTGAGGGTGTGAGATTGTATTTTTCTCGGAGTCGCATCAACGTACTTGCCTGCAAGATCACTGCCTCCGTGCCATCGCCTTGATCATGGCTTCGATCTGCTCGTTACCTAAGCCTTTCAACTCAATGGCGCCAGTCGGGCAGACAGCAACGCATGCGCCGCAGCCTGTGCATCTCGCTGCGTTTACCCAAGCCTTTTTCCCTTTGCCGCTTTCGTCTTTGATTTCAATCGCGTCGTACTTGCACTCTTGTATGCAAAGTTTATTGATTGAGCAGGTTTCGGGGTTGACGTGAGCCACGAATGGTTCGAGAATAAGTTCCTTTTTCAGGGCTATGTTGGCTGCTTTGCTGGCAGCAGCCTCCGCCGAAGCTACCGTCTCGCTGATATCTTTGGGTGCCTGAGCCGTGCCCGCAATGTAAATCCCGGCCATGGCAGTCTCGACAGGTTTCAGCTTCGGATGCATTTCTAGGAGGAATTTGTCCTTACCTTTTGATATCTTCAACATGCTGTAGAGCTGTTCGTTGCTCTTTCTCGGAACCATTCCTGTTACGAGAACGACCATGTCAACGGGCAACTCCAATTCCTCCTCGATGGGTGTCAGGAGGTCTTTGACCTTGACTACAAGCTTGCCATCGTTCTCGTACACGGTGGGCGGAGCCTCATCCGCATGTTTGAAGAAAAGGACATTCTCTTTTGACGCTTGTTCGAAGAGCGTCTCGTTCAGTCCGTAGGTTCTGATGTCGCGATATATGTGATAAACATGGAGCCCCTTAATTTTCTTCAATAGAGAGAGCGAAACATTCATTGTAGCATTGCAGCAATACCGAGAACAATATTCGTTAACGTCTTGGTTTTCTCGCGTTGGAGTCTGTCTGCTTCCAACACAGTATATGAAAGCGATCTCATGTACTTTATTCGGAATCCCCAACTCCATTAGGCTGTGTAACTGCTGGAGCGTTACCACGTTCTTGTAAAGGCTGTAACCAAATTCTCCAATCTTCGGTTCGTAGGGATCGAATCCCGTTGTGACAATTATGCTTCCGACCTTGATGCGGATGTTTTTCGGTTGTTCATTCAGGTCCACCGCTTCGTTACATATCGCTTGAATCTGGCTCAAGCATTCGGGTGGGCAATGCTCTTTGTCAAGGTAGGGTATAGTGGGGTATGTTCCTTCATAGGGTGGAAGGATCGCTGCTCCGCGTTTGGTCAGCCCGTAGTCGAATTCGTTTGGCACTCCTTGGACATCGGGGACTGATGCGATCCTGGGGCAGGTGGTCTTGAAGTATCGGGGTTTCGTGTTGATTTCGACTTTGAAGTTTCCGACGTATCCTTCTACAGAGCTTATCTCCGAGTTGGTGTAGACGGCGATGTTCTCGTTCGATTGAACCTCCTGAACCATTTCTTTGGCGATCTCAGGCCCTGATCGTCCTTGAGGATAGACTTGGGAAAGCTGTGGGACTCTTCCTCCTAGAAAGGGGTCCTTTTCCACAAGATGCACGGCAATTCCAGCATTGGCCAAATCGATGGCGGCTCTTAGGCCTGCGATGCCTCCCCCCACAACCATGACAGCCGGGGTTGATTCGGCGCTGATGCCTTCAAGAGGTTCGGACAGCCTAGAGTATGCCACGGCTGACCTGACCTGCCTTAGTGCTTTTTCCGTCGCTCCTTTCTTGTCGTCTATGTGCGCCCACGAGGACTGTTCCCTGATGTTGACATGGTAGTAGGTGTAGGGGTTCAAGCCTGCTCTTTGGCACACATTTCTGAACGTGATCTCATGGAGCCTCGGAGAACATGACGCTACTATCATTCTGTCCAGTTTGTTCGCTTTGACGTCCTCTATCATTTCATTCTGTGAGGAATCGGAGCAGGCGAACATCACGTCCTTAGCGACGACGACATTTGCTTCTTTGGCTATTTCTTCGGTTACCTTCTTCACATCAACATAGTCTGAGATGTTTCCTCCGCAGTGGCAGACGTAGACGCCTATTCTATGCTGTTTGTCTTCGGCCACTCGTAGCCACCTTGATAGGGATTTTGCGCGTCGTCGTGTTGATGTAGGCTATTGAGTTCATGCAAGCGGCGCTTCCTTCGACCACGGAATCGGGTATATCTTTGGGTCCAGTTGCTGTTCCCGCAGCGAATACACCGTCAATGTTCGTTTTCATTGGGGCTCCGTTCGGGTTAGGGCTCGTAACCCAACCGACACTGTCCACCTTGAGTTGTTGGCCCTTGAAGAGATCAGGTGGGCACACGTTTGGAACCAGGCCTACGGACAGGACAGCTAAGTCATGCTCGGTCTTCGTCAGTTTTCCTCCGTTCTCAATGTCCTCATAGTGTAGTACGAGATTGCCGTTTTCCAATTGCTCTATCTTGGCAACCTTTCCTTTCACGAATCTTACGCCCATCGCCTTTGCTTGAACATAGAATTCCTCGAATCCTTTCCCATAGGCTCGTATGTCTATGTAGTAGATTGTGATGTCTGCTATGGGCAATGCGCCCATCAAGAGCTGGGCCTGCTTTATCGAGTACATGCAACACACCTGAGAACAGTACGGGTTGCCCAGCGATGCGTCTCTGGAACCCACACACAGCACATATGCAATGTTGGCGGGTTCCTTGCCGTCGGATGGTCTCACTATGGCGTGTGTTGGCCTTGTTGGAGCGAGGAGCCTTTCCATCTGCATTGAGGTGATGACGTTGGGGTATTCGCTGAAATGATAATCGGTTTTGCGTTTTGCGTCGAAGAGCTGGAAACCTGTGGCCACTATGACGGACTTAGCTCTTAGCGTATGCCACTTCGGTGTCTGAAGGAAGTTGATGCTATTTGCGGGGCAGGCTCTCTCACACGCGCCACAATACACACAATTTTCCATATCTATGACTGCAATCTTGGGTACTCCTGTCTCGAATGGAACGAAGATAGCTTTCCTTCCGACAAGCCCCAGGTCGTATTCGCTTGGGACTATCACAGGACAGGCATCTTCACACTGCCGGCATGCAGTGCATGCGGAGGACTCCACGTATCGTGGCTTTTCAAAAATACTAGCCTTGAATGACCCATCTTCCTCTTTTTCGACCCCCTTTACCTCAGAATAGGTCAGGATCTTGATGTTCGGGTGATGAGTCGCAGCAGCCATTTTTGGCGTGGAAATGCAACTGGCGCAGTCCATTGTGGGGAACGTTTTGCTGAGCTTGAACATGTTGCCGCCTATGCTCGGCTCCTTCTCGACTATGATCACCCGTTTGCCCATATCTCCCAAATCAAGAGCAGCCTGCATTCCAGCTATTCCACCTCCAATTATGATGGCGTCGTAACTCTCGTCGGGGAGAGTTTCGGGCTCTCCGAAATTGGGAATCTTCGGGTTTATGCTCAACTCGAAACCGCCATCCCTGTCTTTACAGGGCCTATCTTCTTCAACGAAGTGTAGAAGTCTTTGATGCTCTTGGCGAATGATTCACCGCACACTGAGCAGATTCCCGTGATCTTGACTCTCTCCGCTTCGATCCCGGTTTCTTTCAGCAGCTTCTGTGCAGTTTCGACTCTCTGCGCTGTCTTCGACACACACGCTTCGCCTAAGTATGGACAGTCCGGGCCGTCCGCCGCGATGTAGACGCCTTCAAAACCGTTCTGAAGTGCGTGCACAATAAACTCTGGTCTTATCATTGATGAGCATGGGAGTCTGATTATGCTGGTTGATGATGGGTAGTGTATGTGGGAGCTGCCCGCGAAGTCTATGCCGGGGTCTGAGATCGTAGACGTAGAAAAAATGAGGATTAGGGGCGTGTACTCCTCTTCCGAGAAGACTCGCCTTGGGGCATCCACCTACTTCTTCCTTCTGACATATATCTTCCAGTATCCGTTCTCTTCGACAGTGCCTAGGTATTCGTGTCCCATTTTCTTTGCCCACACTGGGATGTCGGCCTTTGTGCCCGGGTCAGATGAAATTGTTTCGAGAACGGCGCCCACTGGAATTGTGGCAATTGCTCTTTTTGTTTCGAGTAAGGGACCAGGGCAAGATGTCCCTCTTGCATCCACTACTTTGTCCGCGGTTAAGTTGAGCTCTGACAAGGCTTCTGGCTCCCCCTAAATGAAAAGCGTCACTTGAGATTCTGAGGCCTCTGTGATGTAGGTGCCGACGCCCGCTATTTCGTCCACTATTGGGTCGAGGTCATTCTTCTTTATGCCAAGTAGGTCGCAAGCAGTAGAGCAGGCCAGTATTTTCACTTTTCCCATTTCTTTCGCTTTCTTGAGCATGTCATACCAGGATGGGGTGTTCGTTACTTTCAGTCGGTCTTTGATCATAGGAACCAGCTCTTCGAAATCCTTGCTGAACTTCTGGTTTGTCTGTACCATATCTTTCTTGAAGCCGAGTAGTCCGTAGAATGTGACGAATATGGTCACGTCCATGTCTGTGGCAACTGCGCCTGATGTGACTATTGCGAGGGGCAATAGCTTGTCGACTGTTCCGGAGTACATCATTATTGTCATCTTTCCTGCCATATTTTTCACCTTCAAGCTATTTTTCTTGTGGAATTCGCTATTTACGACTTCATCGTGATTCCATTCTTTGAGAATCAGACGTTCGCAATATACGCAGATTCTGATGTTTGAATACTCGAAGAATAGACGTTGTCGCAGGTAAGGGAACGACTCTTCCAAATGCAGGCGGAGATGTGCAAGATACTCTGCAATCCGCGGAGACTGCAGCTACTGCAGACGCTTCGTGACGGTGAGAAATCTGTCAGCGAACTATCTGCGGCCACGGGGTTGAGGCAAGCGAACGTTTCACAGCACCTAGCTTTGATGCGGCATCACAAGGTCGTTATCGAGAGGCGCGTGGGGAACTTCGTCCTCTATCACGTATCGGACGGACGGATAAACAGCGCCTGCGACCTCATCCAAGCAGTATTGCTGGACCAAGCGAGTGAGGATTCGAAACTTGTCCGGATCGCACGAAGAGGTTAAACGCTTCTCATAGGCGTTAGATCCTTGTCAATCGGAGAGAGGGTGAGTGTCGGAAGTTTCAGCTAAACTAAGACGAGTTGACGGCCTCAACTTCAATGTGGAAGTAGCAGAGGGCCGGAGAATTCAACTCAACTCAGCCGAAGATATGGGGCACGCGTTCACTCCTATGGAGCTTTTCCTTGTAGCACTAGCTGGTTGCACAGCCATGGACGTACAGTGGATATTGGAAAAGCAGAGACAGAAAGTCGAGGGACTTGAAATAACAGTTCGAGGAGTCCGTCGCGAAGAAGACCCTGCATACTATGAGAAGATTTACCTCGAATATTCTGTACGGGGTCAAAGCATCAGAAAAGATGCAGTTGAACGAGCAATACGCCTCTCGCAGGAAAAGTATTGCTCAGTCACAGCCATGATTAAGGAGACCGTAAAAACACACATAACATACACAATCGCGAACGGGAAGGGGAATGAACAGAAATTCGTCTATCCAGCTCTCTCCCATAATGTCCGGTGAGATTTCTGTTCGGTCTACCAAATTGACAGCTTGATGTGGTTGCTATATGTCCGCGCCTACTCTTTCAAGTATCCTACGGTACCACTCAGGCAGTTCATATTCTTCTGCCCTGTAGTTGTTGCGATATGGCTTCAGGTCAAGAACAGGCGTTCCATCAAAGAGGTCCAAGCCGCGGACAAGGAGCCGTGTCTTTTCTATTCGCAGAAGCCTCACGAGGCTTAATCCAATTGGATTTGGCCTGGTAGGAGAGTCAATGGCGAAAACCCCTACCAAAGGCAACTCCTCAGGTTTAAAGCCGGCCTTCAGTAGTCTTCGCGGTTTAACTTTCAATGGGCCAATCTGGTCAGGCCGCAACCTATGCAGGTAACTCAACACGAACATGTGAGAAAATCCCTCAAGGCCATCCAGCGCTTCTCGGAATTCTGGGAAGACCTCAACAGTCGCTTCCAATTCGCTATGCATTTCTCTTACTTCGTCGTCAGTCGCATCGGTCCGCACAATTCCGACGGGTCGAAGAATAATCCGATTTTCATGTTGCATACCGAACTCTCCTGAAGCCACGTCCCATTTGCTCCTCACTAGCGATTGGTTGGATAATGAGTCTTATTGTGTACACCGATCTTCGAAAGAAGCTACGCCATTAGAACAGATCAGGCGAGCTTGAGGAAGTTTGGGTTGGTGGAGTCGTATTTGTCAGCGTCTTTCTCGTTTCGTGTGATTTCATGCAACCATCTAGATACTCCTAGCCGTTCTGGTAGTGCTGGTCCCCTTGGGTCTGCTGGCTCCGGGATCGGCGTTTGCCGAATGGAGTGCTTCCGAGCTGAAAACACTATTTGGGATGACGCCCCCTGCAGGGCTCACGAGTTTGGAGAGTCTATACAATACTCCTTTGAGTGGCTACAGCGTGCAAGAACTGAGGAAGCGGGCTGGGAGAAGTTGCCTTGGAAAAAGTACGTTCACGGCTCAGGTGAGTGGATAGCGGCGGAGACGAAAGGGGCAGAAGGACTGCTAGCAAGGCTGCAAGGCTCGAAAGATGTGTGGGAGGGGGCAGCGCACTTGTACAAGCTTTCGGAGCCCAAGTCATCCGGACGCCTCTTCATCCAGCGGTTTCCTAGGAAATCACGTTCGGTGATGTGAATGGCGGTAGTAAGAAAACATGTACCCAACGGACGGGAACCGCTCTGTCCCCACTGTGGTAAGAAAATAACAGTACTGAAATACAATACAGATCGCCACTGCTGGGAGAGGGGAACCCCTCGCATTACCCAGGAAGGTCTCGATGTCGAGGATGAGCATGAGGACGGAACAGGTGACATAGACTTCACGTGCCCATACTGCGAGGAAATGATATGCTACGACGAAGACGAAGCGGAACAGTTTCTGCGTACCGGCAAACTTAGCGATCAGGAAGACTCAGAGGGGTGATTAAATGATGCTGAAACTTACAATCGACACCGCCGCTCTAGTGAACGCGATTGGCAAGGGGTGCATGAAATGCGGATCCGAGCGGATAGTGTCGACCGTCAGCTTCAATGTACCTGACCCTCCTCCCCGTTGCCTTAACGGTTTGCCGATAACCTACTGGGTATGCAAGCCTTGCTACGACACCCTGCTCGAACACGCGTTTAAGCCGGAAGTCATGTTTGAACGTGAGGGCTTTCTCGATGAGAACCTAACCATCTACGACATGCAGGAATTAGCAGAGAAACGTGACGAATTCGACGAACAGTTCGAGAAAACAGACTGCCGAACGAGGTTCAAGCTTTGGCAGGAGGCGTCGCACCATTACCAGATGATCATCCACGGGGACGAGTTTCAGAAGGTCGCCGCCGTCAGGGAGGCTGAAGCCGCCATGAGAGAACTCTGCGAGGGTAGAATGCGCTTTGTGAAGAGGTATGTGAGTGATGATTGGACTCGCGGTCTCCTCCGATGCGATCCCGTTGTTGCTGGCGTGCAATGCAGGGATCGTGTACGTTGCCCGGCAACGCCGCGCCGTTCATCCGCAGGGACAATTTGACTCCGCTGGACGCTGGTATCCTTATGCAAAGACGGAACACCGCCTTTGCTGCGATCAGATAAGGTCTCCGAGCCGGAGGTGGCCATACTCTTTGATCTACAGGAAATCAACAGACAAATACCTAGCCCCATGACGCTGCTGTGTAACATGAAATCTCATAAGTCCTAGCCTATCTGGCCTCATTTTGAGCCTTTCCTCTTTCTGACCTTTCCGACCTTAACCCCTCTTACTACCAGAGCGCGAGTCAATTCCGGTCGATCTCCCAAAATGTCATGCGGGAGATCACCAGCCTAGACCACCATATCTTTCATGAGTGCGCACCAGCCTCTTTCTTTGGATCCCTCCGTCAGTCCTTCCTTGCTACCTTTCGTCCTTTCTCAGTCAGTGCCCAGATTCGAGCAGGCCCTCCTACAGTGCACGTCACGGCCCAGGGGCAATCACTACATAGGTCTCCGCAGTCATCAGTTGCTGGAACTAGATATCCCATCTGCGCTAGCTCATCGATCATCTGTCCAATCAATACATCACTCACTCCAAGTTCCTCAGCTAACTTGGTCTGACTGCGCACGCCGCCTTGGGCCGCCAACTCTAGTATCCTTTGTAGCATGTCACAGCCCCCATTCAACTAGCAGCGCTCCTTGGTAGATTGCGATTCCCGCGGCAAAAGATACAGCTAGGAACAGGGCAATGCTGAAACCAGTCCATCGCCAGCTCGCCGTCTCCTGCCGGATAACGGCTACAGTTGCCGCGCAGGGGATGAAAAGCATCTGCACAGACAAGAACGCCAAGGCAGCGGCGGGAGTAAGAGTGCTGTACAATGTAGAAGTCAGCGGCGATTGTTCGCCGGCACCATACAATACCCCCAATGTTGCAATAGTGTTCTCCTTGGCCACGAAGCTAGTCAGGAGGGCCACCATCATCTTCCAGTCTAGCCCCATCAGTGCCCCTAGGGGCACCAGCAGTCTGCCGAGCTGTGCTAGGTAACTTGTCTCGATGTTACCACTCGGCAGTGTTGACAGAACCCAAACAACGACTGAGAATATGATGATAATGCCACCCGCCTTCTTCAGGAAAGCTACTGTTCGCTGCCAGACCAAGAGTCCAATGCCACGCAAATTGGGCAAGTGATAGAGGGGCAACTCCATGATGAACGCTACATGTTCGCCGCCCAACGCGACTTCATGGAGCAAGACGCCCAAGAGCGCGAGTATCACGAGGTTGAGCCCCACCAGCCCCCAGGAGACCACCACCGCACCACGTCCGAAGAAGACGGGTGCCAGAACAGCGACCACCGCCATCCTGGCTGTGCAGGGGACCAGAGGAGCCAACAAGATCGTCAAAAGCCTAGCTTTAGGAGACTCGATTATGCGCGTTCCCATTACCGCTGGCACGTTGCAGCCAAACCCAAGAAAGAGCGGCAGGGAACTCTTGCCGTGTAGCCCCATAGGATGCATGAATCGGTCCATTACATATGCGGCCCGCGCCATGTATCCAACGTCCTCCAGAACGGCCAGCACAGCGAAAAAGATGATGAGGATCGGAAGGAATGTGATAACCATCCCTGCGCCACCTATCACACCGTCAGCTAGTAGCCCGATGAGCCATGAGGGCGCGCCGTGTAAGACAAGCCGCGTCATCTCCGCTCCTTTCTGCACCAAGTAGAAGTCTAACAGCTTCTGCAGGGGGGAGCCCACGGCGTATGTTGTCCAGAAGACCAATCCCCAGATCCCTAGCAAGCTCAGTAACCCCCACAAGGGGTGCGTGGCCACCCGGTCCACCCTATCGGTTAGAGTGACCTGACCTGCTCGGGGCCGAATGATAGCCGCGCGCACCATCCGCTCAATCCACTCATAACGACCACCCGCTATCGCCAGCACAGCGTCTTCATGTTGCATCAGGATGCTGTGAACTTGCTCCCACTCATCCCGCGGCAAATGCTCCTGCATCATACGGGTGACCTCCTTGTCGCCTTCAAGCAATTTGAGGGCCACCCAGTCCTCTGGGTACGGCTCTGTCACTAAGCCAGCGATGCGCTCTTGAATCGCCGCTAGAACTTCGCGGTGATCCTCGCGAATTTCAGGCCTATTGGGAGAGTAATCCGCTGGATGCCGCACCACCCAATCCACAGCGTCCACGAGTTCCCGAAGGCCCTGGTTTCTGGTAGCCACCATAGGCACCACCGGCAATCCCAAAGCTGCCTCCAACACATGGGGTTCGATGCGCATGCCTTGCTGCTCGGCTACGTCCATCATGTTCAAGCCGACTACAACAGGTGCTGGGAGTGCCAACAGCTCCGCAACCAGGTACAAGTTGCGCTCCAGCGCTACTGCGTTAACAATGACTACCACTACATCAGGGTGCTCACGGATGATTAGTTCTCGGGCGATTAGTTCCTCCTCAGAGTGTGCGGTTAGACTGTAGGTGCCAGGAAGGTCTACAACGCGCACCAACCTCCCATTGTGAGTGAACGAACCGGCTTTCTGCTCGACAGTCTTGCCCGGCCAGTTGCCGACGTGTTGACTCAAGCCCGTGAGCATGTTGAAGACAGTGGACTTGCCTACGTTCGGCTGCCCAGCCAGCGCGACGCTGATTGGATGTGTGGCTTGTTCGTTCATCATCCATCTCTGACTTCTACTTGTATCTTGATGGCTTCGCCGCGACCTAACGCTAGGCGCGTGTCGCGCACATCGATAATGATAGGCCCCCGACCTGAATTCCGGATTATTGCAATTTCAGCGCCGATTGTAAGCCCCATTGAAGCCACACGACTCGCAAACTCTCTGCCTCCCCGCAAGTTGTGCACCACCCCACGCGCACCCGGACGCAGGTCGGTCACCGGTTTCAAAGTGCTCATGGCCGATTTCCACTTTCTATGTCTGAAGCCGGCATTTGTGCATGGGGTTGGCGTTTGCGGTTCACGTTCTGAACGTTAGTCATGCTCCGCCAAGAGTGATTACACAAGATGAGACAGCGAGTCTTGGTGCCAGCCCAAGCAACGAAGAACAAGCTGATAATCGAACTCCAACTCTCACTGCGTGATTGTCATATCTCGAGTGTGGATCCGCTTGATCAGACCCAGAAAGAGACATTCGCGGCTCATTTAGGTTATCGTACTTCGAACTGCGAGTGCTCGTATATCTGCCGTCTCGTCAGAGAATATATAGAGAAATTAGCTTCACTTACTGGTTGAATTTGAGCCACATTCTATCTGGTATGAAGCATCGTTTGCAATAGCGGCCCATGCCCTGAAGAGCGGCATAAGAACGGACTACCACACCTTCCAGCACCCGCCTAACGACATCAGGCAAGCCCTCACTAGGATCGGAGTGGAGGTCAAGAAACTAGAAGAGTCTGAGTTCAACTGGTATTCATTACAGAGATATTGTTGACAACTTGAGCTGTGAGACCCCTTTCGTTTTCATGAGATCTTTGGCCATGACCTGAATTCTTCCCAATCTACCCTTCACTGAGATTATCTCTAAGCATCGAAATTCGTCAAGGTGGATATGTGTCGTGGAGTTTATTGTGTCTCTATAGTGGTGTTGAACATCAGTGAGTGCTTCTTGGACTCCGTGGGATCGATGGTCATAAGTTAACAGAACCGCGCCTGCTCCAAGTTTGCTTTTCTCTCCTTTCCAGGTATATTCTGTGATGAAGTTGCGCATGGCAACCTGTAGCCCTTTCGATCGGTCTTTGTATCCTATTGCCCTGAGCGAATCATCAAATTGCTTCATCAACTTTGGCGGCGTAGAGAAGCTAAATCTGTCCACCTTCACCAAGAACGGCACACCGCCTACCTAAGTGCAACTTTCAACATATCATGATTTCGGCTTTCATCTTCTGGGATGGTAACCTATTCAGTGGATCAAGTGATTATCGGGCATCCGCACCGTTCTAACAGTTTATTAGAGTAATACTAGTTAGCGAGGTCGTAATACTGGTGACCTAGCGTGCATATTCCGGATGGATATCTAGGGCCTTCGACGTTCGTTTTCTTCTACATACTCATGATCCCGTTATGGTTCGTCGGGTCTAGGAAAGTGGAGAAGAATCTCAAGACCAAGCAAATACCCCTGCTTGCGTTTGGGGTGGCCTTCTCATTCGTAATAATGATGTTCAACTTTCCCGCGCCTGGAGGCACAACGGGACACGCAGTTGGCGCTGCCATCCTTGCATTAACCTTGGGCCCTTGGTTCGGGTTTCTGGGTGTTACTGGTGCTCTGCTGATTCAGTGTCTCTTGTTTGGAGACGGAGGAATAACCACTTTCGCTGCCAACTCGTTCAACATGGGGCTAGTCATGTCCTTTGTCAGCTACTATGCCTACAAGCTGTTGGCCACTCATGCTCCGCTCTTGTCTCGTCGGCGTTGGTTTGCGGCTGCGGCAGCTGGATACATAGGATTGAACGCAGCGGCTCTGTGTTGTGCCATAGAATTAGGTGTCCAGCCTCTACTGTACCACACTGCCAATGGGAGTCCTCTCTACGCTCCTTTCCCGTTATCTGTAACGATTCCAGCCATGTTGATTTCTCATGCGTTTATCTTTGGTTTCGTCGACGCGGCTGCAACCGGCTTCTTGGTTTCCTACATGATGCGTTCTGACCAGTCTGTATTGGCAACTTCGATACTCCAGAGTATTCCTGTCCCTATGGTGAATGTGCAGTCTCCAGCATCACAGCGTTCAAGTTTCAGAAGACTGTGGGTACTCCTAGCCGTTCTCGTAGTACTGGTCCCTTTGGGTCTGTTGGCTCCGGGGTCGGCGTTTGCTGAATGGAGTGCTTCTCAGCTGGAGACACTATTTGGGATGACGCCCCCTGCAGGGCTCACGAGCTTGGAGAGTCTATACAATGCTCCTTTGAGTGGCTACAGCGTCCCTGGGGCAACGACCCTCACTCAACTTAGCTTGGCGTATGTGCTGGCAGCTGCCATTGGGGTATCTGTTCTCGGTTTGTGTCTATTTGCATTCTACCGAGTTAAGTCAAGAGCTAGTCTCTCAGACCCTGTAGCTCCAGAAGAGGTGTGATTCCAGGTGCTTCCTAAATGGCTGAGTCAGAGACCAGCCGTCGGCGCTTGTCCGTGCTGCACGGTAACGGGGCCTAGCAAGAAGAGCATAGTGGATAGAACCATCGGGGCCTTCTCGATTTTCTTCGATGAATCCAGCTACGCAGAAGGCTATGCATGCAAAAGAGGGCTACTGCAATTCGTTGACCCTCGTTTCAAATTAATCGGGGTGCTTTGGCTTGTCGTCTGTATCATCCTTGTGAACCGCGTGGAGTGGGTTCTGGCTATTCTCGGCGTCGCCATTCTTCTTGCTGTTGCCTCGAACGTGAGGCTTGGTTACTACCTGAAAAGGGTCTGGCTCTTCATCCCACTATTCACATTGGTCATTGCTGTGCCGGCTATGTTCAACTTCATCGTTCCCGGACAGCCTCTCTTCATCCTCCTGAGTCAGGGTCAGTCCATGGGCCTTCTTGTTTCTCCGTGGACGATTTCAATCACGGTTCAGGGCGTTCAATGTGCCGTCCTCTTTGTCTTGAGGACAGGAGCCGCGGTCTCCCTTGTAATCCTGTTCATTCTGACCACTCCCTGGACTGATCTGCTCGCATCTCTACAAAGCCTGAAGATACCAGCGGCCTTCGTGATGATACTCAGTATGACTTACAGGTACGTGTT
>Ga0315279_10004982_pt1 | contig 17516 bp, 18 predicted proteins | sample YL17G06_20_MG_FD_203694 | JGI IMG/M metagenome (GOLD analysis project Ga0315279, IMG submission 203694) | Sediment microbial communities from Yellowstone Lake, YNP, Wyoming, USA - YL17G06_20 | ecosystem: Environmental > Aquatic > Freshwater > Lake > Sediment | place: USA: Wyoming | collected... | reverse complement strand
TACACGCTGTGGATTCACAGGGGGCGCCGGTTCGAGCGCGTGAAAGCAGCGCTCCTCAAACGTGTGATGACGCTAGCAGAACAGTTCGCCAAGTAGGAAGTAGCGGTTGGGTTTCTTCTCCTGCTACGGTTCTGAGCGACGTCCAAGAATCTTGTGCAAGCGTCTAATCTGTCTCCTATTCCGTCACAGGTTCGAGCCCATCTCGAACTATCGTATCGAGCAAGCGCTTGCTTCCTCGAAGTGGCTCGATATTGAGGAATCGCTCGTCTGTCGACGTTGCGGCAAGGTTCTGTCACTCGGATACTAGCGGAGGAAGAAGCCACTCGCATCATCGCGGCCCTCACGATCGCAGTTGGTCTGTTCTGGTTCGTCAGCTTCTCTATGACTAAAGTCAGGAGCTTGCAACTTTGAGGTGTCGGATGTTGCCAACCAACCTCTTCATCTTGCATGTCGAGCCTGCTGACGGAGGCTCCAGTCGGAAGAATCTGGCTTTCAGCCGCCTCCCGACAGATGTTCACGTTTGCGACTGGATTCGTACCGGGAACGCCGTTCCCAGCGCGAGAAAGATTTGTTTGAAGAAGTATTTGACCTAGAGAGTTCCACGAAAGTGTTCCGCAATTCCTCTCCATGCCTAAAGGCAGGAGTTTCCTTGCGGTGATTCCGATGACAGCTTGGACAACCGCGACTGAGGTTCGTAAGTATGCGCTCGTCAAGTGGGATAGCCTCAACTATGTCACAAGCCCACCGGCGCCGTTCGCGACCGAGGCCGCATTTGAGGCATTCCTGACGGGTACGTTGATTCCTCGAGCGCAGAGCCACATCAATGCTTTCTGCAAGCGAGACTTCGATGCTGACTATCCAAGCGGGATCCCTGACGCAATCAAGGACGTCGCCGCTCGAGCGACAGCCAACATGATCCAGTACCTTGTCATGAATAAGATGGGGCCGCTCATCCGCACCGGCGACTATCAGATCTCGATTCCTGAGCAAGCCGTCCTGACGAAGGAGCTGAGGGACCTTCTAGCATCTTGGATCAGAAGGGCTGGCCATGTCAAGTCGACGCCCTACAAGATCCGTGAGATCGACGACACATGGGAGCATCCTGAGAAGGATCCGTTTCTGCTGTGAGGGCGTTGAGTCGTGACTGATGAGACCACGCCTCGAGCGACATTCCGCACCGCCTTCTACCAGGTCCTGAATGCGGCGCTCGGCAGCGCGATTGAGATCATCAAATACCGGCCGCCTGAGGGCGTCGCGACGCGTAGCATCGCGTTGAATATGGTCTCAGGCAGCAACAAGCGCCCAGGCTTCGGCCGCAGGACGAGCGCTACACAGTCAGGTATGTTTGAGCGTTACCGCATCCAGATCGATGTGTTCGAGAACGACCGCGAGCAGGCGGAGGTCTATGCGGATAAGGTTGAGCAAGCCATCATCGCCGCCTTGCATTCACCGTTCCGCATGGTCTACGGGATACATGATATTCGAAAACTTGTGGACACAGACCAAGGCCCGACCGAACAGTTCCAACGTGAGGCTCACTCGATCTTGGACTATGAGGGCTGGATAATCACCGACAAGACTGATTAGATTTGCCCTCAACTCTTGAGATCCGCAACAAGCGCACAGGCGCGAAGAAGCATCTCAGAGTCCTGATCTGGACGAAACGAATGAACGTGGTCGTGGACGAAGAGACCGGCCAAGCATACCAGTACGTCAACACGAAAGGGTACACACATTCAGAGAACCGTGGCCTCGGATTTGGCTGCCAAAGTCTCTGTGAACAGAAACTCATTCGACCTCACGGAACCTGCGTTGGCTTCTGTGCAATTCGTCGCGTCTTGAGCGGCGAGATCCCTGAGATCGTTCCCGTCACGCCCTACATACTTCTGCGCCTACACAACAAGTATCGCCATCTCCCAACGTTGAAAGACGCGATCGCTAAGAAGCTCCTTGTAATCGTAGAATGGCTGGTGTCGACCTAATGCCGAAACAATCCTTCCAACTCATATCAGACACGTTGTCAGAGCACCTACGCCGGTGCACATCGGAGCGGCTACTCTATGAAGTGGGGCAAGAGCTTGATGTGGTCGGCGCAAACATCGTAGACGTGGCACAGGAACTCGTGCGCGTCGATACAGGGTTTCTGCAGAGCAGGATCTACCATCAGATGATAGGTCAGGGCATAGTTGAAGTGGGTGCAGACACCGACTATGCATCCTATGTCGAGATCGGTACATACAAGATGGCGCCGCAGCCTTATCTTCGACCTGCCATCGACTCGCAGCTTCCAGACCTTGAGCAGCGCATGATGGTTGCTCTCCGGAACGCGCTCGGCGTTTGAATCCTTCATAGTCACGGCTCAACCCGGCACCGTTCGGGTGGGCTTGACAAAACAAACCCAAAAGGAGTGATATGAAAATGCCAGTGTATGACGGCAACGAGTGGGAAGTTCGGCTTGGCCTAACTATTGCAGAAATCGAACATTCAACACCCATCCCCTACGTGAAAAACTGGAGCGAGGATCGCGACCCAGGCATCAAGCAAGTTCCGAAGGGAATGGGGTACGGCCGCGGCAAAGAAGTCCACGAAACCCTAACAGAGCTCACAGGCGGTCTTGAGAAGGGCTACTGCGACACGTTACTGCAAGTTCAATCCCCCGGATCGGCCCTTTCACCGTTCGGTGAGATTGCCTGCATGGAAGATGTCTCGTGGTATCTTGAGTTCAAGAACAAGATCTCGGGCGACAAGATCCAGTTCAGCGGCGTTCACGGCAAGTACCACCACGACCACGCTGAGGACGACTTCGGCGTCGAGACTTGGGATTGGGCTGCTGAAAGCCGAACGATAGCCTAGACCCCCCGCACTTTCTTACGTCAAGTTTCTGGAGGTATAGCGTAGATTGGAGCATATCCTTCTAACCATCTATCCGTCTAGCGGTATCGCTTCTTCTCTCATCTTCACTCTCGCCAGCGGTGAGCATCAATCATGAGCCAAGTCGAGGACGGCGACCTGGACATCCACGTCAGCATGACGCTCGTATTGACGGGACGCTACCGTGACCTGATGGAGATCCGTGCCTTGGTGCGTGAGAAGATCGAGAAGAATGTCGGCGCGAGATTCATTCACGGCACCATCTCGAGCGTACCGTTGTATATCATCAAGCAAGATGACTGGAGGCGTCTAAAAGATTTGGAGCCGCAGCATGGAGGTGAACGAAAGAATGGATGAAGACCAGAAGAAGGCGATCATGGAGAAGCGAACAGCGAATCGCAAACTCGCTGAGGTCATACGGCAAGGCACACGTTACCACGAGGCCTTGAAGATGAAGCTGATAGATGGACAAGAGCACGACATTGCGATCTATCCATTGAGTGAAGATGAATTTCGCATCCTCCTAGAAACGCATGGAGTCAACCTGAGCGATCTGGCGAACAAAGAAAAGCTGACTGAAAACATGAAGTTCATCGAGGAACTGGCGCGGTTGGCCACAGGACTCGAGAACATCTCAGAGTTGGTCTTAGGAAACGGATGCGCCGACATTATGATGAAATGCTTCGAGGCCTCAGGTCTCTCGCCAGATGCAGGAAAGAAAGTGGAGTCCTTTCAGCAGGGGGATATTCAGCCGAAGCCTGTACGTGCTGACGGAACACTACGGTCTACGACTCGATGAGATCGGGGGCTTGACACCGCTGCAGAAGCAGTGGTATCTCATGGCATATTCGCAAGAGATTCGTGAGCAGCAACGAGGAATGAAGAAAGCATCACGTAGGAGGCGATAGAGAATTGAGCGTCAACATTGGATCGCTAGTTGGCACTCTGAAAGTTATCGATGAAGCCTCCGGCGTCATCGGGAAAGTGCAAGCGGGAATCGGCGGCCTAACCAACGTCATGAGCAAAATGGGAGGCGTAGCGGGAGACGTAGGGGTCGTCATCAGCACAGCCTTCTCAGGCTTCGCAACAGGCGGCCCCGCTGGTGCAGCTCTCGGCGCTGGCGTAGCCGTGATGGGGCAAGTCGTTAATGGCATACAGCAGTGTGTGAAAGAAGCGACATCTTCTGAGGCAATCTGGGCAAGTCTCGGCGCAGCAGTTGAACGTGCAGGCGGATCTTGGCAGACACTCAAGAAGGGAACCGAAGACGCTCTACTCGCGATGAGTAAGGTCACAACCTATTCGGATGAGCAACTCGCGCAAGCGCTTGAGAAGCTGATGACGTTCGGCCTCTCCTACGACGACGCCATGAAAGCGCTCGGCCAAACCATCGACTTCGCAGCCGCGAAACACATGGACCTAGAATCAGCGGCTACGCTCGTCGGCAAAGCAATGGATGGTAACACAGCGATCCTCAAGCGATATGGTGTCGATGTGACTACATCTAAGGATGCGGCCACTGCCCTGAAGGAGGTTCTAACTCCGCTTGGAAACGCATTCGCGGCAATGAGTGGCGATGTAGCGGATTTCGCATCGAACCTCGTCGAATCTGTCGGAGTGACAGCCGAGTTCGCTCAGGCTTTAGGTGAGGCAAAAGATCCAGCGAAGTTTCTAGTCGAGCAGTTCCAGCAAGGCAACATAGACTTGCCCCAATTCATGCAGGTCCTCACTGACTTAGGCGTTCCACTTGATGCGACGAAGATGAAAGCTGGCGGTGCGGAGGAAGTTCTTGCTCAGCTGAACGAGCAGTTCGGCGGCGCCGCACAAGCTCAAGCGAATACCTACGCGGGAGTTCAGGAGCGTCTCAAGAATGCGACGGGTGAGGTTTCTGAAAAAATTGGCATGCTACTCCTGCCCGCTCTCGCTTCCATGACTGAGGCCATGATCCCTGTCGTGGATTGGCTCGGCGAAGGCGTCGACGCGATCGGCGCTTGGCTTACTGAAGTTGGCAAGATGCCTGAGGTTCAAGGCATCATGACCGCTGTGAATGAGGCGTTTCAAGGATTCTGGAACTATCTGACTGATGTCTGGAACTTTATCCAGGACACATTCGGGCCCGCGCTTCAAGAGCTCTGGTCAGCCTTCAAGGAACTCTGGGATGCGCTCTCGCCACTCGGTGAAGCTCTCCAGGAGCTACTCTCCATCTTCGGCGACATCGGCAGCATTGATCTGCTCAAGATGGTTCTCCAAGCGGTCGTACTAGAGATCAGAGGCGTAGCCGAGATCATCAAGATGGTCGCTCCCTACATCAAAGCTTTCGCGGAAGGCTTCAAAGAAGCAGCTGACTTCATCACCCCGGTGCTCAAACAAATCGTGGATGCGGTACAATGGTTCTGCGACATGGTCAAGCTAGGATTTCAAACCCTATACACCTGGCTTGTAGGCGGGTCGCTTTGGTCAGAGCTCTGGGACTCGGTGATTACCATCGCAAGCGGGGCCATTGGTCGACTTCTCAACGATCTCACTAGCAAGCTCTTCGGACCAATGCAGGACGCTTTCACGACGGCGACGGATGCCGTCAAGGAGACATGGGACACGAGCTGGCAAGCGGTCCAGACCATATTCGACACAATCACAAGTCAGATTCAAACAGGCCTCAACACACGATTCGATGAGATGAAGACCTTTGTCACGCAGAATCTTGGCGAGTACGCGCCGATAGCAAACGACGCCCTCAGTGCTATGCAAGCAGCCGCCAACGCAGTCATGGCGCTCATTCGCGGTGACTGGGGAGGCTTCCTTGACGGTATGAACAATGCACTGTACCTCTTCTGGGGAGCGATTCAGGGCATGACATCAGCCGCTTTCGCTCAACTCGACTCCTCATTCAGAGGCTCGATGGATGCGCTCAAAGGAATCCTAGACTTCGCGATCGGCGCGATGCAGGGCGCCTGGACCACCTTCACGTCTTTCATATCACAAGGGATCGAGGGATTCAAAGGCGCTATTTCAGACGCTCAGAGTTGGCTTCAGTCAACATTCAGTTCGATGCAGTCCGCAGCCGCGAGCGCTATGGCGTCGATTCAGTCGACGGTCATGGCTGCCGTAAGCGCGATTGTGGCCGCGGCCCAATCTCTGTGGAACCAGCTTGTTGGCGGCTCGATCTGGACTGACATGCTTGAAGAGATGCAAGCGCAAACTGCCTCAGCGCTCGGAAATATCACGGGGGCTTTCGAGAATATGTCGCTTGCCGTTCCCGAGACTGTGCCCTATTCGCCGTCAGTTGCCAGTTCAAGCCCAGCCGTAGGATCCACAGCGACAAGTGTGCCTTCGTTCGGAACGCAGCAGAGCATCACGATTCCCATCACGATTACGCTTGACGGTCAAGTCATCACCAAGACCGTGAAGAAGATGCTTGTCGAGGAAAGTCGATATCGCTCACGCTCGGTGGGTGGCTACACATGACGGTCTGGACGCGGTACTTCAAGAACGCCTCAGTCACTAGGAATGGTTTGAACTGCCTTGACCTGGGAATATCACAGACATCTTCTGCTGCCTATCGTAATCGTGACGTTAACAGCATTCGTATCGGGCAATATGGAATCCGTGTCTGGAAACGTTCAAGCGCAGGAGTAGAAACCGAAGTCACATCAGGCATACCAGTTGCGGTCATAACAGAATACTATGGCACTGCCGGCATCGCCAGCAACACTTGGGCTTGCCCCTACACGGAGATCGCCGCCGGCGACACAGTTGTAGTGCGTGTCTACATTCAGACCGTGGAGGAGGGTGGTTGGGTACTCGCAGACACTTGGCAGACCGAAGCCCTTGGACCCGGTCACTTGGACTCCGCAACCTGGACAATCTATTACTATTACTACATAAAACCCAATTCTCTTTACACGTACAGATTCTATTTCGGCCACGCATCCTACAACTCACGGATCGAGGGCATCACCTTTACGTCGTATTCCGAGATGTTTGGTCCTGCATCGAGCCTTCGCATCTACAAGCAGGGGGCTATTGGAACTCCAAAATCTGTCCTCGTAACCTTCACTCTGAAGGACTTAGAGGATGTGCCTTTGGTTGGGAAGACGGTCGAGTTCACAGTCTCGCTCGGATGCACTAGGTCGCCCACTAACGCGGTAACCGACGAGAATGGGCAGGCCTCCACCACGGTCACATCCGGCACATCGATCGGTTGGGCTGTTGTCAAAGGCGCATATATAGGTGAAGCCGAAGGCGGTGGCCAAAGCGAAACATACGTTGAGATCGCTATCTATGACGAGGCTGACAGCGGAGACTCATCGAAGCCCTATCAGGTATTCATTCAAGGTGTTCCGAAGATCTACTGTGGCGGAAGTTACAGGAAGTCAATGGCCTTCGAGATGCAGGACTTCTCAATCGAGTTGCCTGACATTGACATAACGATCAACGCGCCTCTTGAGGTAATCATCTATCGGCGAGGAATCAAAGACTTCGTGGGCCGCATCACGAAGCCCATCCGCACCACGGCCCACAGTATGAAGATCACAGGCAAGAGTAATCATTGGAAGATGGCGAGGCGTGTAGTGAATCATTCCTACACGGCCCAAGATCCTAAGGTGATTGTTGACGATGTTCTCACGCGGTATCCTACTGGTGTCTCTCAAGGCACAATCGACACCTTCGGGACAACGATCACACGACCCTTCGCATATGAGACAACGCTTCTCGGTGTGATCATCAAGCTCCTGGATATCACGGCCTGGAAAGCGAGACTGAACCTTGACGACTCATTCGACTTCGAAGCAGACCTTGGCACAGTCAAGAACGTGTCCTTTGCCAGTAGCAGCAATCTGGGCGACCTTCAACGGGAAATCGACTTCGGCCCCTTGGATACTCGCACATTTCTGATTGGTGAGCCGAGTACGCTTGTCAGCAATTTAGACGACCCAACTGCGGAGGCCACATATGGACTTGTCGAGGAAGCGTTCTTTGACAAGAAGGCCACTACGCAAGCGGTTCTGGATCTTGAGAATCAAGCAATCCTCAATTCACGGAAGGTTCCTGTGGAACGGATCAGTGGCCCCGTCATTGATTTAGACTACGCCGCAGACGCCTACGATGTCTTCGATTGGGTCACTGTGACGGATGTTGATGGAACAGGCTTGTCGGGTATGTACCGCGTTGTGGCCATCACACGAAACTTGGATGATTGTGGGTCGGCTGAGATAGAATTGTCGAATTTGTCGCTTGCGTCTGAGGATCTGCTTGGGTTAGTCGGCAGGATTCTGAGAGACTTGTCGAGTTAGTCACACCTCGCATTGCGGGGTTTGATCGCGCCTCTCTCAGCGCGTTAGAAGTAGAGAGAATTTTTCAAAAAGGAGATGTAAAAAGATTGATAGAATACTTCATCAAGACAGGACTAGGCTGGATTCTACGCAGAATAAACATCAAAGTTCAGGATCATGCAACTCTTCATAGCCACTACGTTATCGAAGATTTTGACGCTAAGACAGGTGAATTAGTGAAGCATCAAGAATTCGACCATAACTGCTTCCTAAATGAGGGCATCAATGAGATATGGAGCCTCATCTGTGGAACAGGCGGCGTCAAATTCGATAGCACAAACGCCCACATCGAGGTCGGTGACGATGACACAGCCGCTGCTGCTGCTCAGACAGGCTTGCTGGGAGCGAACAAGTTCTCTCAACCAATGGACGCAACCTATCCCACGTATGGGACAAGTCAGAAAGCCACATTCCGCGCCACATTCGCAACGGGCGACGCGAATTTTGCTTGGAAAGAAATCACAATCATCAACGGCGCCGACGACACCCATGACAACTTGAACAGGAAAGTGCAGGCGATGGGTACGAAGACGAACGCGGTCAGCCGCGTCACCACAGTCGAATTGAGCATCACATAGGAGAGGAAAGGTATGGCTACGATTCAGATACCGATTGACCTACGAAACCCGGGTGTGACATTAGTTCCCGGCAACGCCTTCTGGACTGTTCTCGGCTTAACGGCTTGGGATGCAGGCCACTGGCAATTCGTCAAAGACGTGCATGGAAGCATCTTTGGACTCGTTCGCATTCCGAAGAACATGGCAGGAACGCCTGCTGCTAAGGTCAAACTCGTCATAGCGGCAAACGCGACGAGCGGTGTAACACGACTTGACGTATTGCATAAGGCGGTTCAGTCGATCGCAACAGGTGAGAGCTTGAATCCCGCAGCCTTAGTTTCCATAGGGGAAACGGATGTCACGGTTCCAAGCACCGCATACCTCGCGCTTGAGGTCTCATTCACGGTCAGCGAAGCAATCGCAGCAGAAGACGAATTACTTATTCAGGTGTTCCACCACGGTGATCATGCCAATGATACCCTCGCAGTCAATACTCTGCTAATTGATGCTTTCCTAGAGATTGATGTGGTTTGAAGCGTCGAGCAATCGCCACGCTCTACTTTGCTACGCAGAAAGATAGAGACGCGGCTCTAGTCGAACTTGAGGATGATCTCAGCAAGAAATCTATTGCTGAGAAGCAGATACTCAAACCTGATTCCGATGCGATGGGAAATCCTGCTTGGATTCTGCAGGCTGATGTACAGTTCAAGACGAAAGAGCATGGCGATGACACACATTCTAAGCTCAAAGTGAAACTTTAGAATGCCGAGCTTATTCGCGGCGAGGTTTCAATCCATGACTGCACGCACGAGGATTCCGTTGTGAGACCTTGCACTGAGACGAATTACGAGCGAGACACAAAGTGAGGCTTGAGATATGGCACGTTTGTTCGATGGATCTGATGATCAAGTCATAGTTGGCTATTACAGCGCCATGCAGGTCAATCAATGCACAATCGTTCTCTTCTCATACTGCACGGCTGCTACTGCACAAGAAACGAGTTTCGGCTCAAATCTGTCACCGGGAACATACTCATTACGTTGTGCTGGAAGTGCAGTATCATTCGCAATATATGACGGTTCATGGGAATGGAAAACTGGGGCAGATGCGACGGGCCTAAATGCTTGGCATGGAATTGGATGCACCTTCACATCAGCAAAGAAGGTCAAGGTGTTCCATGATGGTCTCTTAGACTCATCAGGAGAGTCAACATTCACAAAGGCCATCCCGGCAATCAATTCGGACAGCTATATCGGTAGAACGCCGGCAGGATACGGTTCTACAACTTTCACGGGACGGATAGCAGAAGTCGCAGTTTGGAATATTCCGATGAGTGATGCTGAAGTTATGGCACTTACGTTGGGTGCTCATCCTCTGCGTTTTAGGCCCACAAACCTTGTCTTCTATTTTCCTCTGTGGGGTGTGGCCGCCACTGAACCAAACCTGAGCGGCTATGCCTATCATGGTGCTGTAACAGGCGCGGTGCTGGCTAATCATGCACCAGTCGGCCGGTATGCCCCCTATCGGTATCGCGCCTTCCCCGCCATAGTTGGTATCGAATACATCAATGTCACGGATAGCGGCGTGGGAACTGATACTGTTCTCTCGGTTCAGGAATGGCTCACAATCACCGACACAGGACTCGGAACTGATGCTGCCTACTTGCTGGGCGAAGTCTTGATCGATGGATTACGGCTTGATCATGCGCTCAGAATCAGAGTCGGCGAACCCACAAACGTCGCCTCGAAGCCTATCTCAAGCGGGTTGCCGACACGTATCTATCTTGGTAAGCAAGGCCGAACCCTAGAGATTGAGGGATGGGTTCCAACAGTCGCAGAGTTGAATACGATAACGGCGCTCGCAGACGGGGCGGTGCATGAGGTTCAACTGCCAACTGGCAGCCGCGTCTCCGTCCACATCCCCGATGTGAATCCTGTCCGCCCGATTGAGCCAGGCAAGTATCCTTACATGATTCGAGCGGTCGAGAGGATGGATTAGAAGCATGGTCACGTTCGGCGGCGTCAGCCTCCCCCATGTCCTCAACATTCAGATCACGAGCGCTCATGAAGAAATTGAGCGTCCCGTCCCAATGCGAACAATCGCCTACCGCGTCGACAAGGCTGAGCTGGGCCGAACCGTCAAGGTTGACGGTGAAATCCGAGAGACCAACACCGATACAGTTCGCACCACGATTGATGCAATCCGAGCGCTCGTAGATGGGGCTTCACGGCTGCTGGACCTCGAGGATGGAACCACCACATTCGATGCGTTGCTTGCTGATCCTGAGTATACGCTTGATGTTGAAGGCTGGCTTGAGAGTAGCATGTTCTCTGTTGATGGGAAATTCTATATACCTTACTCTCTAAACCTGCTAGAAGTCGCTGCGCCTTGAGGAGCTCCGCGTTAGAGTTGATGACGTGGCCAGAGCCCTCGATCTTGAGGATGGGTCTGCGGCTATCAACGCGAAACTTGGAACCGTAGAGGCTGCCTAGGACGTGGAGCGCGGGCTTGATCGCGTGGCCTTCCATGCAACCTTCTACGAGACAAGCTGACCTCTCTTTCTACGCATCAAACCCTTCCTAGGGTTGACGCTTGACTGTGAGATAGGCCATCAAGACAGGCATTAGTTCAGAGTTGTTTTCAATGCGACCAACAAGCAGATTGCATTTATCGCATAGGAGGCCACGAATCCTTTCACTATTGTGGTCATGATCCACATTCAATCTTCTGTTTGGAGAAGGTCGTGTCTTGCATATCGCACATCTTCCATCTTGCTGCGTCAACATTCGCGAATACTGTTCAGATGTGATACCGTGGTGATATTCAAGGTTCCAATTCCAATAGTAGTCTAGATGAGACATGCGGTACTTCCTGTTATAACCGGCAGCTTTCTTAGCAAGCGCGGGATTCTCTCGTCTGAGGACTGTTAAATAACAATTCTTGCAGAGGCCCCTAGCTTGATGGGGTCTATCGGGATGACATTGGGGCGTGAGGGCCATAGACTGGCATCTACTGAGTTCTTGGCTTTGACTTCGACAGGCGAGTAAAACCAAGTGCAACTCCGGCTAGCCTGAGCTAGTATATCCATCTCTGGGTCGGAGGAAGCCGCAGGCCAAGGGCCAATGACGTGCAGCGTCGTCAATTATTGCAGTCCATTTTGAAATCCAAGGAGAGGGATTGACATGAAAACTACAATTCTAGGGCATTTCAACGCGGTAACGGTGATGCTGAGAGTGAATGACCAAGGACTTTGTACGGGGGCCAGAATCCGTTCGACTATGCAACGTTAAATATTCCAAGCCTACGAAACCAATGATGCGTGTTTCAAGTTGACTACGCGTAGGGTTGGTTCCACATACCTAGTGGTCTTGCTCCTCTCATCAGCCATCATCTCTATCTTGTCGATCACTCTCCCGGTTCCGGTTCAAGCCGCCTTAACTCCTCCCGATCCGCTGATTCTCAATCCTCAGTACAAGCCGGGTCCGTCGCCCGGGATGTCCGTAATCGTGACGGGAACTAACTGGAACGCAACCAGGCATCCGGTCGGCCAGACCTGTAAGATCGAGGGAGCTACGGGCCTGATATCTTCTTACAGTTGTGGCTTTGGTGCCGTTGGGGCTCTCTACGGCACGTTCACTGTTGGAACCGTCCCCGGAGGCAACTATACAATAGTCGTCTCCGCCACCTCCGTGGCCACTCCCAAGACGACGGATTCTGTCAACAGCTGGGTCATGGTATCTCCGACACTCACCTTGTCGGTATCGCCGCCTCCGTATACCGCAGCAAACCCCGCGATCCCCAAAGGTTTGCCCGGCCAAACTGTCTATGTCACGGGCTCGGGCTTCAACGGAACAGGCTCATGCACCATCAAAGCCACAAAGGACAGCTCCGATGTGACGTCAACCGTAGTAACATCCCCCGTTTGCACAGTTAGCGCGGGAACGATCACAGCCTCCTCTTTCGTGCTTGGCGCAGCGGTGGTAACTGGCGTTTACAACATAACCGTGACGGGCCCGGGAGCCGGCGTTGGCAACCCTAACGACGCAACCCGAGGGTTTACAGTCGTCTCTGGACCCTCATTGGTAGCGGCCCCCGCTTTCGGGGCAGCAGGCCTTACCGTCGTTGTGGGGGGCGTCGGCTTCAGCCTAGTCGACACCTCGGCGACTTTCACAGTAATGAACGCGAGCTTTGGACCACTATACTCAGGGTGGCCGACCGTCAATCCAACAGTGACTCTAACGACTGTGGGATCGTCCAAGATGGCTTCGGCCAGCTTTGTGGTCGCGTCCACTGCAACTCCGAACAAGAACTATACACTTAGGATAATGGGCAACACCGGCGACTCCGGCTACGGATACTTCTTCGTCAACGCAACTCCTGCGATAAAATTGGACCCTCCCACCGGAGCACCCGGAGAACTCGTAACAGTGACCAACACTACTACCTTCAGTCCGACAGACGCCGGAGCCTGTAAGATCTCATCCGGAACTCCTGAAGTACTGATCTCCTCGTATGTGTGTGTGATCAATTCAAACGGCTCGCTTATAGCAGGCACATCCTTCGTCGTGTCCTCCAGCACGCCCGGAGGAGCCTACGTCGTCACGGTCACCGGAAAGAACGGCGACTATGCCATGGCTGCGTTTATCGCCACCACATTGCCTTCGATAACTCTCACACCGAGTAGTGGTACCGGCGGCGACACGATTCAAGTGAACGGCTTGAAGTTCAGTCTGGGAGCCACAGCTTGTACCATAACCGCAAACGCCACGCTGTTCCAAGCGCCTCCCTCATGTTCAGTCTCGTCAGGGAGGGTAACAGGCTCATTCGTTGTAGGTACTTCTGATGTGGCCGCTCGCGGATACAACGTCACCGTCAAGATGAACACGTTTCCAGGAAACCCTGTCGACTGGGCCTACGCCAACTTTACCGTACATCCGAAGATAAGCCTGACACCGGGTTCGGCAGGGAACCCAGCACGTGTTGGCACCAACGTGACTATCTCCGGCAGCAACTTTGCGGTGGACGACGTGTCCCTTGATTGTACCGTCATTTCGATTCCGTCTAACGCGATCAACCTGACGGGACCGCCTCCGCCGCCTCCAACATGTAGAGTCAATTCCCACTACATGTTGACGACGAACAGCTCATTCGTAGTCGCGTCGAACCCCTCGCTGACTAGCTACACAATCACGGTGACCGGAGGAGGAACATCAGCAGATTCGGCGTCGGCTGCGTTGAGCATCGTTCCTCGTGTCGTCGTCGTGTCGCCTAACCGTGGGCCGCGGGGTTCTTCAGTGAGTGTCAGCGGAACTGGGTTCAGCCTCCTTGATACTAGCTGCACGATCAAAAGCAACAATCCATACTTCATTGTGTCTTTCCCCATCGCCTGCTCAATCACCGGCGGAACCGTGACAGGCACGATTCTGGTCAACAGCACGGCGGGATTTCCACAAGGCTACTACGCTGTGAATGTTACGGGATCTCCCATTGGCGACTTTCGATTGGCGAACTTCTTGGTGACGCCGGGGATCACTCTGTCACTGACTTCCGGGCGTCCAGGAACGGTGGTCACCATCTCTGGTTCAGGCTTCGTTGCAGGTGATACAGGCTGTGGAATCTCCTCGTCTCCCAGCGGTCTCATCTCGAATCCGTCGTGTAGCATGTCCTCACCGAGCGGAACGATGGCTGGGTCTTTCATCGTCGCGGCTACGGCGCCGAGCGGCGTCTACCAAGTGATAGTCACGGGAACGCCTACACTCGACGCGGGCAACGCAACGTTCACCGTTCCTCCACGATCGACGCTGACCTTGAATCCGATCTTAGGCGCAGCGGGCACATCGGTCTCTGCTTCGGGGTTGAACTATCAGGGAACCACATGCCTCCTATCCGCCACTCCATCAGGACTCTTCACTTCCCAGTCCTGCTCGATCGCGGGCGGTACGCTCACAGGAAGCTTCACCGTGGCATTAGCAGCGCTTCCTGGCACCGTCTACACAGTTCAAGCTGACACAAACGCAGGCCCGACCGATTCAGCTACCGCGACATTCGCTGTTGTCGCCGGCCCTGTCGGCACTTTGACACTGAGCCCCACATCGGGCCCGAGAGGAACGCCAGTTGTCGGGACGGCCAGTGGGTTCGCGACCGACACCGCATGTATACTCACCGCTTCGCCGGCGGGGATTCTGTCTTCACCGTCCTGCACTATCACGGGAGCCGGGAATGTGAACGTCGGGTTCACAGTGGCAGCAACTGCTCACGCGGGAACGTACACAATCCTTGCAGTCGGCAATACAGGAAAATCAGCCAGCGGGAACTTCACAGTCACTGCCCCACCCATTACCATGACGCTGAATCCAACATCAGGCCCAGTAGGGACTGGGGTCACCGTTTCCGGCTCGGGCTACGCCGGCAGCACGTGTGCTTTCTCGTCTGCGCCGTCGGGCCTATTCACTTCGGCAGCCTGCTCGATTTCCGGCGGCACGCTCAGCGGAGGATTCACGGTTGCTTCAGGGGCTACTGGCGGCTACACGGTAACGGTCGAAACGGATCTCGGTGAAACGAAGACCGCCCCGTTCAGTGTCGAGGGGCCGACTCTGACTTTGAGTCCAACTTCAGGTTCTGGGGGAACTGTGGTGACCGTCATTGGATCGAACTATGGAGGTGCATCATGTACGCTGTCGTCTACACCGTCAGGCCTCTTCACCTCTTCGTCATGCTCGATCTCCGGCGGCACATTGAGCGGAGGATTCACAGTCGCTTCGAGCGCGACTGTCGGTAGCTACACGGTGAGGGTCGAGACGGACATTGGCGAATTCACGACTCGTACGTTCACTGTCAGCACTGGGCCGAGCTTCACCTTGAGTCCAATTCAAGGACAGCCTGGGACTGTGGTCACCGGTTCCGGTTCAGGCTACGCGGGCACCACGTGTACTCTCTCGTCTACGCCATCGGGCCTGCTCAGCTCTCCGTCATGCGCAATCTCAGCGGGCACACTGACAGCAGGGTTCACCGTTGCTTCCGGTGCGGCTACAGGCAGCTATATCGTGACGGTTACGACGAACGTGGCGGCTGACACAAAGACTGTCACGTTCACCGTAACACCTTCTCCGCCAACCTTCACTTTGAGTCCGCCATCAGGTCCGGCGGGGACGGCGGTCTCCGCTTCGGGCTCGAACTATGTGGGCACCACATGCACACTCTCAGCGTCCCCGGGCGGCCTCTTCACCTCGTCGTCATGCTCCATCTCCGCTGGCGCGCTCACGGGAGGCTTCACGGTTGCTTCAGGCGCCTCTACTGGAAGCTACACGGTGACGGTGACGACGAACATGGAGACGAAGTCGGCTACTTTCACCGTAACGGGCTGGGTTCCGCCGAAGCCCTGCATAATCGCGACTGCCACGTTTGGTTCGGAGGCCTCGCCGGCCGTACAGTTCCTGCGTGGCTTCAGGGATCATCTGGTCCTCGGAACCAAAGCCGGTTCGGCGTTCATGGAGGTCTTCAATGCGTGGTACTACTCGTTCAGTCCGTCGGTTGCTAGTTTCATCGCGGGCAACGATCCACTACGCGCTCCCGTCAGAGTCCTTCTATATCCGCTCCTTGGCATACTTGGCGTCAGCAGTCTGGCTTACTCATTGCTTAGCGGGGTCCCGGAGTTTGCTGTCGTGGTGGCTGGACTGGTTGCAAGCTCTCTGATAGGGCTGGTCTACTTGACTTTGCCGGCGATGCTTGGCATGAGGGTGTTCCTGAAGAGGAGACGGGTCCGACTCGTAGGCGTGGCAAAGGGCTCAGTTGCATTGTTGACGATCGCGCTGGCATTGCTAGCAGTCGGTGAAGTGACTGGATCGTTCCTGTTGCTTGCGATCGGCGGCTCGGCAACTGTGCTCACCTGCCTCATTGCGGCACCAGCAATCTTCGCATTCGCCATACTTCGTCCAAACCCAGCGTAGCATGCTCGGGCGGGCAATCCGCCCTTCCTCCTTTCTCTTTCATACTTGACCAAACGTATTCTCTAGTGCGGATCATGGGCGTGGATTGGTCATCGTTATATCCTACGTCAAACCGAAGATCTGGATGGAAGGCTCTTGAGGAGACCAGGCATAGTCAGAACGGTTGTTGTAGCCTGTGTGATCCTTGTGGCTCTGGCGGTTCTTGTTCCCGGGAATGCGCCCGCGCAGGGGCCTGCACAAGTAACAGTAACCACTACGAAAAGTACCCACACAATGACGGATGCGACGACTCAGAATTTCACGTTCACATTTACGTTCACGTTCACGAACTTCACGAGAACGGCGACATCAACAACATACAATGCGACAACAACCCGGACATCAACGACCTACAGTCCGACGACTGTTGCTTCGACAAAGACGGTCGGCACGACCACGGTGCCTTCTACGGTCTGGTCGACGACGACGGCCGCCGCAACTGTGACGGGTTCGACTACGAGCGTGACGTTGACTGAGACCTCAACCGCACACGCGACGACGAGCGTCACGACGACGAGTACGTTTACTGTGACGGGAGTTGCGACGCCTACTCCTCCCCCTGTTCCTGGTTTCCCGCTTGAATCAATCTTGGCGGGTCTGGCTCTCGGCTTACTTGGCTTGCACCTGATCTATCGAAACCGTCAGGCAAGGAAAGAGCGCCCAGCATAGACGATTTCTTCTGATTCCGCGCCGTGAGATGCCAAGAACGTCCGCTAACTGAGATCGTGAAGAAAGATCTCCGGGATGTCTTACTGGGCGATTTGTTGATAGCA